>Ga0105055_10003178_pt1 | contig 25068 bp, 18 predicted proteins | sample BON03_FD_78090 | JGI IMG/M metagenome (GOLD analysis project Ga0105055, IMG submission 78090) | Freshwater microbial communities from Lake Bonney liftoff mats and glacier meltwater in Antarctica - BON-03 | ecosystem: Environmental > Aquatic > Freshwater > Ice > Glacier meltwater | place: Lake...
GTCCATTCCCGGTCGTCGCGGATGAGGGCGTTTGCCAAGACTATCAGCTTTCGCATGACGGCGGTGATGGCGACTTTGGGCGGTTTACCGGATGCGCTGAGCTCGGTGTATTTGACCTTCAAGTCGGGATTGTGCCTGGTGACGTTTGTACAGCCTACCGAAACGCGACTGGCCTGGTCCGCGTGACGGTTGCTTGGAAATCGATTACCTGCTGAAAAGCAGCTAGTCACAGCCACCACGTGGTTTGGCGTCCGGGGTCACCGCGGGTTTGCTATCTGGCGCGCGTCCTTTCAGCTAGTCTTCGACTGCCCGACGCGAAAGGCGAGCGAGTCCGAGTCTCAGTCTAGCCAGGCATCGCGCAAGGCGCGGAGAATTCAGCGGTGCATTTACCAGCGCAGCCTCCAGAGAAGCAGGAGACAGGCGATACTCGTCGGCGCCGTGCAGGAGGAACCAGGCAAGAAACCCGTGCCGTCCGGATGCCGTGGACAATGAGAACTGTTGACGCAGGTCAGGCCGCTGATCATGGATCGCTATCATCAGCCGAGTAATGGTCGCGCCCTTTGTCTGGTCAACGCGCTCGGTGGGCGCATTCCAGAAGGTATGATTGGCCGCCCGGAAAGGATTGAGCGGATCTGCCGGCGGACCCTGTCGCATCGGACCGGGAAGGGGTTCTCCCGTCTCAAACCAGCCATAAGCGTACGCCGCCGCCGACCATGTTTCATGGCGGTTGCCTGCGACCAGAGCGCGGTAAGTCTCGACCAGTTCTGCCGCATCCCCGATATTGGTCATGCTGAACCGTGACTGATGTTTGGAAAAGACTTGTGGGTCGGCCGGAACCACGCCGCTGAAGTGAAAAAAGACCAGTGGGCTTCCCGCGGCGGTCCAGCCGAACACTTCCTTGCAAACCGGGCGATTGGCGAGGTTCCAATAGGCGACGTTGTAACCCGGATCCCGCAATATGGTCAGGCGCTCGAGAAAGCTCGGCGCAAAGTCAACAAAGCGCTGATCGACAAACAGACCGTTTTCAAGGTCTATCCGGCAGTGTTGGCTGAGCTTGTCCTTCCACCAAGACAGAAACCGGCGTGCCTCGGCGGTGTTTGAGAAGGCCGCAAACCCGAGATTGAACGTACCGCTGCGCATGAGGTCGAGGTCTGATGGGGTGCCTTCATCCAGAAGCGGCGACAGGATGTGAGGCGTGAGGACGCAAGAGGCCCCATTGGAAATGGCGCCGTAAACCTGGTCCAGAGGGCGGAAAACCTGAATGTCCGGATCAAGGAAGATGGCTGCATCAAATCCGGCCCGATCGAACATGTATTCAAAACACAGAGGTTTGATGGCCGTATTGAATTCAACAAGATTGTAGCGGAACGCCATGTCCCGAATATTGGCAGCGCCAAGCTCGGAGAGATTGACAATTTCGAGGTCGGCGGGCGCCGGGTTTTCCAGAGGCTCGTCAGCGAGAAAAATCCTGAAATCAAGGTCTGGGGCGGCCTTTCGCAAGCTGTCGCGCAAGGTGAGCGCGTAGGCCAGATAATTGCGCGAACAGATGGTGAAGCAACCGATTTTCATCGCGCCCGCCTATCACCCCTGCTTGACCCTTTCAAATGGCAAGATGACTCGGCTTGGTTGAATCCAGGCGCGGAAGGTGGGAGGAAGCGTCCGGATAGGCGGGAAGCAGGTGTGCGGACATGACTAAAAATACGCGATCAAGTAGCCCGGCCGCCATAGAGCTTCGTCGCCTTGTGTCGCAAATCATCAGATGGGTCTGGAAACAGATGCCGCTGCCCCTCAATGCGAAGGATCGGCTGATCGGAGCTGTGTTCCGGCGTTTACCCATCCTGGTCAGCTGGAGCGGAACATATCGGAACTGGCGTCTGGAAGAAGACCGGCTCGAAGAGGCCCGACGCCAACGCCAAGTCCGCCAGCCGCTCAAAAGCGGACGTCGCACGCACACCGAACTCTCAGGGTTGCCGCGCCCAGCAGCCCTGACGGCGCGCGCCATCGCTTTCTACCTCCCACAGTTCCATCCCATCCCTGAAAACGATGCGTGGTGGGGAGACGGGTTTACTGAGTGGACGAATGTGAAGCGAGCGAGGCCCCAGTTTGAAGGGCACGACCAGCCGGTTCGGCCAGGTGAGCTTGGCTTCTATGATCTACTTGAACAACCACATGTGCGCCGGCGCCAGGCGCGCCTTGCATACCAGTATGGCCTGGAGGGCTTCTGCTTCTACTTTTACTGGTTCGGGGGAAAGCGACTGCTGGAAGAGCCGATCTACGCGTACGCGAATGATACCGAGATCGACTTTCCGTTCTGTCTTTGCTGGGCAAACGAATCCTGGAGCCGGACCTGGGACGGGCTTGAAAGTGAAGTTCTGATCGCCCAGCAACACTCGCCTGAAGACGACATTGCATTCATCTCACATCTGGCCGCCTATCTTCGCAATCCCAAATACATTCGCGTGTGTGGCCGCCCGCTTATTCTGGTTTACCGGGTCGGATTATTGCCCGACCCCAAAGCCACATCGGAACGTTGGCGTGCCTGGTGCCGGTCAAACGGTCTCGGCGAAATATACCTCGTTTGTGTCCAGTCATTCGATTCAGTCGATCCAACCAAGTATGGCTTTGACGCCGCCACCGAGTTTGCCCCGAACAATATGGGGATGGCCCCGGAAACGGACCTCACCTACCCTCTGGCAGACGATTTCCAGTGCAAGACATATGACTGGTCACATCTGACGGCGCGGTCGGTGTCCTATGGCCAATTCGACTACAAGATCTTTCGGTCAGTTACGCCGCGATGGGACAATACTGCCCGGCGGATGAACCGGGCCTCGATTTTCCTGGGGGCCAATCCTGCAGACTATGCCGAATGGCTCAGCGAAGCTGCAAACGATGTTGAAGAAAGATTCAAGGAGCCTTCCGAACGGATTGTCTTCATCAATGCCTGGAATGAATGGGCTGAAGGAGCCTATCTCGAACCCGACGGAACTTATGGATATGCTTGGCTCGAAGCAACGCGCCTCGGCCTGCAGTCTGAACAGGATGCTGGCCGGGTGGAGCCGGCCGACCTGGTTCACGACCAACTGCCTTCTCCAAAGAGCGAGCGGCCCAGGATCATCCTCGTTGTCCATGATTTGCATCCGCATGGCGCCCAGTTCCTGTCTCTGAACCTTGTTGCTACCCTGCATGGGGTATTTGGATATGACGTTGCGACTATCGCCTGCGGAGACGGCGAGCTTCGTGGACGGTTTAGCGTCTATGGGAAAGTCATAGACGCGCGGCCCGGTTCAGAGGCGGGAGACGCACTCCGGATCGCGCTCGGACAACTTGTAGATGAAGGTTTTGGCAAAGCGATTGTGAATTCTTCCGCATCGGGCTGGTTGGCGCCCCACCTGTCGGATGTCGGCATTGCGTGTGTCGGATTGGTGCATGAGTTGCCGGAACTGATAGCCAATATGAAACTCGAACGCGGCCTGTTCGGTCTCGATGCGCATGCCAACGCGGTGATCTTTGCCTCGCGTCAAGTTGAGGAGCGCACAGCAACAGAGGTGCTGGGGCATCCATGGAAAAACCCCGTCATACAGCCGCAAGGACTCTACAAACGTGATGGCATCCTGTCCCTGGACGAAAAGGAGCCGGCACGCCGGCGCCTCTGCAAGGAGTTGGGTCTACCGGCCGCGTCCCGTTTCGTGATCGGCGTTGGATACGGTGACCGCAGGAAAGGCGTCGACATTTTCTGCCGCTGGGCTCTGGCGGCTGCAGCCCAGGATGCCAATCTCCATTTCGTGTGGGTCGGCGGCGTTTCGGATGAGATGAAACAGGCGAGCATCGACGTCCAGTCTGCGGCCCCTGAATTTGCATCCAACCTCCATTTTCTCGGTTTTAAGCGTGAAACGGGCCCGATTTACGCCGCCGCAAGCGCCTTCGCGTTGACGTCAAGGGAAGACCCATATCCGTCGACAGCGATCGAAGCGCTGGACGCAGGTGTGCCCGTCTTCATGATCGCCGGATCTGGAGGTGTGGCGGATCTTGAAGGCACCGGCGCAGTGACGGTTCTGCCAGATGATGACGCCGAAAAGTTTTCGGCAAGGCTTGTCGGATTGCTGACCAATCCTGATGCGCTGGAGCGCTCGGCGCATGCGGGAATGGAGGTCGCGCGCCAGCACTTCGGATTCACGAGTTTCGTCGGGGACGTGCTACGACTTTTGGAAGCACCGATTCCGAAAGTTTCGGTCGTCATCCCGAATTACAACTATTCGCGTTATTTACCCCAGCGCATTGCCTCAGTCCTCAATCAGTCGGTTCCTGTTTGGGAGATCATTTTTCTCGATGATGCTTCGAGTGACGACAGTGTCGCTGTCGCCCGGCAACTCCTCCACAATTGTTCGATCCGGTACCGGATTGTTGAAAATACCAAGAATTCGGGTTCGGTTTTTTCTCAGTGGCAAAAGGGTGTCGACTTGGCCCAGGGCGATCTGGTCTGGATCGCCGAAGCCGATGACTGGGCCGCGCGCGACTTTGTCAAAATCGCCTCTGCGCCATTTTCCGACCCGGCAATGTCGGTATCCTATACCCAGTCGAATCAAGTGTCAGGAAGTGGTGAAATTCTGTCGGCTAGCTATCTTGACTATACTGCAGATGTTGACGCCTCGCGATGGCGCAAACCCTTTGTGAGCGACGGCGCCTCAGAACTCGCAAATGGACTGTCGGTCAAGAACACGTTGCCCAATGTGAGTGGTGTGATTTTCGATCGCGCCGCGCTGCAGAACGTGCTCGGCCGGCACATGGACGAAATCATTAAATACCGCGTGGCAGGAGACTGGTGCGTTTATGCCTTGCTCGCGATGACGGGCAATTTTGCCTATGATCCCCGCCCGATGAATTATCATCGCCGGCATGGTTCGAGCGTGACGGTCTCGCGGTTCACGCGCGCCGAATGGAATGAAATCCGCGACATGCAGGCATTCGTCGCCAGCATGGTGGACGTACCCGATGACTTCTCCAGGCGCGCAAAAGAGTACCTGGATCATTTGGAGCGTAGACTGGACTGACACAAAGCGCGCTGGGGAAACAGGCAAGCACTATGCCTGGGAGGTTGCAAAAGGATGCGCCTCAGGCGCAATGGCCTTGGCATCTTCTTCGTAGCTTGCCAGTACGTCTTTGGCCGGACCGCGCTCTCGGATCTTTCCACCATCCAGCCAGATGGCTGTCTCGCAATTTTCGAGGATCAGTTGCCGACTGTGCGATGCCAGGATCAAAATGCCTGCCTTGCGCACGAATTGCTGCATTCGCTCCGTTGCCTTCATCTTGAACCCGGTGTCACCGGCGCTCAACCATTCATCGAGCACAAGGATTTCAGGATCAAAGGCCGTGGCGATGGCAAAGGTCAGACGCATTCGCATGCCAGCGGAATAAGACATCATGGGCATGCCAAGGAATTCACCCAGTTCTGAAAATTCTGCGATCGCTCGGCGCTTCTCTTCGATCTCCTTGTGCGAGTAGCCAGAGGCAAGACCTCGTAGCGTGATATTCCGATGGCCAGATGCTTCAGGCTGGATGCCGAGATTTATGTTGATAAGGCTTGTCACCCGGCCTCTGTATGTCAGCCGGCCCTCGCTGGGAGCGAGAATACCGGCCAGCACTTGTAACAGGGTTGTTTTTCCCGAGCCATTGCGCCCGATAATGGCGAGCCGGCTTCCGGTTTCCAGATGCAGGGAAATATCGCGAAGCGCGTGGACACCTCTCAGCTTGCCCTGCCTGCTCCATATCAGGCGCTCGTCGGTGTCAGCAAAACCTTGCTCCCGGATATTGCCACGAACGGGAAACGTTACGCCGAGATTTTCGGCGTCAAGGAAAGTGTCGCGAACCGGCAGAGCTGCAACTTTGTGTAGATCTTCGATTCTGGAGGGGGGGGCACCAATCATTGCGTTACAGCCAGTATGGAAGTCGGCGATGACATGCGCCGCCGACCAAAATGCCGACAACGAAGAGGACGGCAGACAGGCAAAGCATGATGAGCCAGCTTTTAGGATCCCCGTGCTCGCCGAGAATGGGTGAAGAGAAGATGTCGAGTGCGTGTGTCAGCGGATTGAAGTCAGCAATGGTGCTGCGCAGCCCGGGCGCGGTGTGTTCGTCGCGGACCCAGAGGACGGGTGTTGTGAAAAATAGGACACGCGTGATCGAACTCATAAGATGCTCAACATCTGGGTAACGTGCTGAAACATAGCCAAGAATCATCTGGATGAAGATCGCGTCGAACAGGATGAGCGCGAACGCCGGAATTGATTCCAGCGCCACCCAGGTCAGCTTGTGCCCATAAAGAAAGAGAAGCGCAATTGCGATGGCGAAGTTGATCGCGAAGATGAACGTTGAACGCGACACGCTCTTGAAAAGATGAATGGAATGAGGAAGCGGCGCACTCTTGATCCAGGACGATCCTGTTCGGAAAACAGCGCACCCGTCAGTGAGGTTGGCCAACAGAAACATGAATATGGCGAAGTTGACGGCAACATAGAGCGTGAAGCGCTGGTGGTTGAGGTCAGAAAAGTTGCCAAAAAACAGGGAAATCGTGGCGACAAATATCAGATAGGACAGGACGATCCAGCTCAGTCCAAGTTTACTGCGCCGGTAGCGTTGCTGGATCTCATCAGACGCGAAAGCGATCCAGAGTTGGACTCTCGAGGCACCCTTTATGAGATCGTCAATTGCGATCCATGGGCTGAATCGCGCCGCTTCCTGAATTTTGACGTCGTTCTTCATCCCGATTTCCGTTTCTTCCCGCGACTGCGCCCGTCTAATCACACGCTCTCGTGTGGGAACAGACTTGTCATTCAGTAAGTCAGATGCCTATCGCCTGACGCTGACCAGAACCTCGATGAATTCTGCGCGAATACCCCGCTCTATTTCATCGATGGTGATCATATGCGTCGACAGGCCGCTTTCCTCACGGATGAACTCGATGATGTCGTATCCCCAGTCCACCGTAACGAGTGATCCCCGGGAATCTATAGGGTTCCCGTGGAATGAAGGCTCGGCGAGGTGGAGGATCGATCCATCCGGCTGGCGTTCGGCGCGTCTGGAAGTCGGACTGCATTTGTTGACCATGGGGACGGTAAATACATGTGCGCCGCCCGGTTTGAGGACACGGGCAATCTCGCGGAACGCCGCGGCGGAATCCAAAACGTGTTCCATGACATCTTGCGTGATGATCAGATCGAAGGTCGCGTCTGCGAAGGTCAGGGCTTCGAGCGATTCGCATCGCTCGTTTCTCACCGGGTGAGTGCTGCCCATGGGTACATCAAGGAAAAAATGTGAGTAAGAATAAGCCTTGCACTGCTGGCTCAGCTTGATGGAAACACCTCGCCCCGCAGGCGAGCTCTCGTGGATATTCAGGTTTCTGTACTTCGGGTAGTAGAGGTCGATGACGCGCATGAGCGCCCTTTCCCTCGGTACTGAATGACACACGGGGCAGGCAAGATGATCGCGAAACCACGTAAACTCTGAATGGAATACGACCTCTGCTTCGCAGACATCACAATGCCCATTCTGATCAAAGCTGAACTTTTTTGTCATTTGCCTGACGCGATCGTGTTTCGGATAAGCGCAGGCTCGAAGTGCGCAACATTGGAGACAGCCAAATCATATTCAGCTATCGCCGCCCTTGGCGGCAGGTGCGATTTACAGTCAGGGGAAGTGCGTGACAAAAATTGGTATCCTTTCAATAAAGCCGAGTATCGAGGCGCGGTCTCAGCCCTCCTTTGATCGACTCTACCAGATGGTCGGCAAAAATACTGGTAATCTGTTGTTCACGAACGCGGTATGGAATCAGATCGCCGGGCCAAAGGAAAGAACCAATTTCTCTTTTTGTCCCAGTAAGCTGAATGAGGAATATAGCGCGCTGGTGATTCCGGCTGCCAATTGGCTCAGTCCCTCTGTCGATTTTGGGGATCTCGCCAAACTTGTCGAAGCACTCAAAATCCCTGTTGTCTTGATCGGCCTGGGAGCTCAGGATGCCGATTACTCGGGTTCTATCGATGTTCCTCAAGGCACTGTGCGTTTCATAAAAGCCGTTTCAGAGCGATCGGTGTCCATCTCTGTCAGAGGCGCTTACACAAGGGACATTCTGTCCAGTTTGGGAATAGACAATGTAACTGTCACGGGATGCCCTTCGCTATATCAAGATTTCCGGACTTTCTCGCCGCCGCCGCAGAAACTGAATATACGGTTCGATCGGGGACTCATTCATTCAACCCGCTATTCTGCGAGCCATGCGCCATTTGCCCGAACCGAATCGGCTCATCGCAAGCTCTTTCGACTCGCTTATGCTGAGAAACTTGACCTTCTGATCCAATCAGAGCCTGAAGAAATGGCGATGTTGACGGGCTTTTCGGACGGGGGTGATTTTGACGACCGATTGCGCATGCTTATGGGCGAGGTTTACAACACTCCGGATTGGGAGGACTTGAAAGCCTTTATCCTGCGACAGGGGAGAGTGTATTTTGACGTCTCAAAATGGGCCAGTTCGCTTGACATGTATGACTATGTTCTGGGGACGAGGTTGCACGGGACAATCATGGCGCTGAATTCCGGTGTGCCGGCAGTCCTGGTCCATCATGACAGCCGTACGCGTGAGCTTTGCGAATTTGCGGCAATTCCCAGCGTCTCTGACGATAGTTTGCAAACAAACCGCCGTTATATCGAGAGGTTGTTCGCGAGGGCTGACTGGTCACGATACTATGAGATGCGTGAGAGAAATTTGACCACTTACATGAATTTTCTCAGTATTAATGGGTTGTCGGCCGCATAATATTAACTCAACTAGCTTATACTCTTGCCTACTCTGGAATATGCAGTCCATCCTCAGGTTATCAGAGCCAGAACGGCGATGACTGCAACCGACGAAATGCGCGCTAACTCGAAGAGGCTCTCTGGAAAAATGCCTGCCAAACTTGAAGCTGTGACGGCGCCGAAGACCGCAAAAGCCTTGCGCACTGTCAGCGACAGGTCTGAGGCTGCGCGACGCCCCATCATTGTCGTTCTTGGGATGCATCGGAGCGGCACGAGTGTCTTGACGCGCGCACTGGCAGCCTTGGGCGTTGAGCTCGGCTCCCACATGATGCTGGCGGTGGAGCAAGATAATGACAAAGGCTTCTGGGAAGACCTCGACATTTACAGGTTGAATGAGCGGCTCCTCAAGAAGTGCAACAGCGCTTGGCATCGTCTAGCGTCGTTGGAAGTTGGGCGATTGGAAACCGAGGAGTTTGCCGCCGAGCGGGTTGAGGCGGCAAATCTCATAAGCACCAAAATTCAGGACGTGGACCTTTTTGCCTTCAAGGATCCCCGAACGGCGGTTTTACTTCCCTTCTGGCAATGTGTCCTGAGCGATCTGGAGCTCGAGCCGCAATATGTGATTGCCGTGCGCAATCCGCTGGAGATCAGTGAATCCCTGCGCAAACGAGACGGGTTTGATCAAACAAAAAATCTGTTGCTCTGGCTAACGCACATGTATTCTGCGGTCCAACTAACTGATGGTGCGCAGCGCGTTTTTGTTGGCTATCAGCAAGTTATCGCCGATCCTCTGGGGCAGCTTTCGCGGATTTGCGAAGCACTCGGTTTGACCGCGCCATCTTTGGAAAGCGCTGCGTACAAGGAATACGCAGACGAGTTCCTTGACGGGTCGCTCAATCACAATCGCATCTCGCCGAACGAGCTGGCAAGATGCGAAAGTATTCCGGATGTTTTTCCGGCATTCTATCAGTTACTGAATGAGTGGGCGGACGCAGACGACGGCAAATTGTTCGAATTACCTGCTGATCTGAATACGGCCATCGAGCGCTATCTCTCGGACTCTCAGCATTTGTTCGCATATTCTGATCGGCTTGAGATGCAGGTCGCTGCGCTGGCAGAGAGGGTTGAAGAGCTTGGTGTTCTGAAACGAAAGCTTTCCGACAAAGATGCGATGTTGTTTGAATGCACTCAGCGCGAACAGGCCCTGACAGAAGAAGTCGTCGCATTATTGTCCAAGGTCGATGGTCTTGGAGCCGAAGTCACGATGCTCAGCGCCCAGAAGGCCGCGTATGCAGCCAAGACTATGCAATCTGACCTTGCCGTCGCTGCTCATGAACAAACTGCCATGGAGTTGCGAACAGAACTGCGCCTCCAGCGCGCAAGCCTTCTGGAGCTTCGTAATTCGTCTTCCTGGCGTTTGACCCGGCCCATTCGCGCCATAAAGCATCTGCTCAATCGTCTGAGGGCTGCGGCGAAGAGGCGGGTCTGAGAGAAAAATAATTGAGGCAGCAGTAAGCTGGAATTTGATCGAAACGCCGATTCTAGCTACGAGAGAGCGCTTCTGGTATGGCTATTTTTCGAAAACTGAGCACGCATGTATCCGAAATCGACTTCGGACCCTTGTTCGATCCGGAATGGTATCTCGCAACGAACAAGGATGTGCGCGAGGCCGGGATTGATCCGCTGACGCACTTTAAAATGACGGGATGGGCCGAAGGAAGAAAGCCGCATTCTCTTTTCGACACCGAATGGTACCTCGCGACTAATCCAGATGTAGAGGCGTCAGGGATAAACCCATTGACGCACTACATTGTCACGGGTTGGAAAGAGGGACGTAAGCCCAATCGCTTGTTTGATGTCGCCTGGTACTTGGACGCAAACCCCGATATCTGCGCCGCAGCCATAGAGCCACTGACCCACTATATTCAGTTTGGCGCAGCAGAAGGGCGAGAGCCGTTGCTGATCTTCGATACGGCCTGGTACAAAAATCAGGCCAAGAATATCGAGGTCGGTACGAGTCCACTTGCCCACTATGTGAACGAAGGGTGGAGAGCGAGGCTTGATCCTCATCCACTGTTTGATGTGACGTGGTACAGAAAAGCGCAAACACTAGCAGACGATTGTGAGCCGTTAGGCCACTTCATTGAAACGGGTGGTAAGAATAGCCCGCACCCTCTGTTTGACGCGACATTCTACCTTCGCAACTGCACTGACATGGAGTCCGCTAACCTTAGTCCACTCGCACACTATCTGATGCATGGGTTCGAAGAGGGGCGTCAGCCGCATCCATTGTTTGACGTCGACTGGTACCGGAAACAATACCCAGATGTGGTACGCAACCGGGTAAACCCGCTGATGCACTATTTGACGCGCGGTTGGCAGCAGGGCCTGAAACCGCACCATTTGTTTGATACAAACTGGTATTTTCATACTTACGCAGACGTCAATTCAGCTGGGAAGGAGCCCCTGGCGCACTACGTGGAGAACGGCGGATTCGCGGGGTTCAATCCGAGCCCTCAGTTCGATTCACACTTTTATCTGACCGCCAATAGCGACGTTCGGCTTTCCGGAATAAATCCGTTGGCACACTACGTTCTGTCGGGGCAACGGGAGGGCCGAAAGACCACGCCTGACCGCCCGGGCCCGGTCTCCGGGACGAACATTCTCGAGCTCGGCGTGCGTGCAAGCGAAGTCGACGTCAAAAATAGTATTCAGCGGATCTACGATATTTGGCCTACCCAGCAGGAAGCCGCATTCAAAGAAGATCTCAAAGCCAATGCAAGGCGCGGAAATCAATCCTCGCCTCTGACGGTATCTGTGATTTTGCCAACTTTCAACAGAGCGGATTCCGTAGCGGAGGCGATCGAGTCGGTGATCCGGCAAACATATCCAAATTGGAAACTTTTCATTGTTGATGATGGAAGTTCTGATGGCACAGAGGATGTTGTCGCGAGCTATTTAAGTGATCCCCGCGTCAAATACATCAAGCAAAAGAACTCTGGGGTCGCATCTGCACGAAACACTGGTCTTTCAATGGCCGATGGCGATTTCATCGCCTATCTGGATAGCGATAATCGTTGGCGTACAGATCACCTCGAGAGTATCGTTCACTTTATGGATGCCGGGAATCTGGATGCGGCGTATTGTGGAATCCGCGCCTATGGCGACGATGGCTCCAAAGAATTCTATCGAGGAGGCGTTTTCTCCTGGAGCGCATGCCTAGAGAGAAATTATATCGATATGAACACTTTCGTTCATCGCCGAAGTGCTTCTGAAACAGAAAACATCCTGTTTGATGAGACTCTCAGAAGACTGGTCGACTGGGACTTTATTCTGAGAGTCTCACGCCAGGCAAAGGTGTCTTACGCACCTTATATCGGCGTCGATTACTACCACGGGTCAAGGGGTGATCGAATCACGTTGACGGAGTATGCCGATGGGCAACTCGCACCGGTGGAAACCTCGATCCGAGATAAGCATCTTCCTGCGTTTTTCCAGCATGAGAATGTGGACGCCTTCGCTTGGCATTTTTTGAGACAATCAAAAGAATCCGGAAGCCAACAAGAAGCTTCCTTGCGACTGCGGTTCTTTCCGGACTACAGGATAAACAACGCTTACCAGTCCCTGTTATATTCCGAGTTTGGCGCAGAAGACGTTTCCAGCGCATCTATCTCCCAGTGTGTTTCGGAAATCGAGCGCGTAAATCATGCTGTGGCAGAACCGCACTATTTTGTCTTCCACTTGCATTGGACGAACCCGATCTTTGCGTCCGGGAGAACGGCAGCGGATGCATCCCGATTGGTTGATGAGTTTATCCGCGACGCTAAGAAATTCCGTCTCCTCGGCGGGAAAATCTATTGGACGGTCCATAATATATTGTCACATGAACCGAAGTACCGAGAGCAGGAACTTCGGCTGGCCAACGCACTTTGTGAACTCGCCGATCAGATACATGTGCATGATGATCTGACCGTTTCCCTGGCATCTGCTCAATATGTTATTCCGATAGAGAAGGTCATCGTCGCTGAACATGGAAATTACATAGGTACTCTGCCTCATGACGTTGAACGATCGCTGGCTCGTGAGAAATTGGGGCTTCCGGCAGATGCTCTGGTCTTTTGCCTGTTCGGCCAGTTGCGCCCTTACAAAGGACTCGATGATATCATACCCGCCTTTGAGGCTGTTAGGCAGGAAAACCCCAGCGCCTGGTTAGTTCTGGCTGGCAAGCCCCTGAGTATAGACGTTGATGAATACAAAGAGCGACTTTCAAAGATTCCAAACGTCGTTTTTCATCCAGCATTCGTTCCAGACGATGAAGTGCAATTGTATCTGAAGGCCGCCGACGTTGCTGTTCTTCCTTACAGGCAAGTGCTTACATCGGGATCGGCGCTGCTTGCATTGTCTTTCTCGCTTCCTGTCATTGCGCCAGATAAGGGCCTTTTAGGCAGCATTATAAAAAACGACTTCAACGGATTCTTGTTTGACCCAAGCGAGACGTTGAACTTGGAGACAGCGATGCGTGAGTTTGCGCTGCTGGACCGCGAAGGTCGGGCCCGTTTGGGAGCCAATGCATTTGAAACGGCGATGTCCTATCGGTGGACTGATTCAAGTCGAAAGCTGCTTCGGTTTATGAAGGGAGAATCAGTAGGCGAAAAGTGTGTTGAGGAGATAAACGGCAGTTTACGGACGTTCTTTGTTAGAGAGGGTGGCGTTCCGATTGCAGACAGGGAATGTTGCGCAATCATCCTTCACTACAATAGCCTGGATGATACTCGGAGTTGTGTCGAAAGCTGCATCAGTCAAGGCGGGCAACTGGGTATTGTTGTTGTGTCGAACGCGGACAGCCTTGAGGATGCCAAGTGTCTACACAATGAGTTTCCCGATATTACCATCATCCAGTCTGAAGATAATATCGGTTACGCGGCTGGAAATAATTTGGGGCTGTCTTATGCGCGCCAAAGGGGATGTGATTTTTTCTGGATACTAAACCCGGATGTGGTGGTTCCTGGCGGCTATCTTGCTGCAATGCTTCGTGGGGTGAGAGACTATCCCGCCACAAATCTTTTTGGATCGCCGATTACTTACGGCTCTGATGAGTCGAGGGTTTGGTATGGCGGGGGTGTAATCGGCTATGAGGATGGTGGCTTTTCGAGCCATCGATTTATGGGAGATCATATATCGTCACTACCCACTGAGCCGTACGAAACGGATTACGTGACGGGTGCAAACATTTTTGGCCGAATGCGCGTGCTGGATCGAATCGGCTATATTCCAGAAGACTATTTCTTGTACTTCGAAGAAACTGACTGGTTTGCGAACGCCGCCAAACTAGGAGAACGAGCCATCCTGTTTCCTTCAATTCGGGTGACGCACTGGAAGCGCTCCGAAGTGGGCGGCTTGCCCACTCGGGCTTACTGCTACTATTTCGTCAGGAATGCACACATTTTCGGCCAGCGATACGCGACGGCGTTTTCAGAACGGCGTGTCGAGAAAATCGATGAATTCATTGAGGCTTGGTCGGCCAAAATCCGCGAGCGTGCTCCCGACATGGCTGAACAGTTTTCCAGCCTTTTCGCCCGCGCTAACGCAGATGGACTTTCTGGGGTTGTTGGTCCTGCGAAGATTTAACCATTGAACCGGATCCGGCTGAAGTCTGGGGCCCTTTGCGGGATCTGGGCCGTGATCGATTTCCAGCCATAGCGATCATTGACTTTCGTTCGAGCGGCAGGGCTGGATGCCAGGTATGCGTTCAGCGCCTCAAAATATCTCTGATGATGCCCGATATCCGTCACAATCAATTTATTCATGCCGCAGAAGATTGGCACGAACGTTGGTGCATCATTATTGAAAAGCTTCGCGATCCCTTCCTGCACGCCTGGCCACCAGGGATTATTGTAGTCATCGATGAGAATTATTCCGCCGGGACTGGTCAATTCCATCGCCACTTTGAAATCATGAATCACGTGATCGGCTGTGTGACCTCCGTCGACGCTGAAAATTGAGAATCTACCGTACTTCTCTCGAATATTTGCGACATCTGCGCCTCTCAGCATCAGGCTATCGCCTTCGATCGTGGAAACGGACGCGGGCCGCACGGAATATTGTTTCGCGTTTTCAATGAACTTGGCTTTGCTTCCCATTCCGGACTGGTCGATGTTGAACTCCTGAGCGTCGAAGACATCTATCGCCAGTGCAGGCAGACCGGGATCCTTCAATGCCTGAAGCCCGAATAGAAACCGTCCATGGTGGACGCCTATCTCGCATACGCCGCCTGAGACATTTATTGACCTTTGTTGAGAGTGCAAGAATGCAAGGATCTCCCAAAGTCCCTTGTCCACCCAGCCCTCAATACTGTCGAACCCGGTCGAAATGTACTGCTCAAGCGGTGCCAGAGGATTGGCGCCTGAAGACATGGGCTTGCGTCTCTCGGGTAATTGAATGGTCGATGCTAGTTGCAGTGTGTCAAGAATTTTGGAGCCAGTATCTTGGCTTTTCGTGAGAAGGAACACGATATCATCCATTTGCGTGACAGGATCCGGTTGTCGGAATGAGTATATTCCAACATGTGGAAGAGCTGATGCCAGAAGCGATTCAATATCAGCGCCATACAAACGATAGTGTCCATGATCGCTCTCTTTTGGGTATCCCCAATCCGTCGTTTTCATTCGTCGCACCGGATCGGGAACCGCCAGGAACAGAATGCCATTTGGTTCTAGTATTCTCATCAATTCCTGAAGTGCGCGGCGATCATCCGGCACATGTTCAAGCACATGATTGCAGATTACGACTTGGTACTCGTTCGATGGGCGATCTATATTCTGCAGGTCTAGCGAGTTGTTGCCATTGTAGACGCTAACTTCGTGTTTCGAAAACCAAGCGCTATTGGCACTTACATCCTCGCTGAATTGCAATGCCTTGCCTTTGAAGAGGCCCCGCGCGACCAATTGCTCCATAACCTTTCGGTACGATCTATGCCGCTCCAGCGAAAAGCACCTGGTGCATTTCGGTTTCAGGCCGGTCGCGGACAGTCTGCCGGACGGACCAAATGCAAACTCCCCACCACCGCATATGTTGCAATTCGTCATCAATATACTCATCCAATCTTGCTCAATATAGGCTGTTTCATCTGTCGAATTCGATCCTCAGGTGCGAGGTGTGTGAACTTGGACTTCCTCATGAGCTGGTCTTGCGCTCCTGCACGGTTTTCCGGTCCTGCCAAGGTTTATCCAGGTTGTTTATCCGGCCGCTTTTCTGAGTTGTGTTTCATTTCCATATGCCTCGTCTGGCGTCGCGTTGCCAAGGGCGGAGTGAGGCCGCTCGTGATTATCGAAGTTCATGCAGTCATCGGTCACGCACTAGGCGACAAAGCCGTCGACGATGGTCTCCAGGATGACGGCCTCTTTTTTACGGTGCGCCACAGGCGTTTGATGAGCCGCAGGCAGGCAAAGCCAGCATGTTGTTCATGAAGCGCAAACGTCCGTCCATGCTGACGCGCACGTCTGAATCGGTCAGCGTCGTGATCCGGGCTGCTCTGGTGAACTGGCTGCTCAGATCTGCATTCATGATATCCTGAGGTGCGTATTTCCGGATGGCATCTCGCAATGCGTCCACGCAGAAGTCCTCATGCATCGTACTGGAGACGCCCACGACAGCCCTTTTCCGGTGGTCCAATCCATGATGGCAACCAGATAGAGGTAGCCACGCTTACCCGGGATAAACGTGATCTTACCACAACAGTCCTGGTTCGGAAGCGTGATCTCCATGCCTTTCGTTAGGTAAAGGAAGATCAGATGGGCCGGGAGTGGCTGGCTTGTCTTCGCCCTTCGGCAGACCGCTTCGGGACCTGTCAGTCGCATCAGGCGGTGGGGGTGGTGGCGATCCACCTTCGCGCCCTACCGCGCCAGCCACTTTGCGATCTGCCGCCTTCCGAAGCACGGGTTTTGCTTGGCTTTGTTACGAATCTGTCAGCTGAAGTATCACTGGTTGCTATTGTTGCGCCCGGCAAATATTACGTAGCTTTATCATCCGACCGCTTACCAGTTTGAAGTCAACTCATGGAAAAGATCATCGTCACCGGCGGCGCCGGGTTTATTGGGTCGGCTCTGGTTCGGCATTTGGTGCTCGACGATGGCGTTGAGGTCATTGTCGTTGACAAGATGACTTATGCCGCAAATCGCGCCAACATTGAACCTGCCGAAAAGACCGGGCGATGCAGGCTCGTAGTTGCCGATATTTGTGACCAGGCGCGGATGACCGACCTGATCAAAAAGGAGGCGCCCGACCAGATCCTGCACTTGGCAGCTGAGAGCCATGTCGACCGTTCCATTTCCGGGCCCCACGATTTCATCGAGACAAATGTCATCGGGACCTACAGCATGCTTGAGGCGGCTCGGACCTACTGGTCGTCCTTGCAGGGCGACGCGAAAGAAAGATTCCGCTTTCTGCATGTCTCAACAGATGAAGTGTACGGCTCGCTTGGCGCCGAGGGGCTGTTTCATGAGACAACGCCCTACGACCCTTCTTCGCCCTATTCAGCGTCAAAGGCTGCGTCCGACCATCTGGCCCATGCCTGGCATCGCACCTATGGCCTGCCGGTCGTGGTGTCGAATTGTTCAAACAACTACGGACCTTACCATTTTCCGGAAAAATTGATTCCGCTCGTTATCCTCAACGCGCTCGAGGGCAAACCCCTCCCGGTTTATGGTGCCGGATCGAATGTGCGGGATTGGTTGTATGTCGATGACCATGCGCGGGCATTATCCTTGATCGCTTCGCAGGGGCGCCTTGGTGAAACATATAATGTCGGCGGCCGTAACGAGCGGACGAACCTTCAGGTCGTCGAGGCCATATGTGACGCACTCGACGTCCTGCGGCCAACCAGCAGGTCGCGGCGCGAGTTGATCACATTTGTCAAGGATCGCCCGGGCCACGACCAGCGATATGCCATCGATGCGACAAAGCTTGAGACTGAGCTTGGTTGGCGCGCACGGGAGACTTTCGAGACGGGGCTGCGCAAAACTGTCCAATGGTACCTTGATCATCCCGACTGGTGGCAGCCCTTGCGCAAATCGGTTTATTCCGGTGAGCGCCTTGGCCTTGAAACAAACGTGAAAGCCTGATCTGACCGACGGTCTGCAACGGGATAAGCTCTTCATGTCCGATAATTTGAAAATCCTCGTCGCCGGACGAGCGGGGCAGGTTGCGCAAGCGCTGGTGAATCTTCCCGTTCCCCCCGGCGTGGGAATTGTCTCGCTGGGGCGTCCGCAGCTTGACATCTGCGATGAATTCAAGATCGAGGCGGCGATCAGTTCGATATTACCTGATATCGTCATCAACGCGGCTGCCTATACAGCGGTTGACCAGGCCGAGTCTGATGCCGCGGCTGCGTTTGCCCTGAACCGGGACGGCGCCGCCAATCTGTCGAAGGCCAGCGCCGCAAGGGGCATCCCGATCCTGCACCTGTCGACGGATTACGTCTTTGATGGCACCAAGCCGACACCTTATGTCGAAGATGACCCGGTCGCGCCTCTCGGCGTTTACGGGGCCTCAAAGCTTGCGGGCGAAGCCGCAGTTGCGGCGGCGAATGCGGCCCATGTCATCCTGCGGACTGCATGGGTTTACAGCCCGGTGGGCAAGAATTTCGTCAAGACGATGCTGCGCGTGGCGGACAGCCGGGATGAGCTCGCCATTGTGGATGACCAGATCGGTAATCCAACCAGCGCACATGACATTGCTGCGGGCTTGCTCGGCATTGCCCGGCGCATTGCTGGCTCGCAGGATTGGCAGTCGGGGATCTATCACATGACCAGCGCGGGCGAGGCGAGCTGGGCCGATTTTGCCCAGTTCATCTTCGAAACCAGCGGTGCGCTCGGCGGGCCGGTGGCGCATGTGAAACGCATCACTTCCGCGCAGTACCCGACACCGGTGACGCGGCCGGGTAATTCCCGCCTGGATTGCCGCAGACTGTCTGCACACTTCGGGGTGACTTTACCTGTATGGCAGGGCAGTACGCGCGCCTGTGTGGAAGAATTGATCAAGACAAAAGGATGGAGCGCATGAAGGGGATTATCCTCGCTGGAGGCAAAGGCACGCGCCTGTATCCGATTACGCGGGGCGTTTCGAAACAGTTGTTGCCCGTCTACGACAAGCCGATGATCTTCCACCCGATCACGACGCTGATGTTCGCGGGGATCCGGGATATTCTCATCATTTCCATGCCGGATGCGCTGCCATTGTATAATCACCTTCTGGGTGACGGCAGTGCTTGGGGCATGAATTTCGAATATGCCGAACAACCCGAAGCAAGGGGCCTGGCTGAGGCCTTCCTGATCGGGGCTGATTTTGTTGGCGGCGGGAAAAGCGCGCTCGCACTTGGCGACAACATGTTCTACGGCGCCGGCCTCAGCGGTGAGTTGCTCAAGGCCGGTTCAATGGGCACTGGCGCCGAAGTGTTTGCCTGTCAGGTGAACGATCCGTCTCAATTCGGCATCGTCGAGATGGACGATGAGGGCAAGGCCCTGTCGATTGAAGAAAAGCCATTGAAAGCGAAGAGCAACTGGGCGGTCACGGGCCTCTATTTCTACGATGAAGACGTTGTTGATATTGCGCGTAACGTGCAGCTCTCCGCTCGCGGAGAACTGGAGATCACGTCGGTGAATGACGCCTATCTCAAGCGGGGTGACCTTCGCGTGCACAGGCTCGCGCGGGGCACAGCCTGGCTTGATGCCGGTACGTTTGACGGCCTGATCCAGGCGTCGCAATTTGTTCAGACGGTAGAGAAGCGCCAGGGCATGAAGATTGCTTGCCCGGAAGAGGTCGCCTGGCGGAAGGGCTTCATCGATGACGCCCAGCTGGAAAAGCTGTCATCGGAATACAGGAATGAATATGGCGCCTACCTCAAAGGGTTGCTGACGCACTGGAGCCGGTAACCGGCGCCGCGGAAGGCAGCGAGGTTTCGCGCACGTGAACCTTGCGTTGGCTCATGCGGAACGGGTTCCACGCCATAGCGCGGACAAGCTGCCACGACGAGACTCTGCGCCGGCGGGCTTCCTGCCCGTTTCGGCGCATCCTGGCCGCGCCCAGCAGGCCGTCGCGCATGCCTCGCCAGGTCTGGCGAACACGGCCCGTCATGACCCCGCGGGCGAGCAGGTAGACAGATAGGGCGACATGGCCGGGGATCGTGATCCAGAAGATCGGCGCGGGCATGTTCTTGACGTAGGTCCAGATACGGTTGCGGGTGCCATGATAAATGGAAAAGTCGCTCGCGCGCCCGGTCAGCCCGCCGCCGACATGGTGGATGATTGCCTTGGGCAGGAACATGCAGTTTTCGCCCGCCAAACGCAGGCGAAAACCCAGATCAACATCCTCGCAAAAACAGAAGAATTTCTCATCAAAGCCGCCATGCTCGAGAAAAATCCGGCGGTCGAAAACAGCGCTGGCACCGCACGGACTGAAGCATTCCCCTTCACTTGGCAATTCGCTCGCAGCCCGTCCAAATCCGCCGCGCCACGGAATGCCGAAAATCAGATAGGCATCCCCGGCGCCATCGAGCGCCATGGGATCGGCGGCGTCAAACTGCGCAGACGCGAACATCCGGACATCCGGGTGCCGGGCCTGCCCGGACACGATCTCCTCAAGCCATCTGGCGTCGGCAATGGCATCCGGATTCAAGCATGCAATCCAGTCGCCGGTGGCCGCCCTGGCAGCCAGGTTGTTGCCGCCGGCAAAACCGTGGTTTTTGCTTTCCGCCATGAGCGTGAAGGCAGGCAATCCGTCTGTGCGCAATCGATCCACCGACCCGTCGGTGGATCCGTTGTCGACCAGTAGCACTTCGAAGTCCCTGACGGTCTGGCGCGCCAGTGAATCAAGCGCATGCTGGACGTGTCTACCGCCATTGAAGTTGACAATGATGATTGAAAACCTCGGGCATTTCGGCGCGCCTTTGCCGTACATGTTCCGGGGTGTATCCGGGAGAGTCGTCATACTGGTACCGTCACTTTGGTTCACGCCAGCCCCACTCTCTTACTGGCACTTTCCTGCGCGAGCGTCGAGGCGCCCAATGCGACACGACCACGTCGCAGATTACACCTTGCCGACAGGGCTGAGGCGCGGTGAATCCTGAAAATAGTTACGTCTGGAACCTTTTTCGGAATTTTGCTAAGCTGGACCATGATCACGAAAGCCCTCAAGAACCGCTACGCCGATGCGCCCCGCGCCGCCGACTTCACGATCGATCAGGCTTGGGAAACTTACTCTACAGCAGAACACGACAGGTGGGACAGATTATTCCGTCGCCAGCGTGAAGTCACGAAGGGCCGGGCCTGCCAGACGGTGCTGGACGCAATGGCGGCGCTGGAACTGTCGGCCTCGGGCATCCCGGACATGGAGAAGCTGTCCGATCGGCTTGAGGCGGTGACAGGCTGGCGTATCGTGCCGGTGGCCGCACTCGTGCCCGACGAGATATTCTTCGACCACCTCGCCAATCGGCGCTTTCCGGCGGGCGCCTTCATCCGACCGGAAGCCGAGTTCGACTACCTGCAGGAACCGGACATATTCCACGATATTTTCGGGCATGTACCGATGCTGGCCAGTCCGGTCTTTGCGGATTTCATGGAGGCCTATGGCAAGGGGGGGCGGCGTGCGATGAAACTCGGCCAGCTGCACAGCCTGGCCCGTCTCTACTGGTATACGGTGGAATTTGGCCTGATCCGCGAGGCGGGGGGCTTGCGCATCTATGGCGCCGGCATCCTGTCGAGCCCGAATGAAACCGTTTTCGCACTGGAAGATGACAGCCCGAACCGGATCGGCTTCGATCTCGCACGCATCATGAGCACCAAATATATCATTGATGATTTTCAGCAGAGCTATTTCGTCATCGACAGTTTCGAAGCCCTGCTCGATACCTGTTACCAGGACTTTGCAAACGTCTATGCCGAAATGAAGGAAAGGCCGGACTTTGAGGCGCACGAGGTCGTGCCGGGCGATGAGGTGATAACCCGCGGCACGCTGGCCTACTTCAAGGCCCGGCAGGCGGGGCGCTGACGCCTCTTGACCGTTCAGGAAAAAGCCCGCACCCCGATGTGATGCATTATGTCCCTCGCATCCTCGTGACCGGCGGTGCCGGCTTTATCGGTTCGTTCCTGTGTGAACGGCTTCTCGAAACGGGGGCGGAAGTCCTGTGTGTCGACAATTTCTTCACGGGGCGTCGTACGAATGTCGCCCACCTGCTCGACAATCCGAAGTTCGAGGTGATGCGTCATGACGTGACATTTCCACTCTTCGTGGAAGTCGACCAGATCTACAATCTCGCGTGTCCGGCCAGCCCGATTCACTACCAGTTCGATCCGGTCCAGACCACCAAGACCAGCGTCCACGGCGCGATCAACATGCTGGGCCTCGCCAAGCGCACGCGAGCGCGCATCCTCCAGGCCTCGACGTCTGAAGTCTATGGCGATCCGGTTATCCACCCCCAGACCGAGGACTATTGGGGCAACGTCAATCCGATCGGGCCGCGCAGCTGCTATGATGAAGGCAAACGCTGCGCCGAGACTCTGTTTTTCGACTATTATCGCCAGCACAAGGTCGAGATCAAAGTCGCCCGCATCTTCAACACTTATGGCCCGCGCATGCATCCGAACGATGGCCGGGTCGTCTCGAACTTCATCGTCCAGGCGTTGAAGGGTGAAGACATCACGCTCTACGGCGACGGCAATCAAACGCGTAGTTTCTGCTACGTGTCAGACTTGGTGACGGGTTTGATTTCGCTGATGGGCACAGGGCCGGAATTTGTCGGCCCCGTGAACATCGGAAACCCGGGCGAATTCACGATCCGCCAACTGGCCGAGCGGGTTATCGACCTGACAGGATCCAAATCCCAACTCGTTCACCGTCCGCTGCCGCAGGATGATCCTAAGCAGCGCCAGCCCGATATTACGATTGCGCGGGACAAGCTCGGCTGGGAACCGACCGTCAAGCTGGACGATGGCCTGAAGCCGACCATTGCCTATTTCGAAGAAGAAATACGGGTCATGGGCTGAAGCCGATTGACCAGTGGGCCCGGCAGGACTCGAACCTGCGACCAAACCGTTATGAGCGGTCCGCTCTAACCAACTGAGCTACGGGCCCTACTGACGTTCCCGTTTAAGCATGGCTTTCACCTGTGGCAATGGCGCAATTCACTGCTTCTTGGTTACGAAATTGCATTGATCTTGGCGATATACAGATTGAAACGCAAGACAGGGTCGGATTCGCATTGAATCGGCCGGATTCGTCTGCAAGGATGCCATTATGAAGCAGGTACTGGTGACTGGAGGAGCGGGCTATATTGGCACGCACACTTGTGTCGAGCTGCTTGCGCGCGGCTATTCGCCCGTTGTCGTCGACAATTTCGTCAACAGCACCCCGGCTTCGCTGGACCGGGTTCGGCGGCTGACCAATCACGAATTGCCATTCTATGAAGCCGATGTGCGCGACACGGACAAGATCACTGAAATCCTCACGAAGCACAAATGCGATTCGGTCATCCATTTTGCTGGCCTGAAAGCGGTCGGGGATTCTGTCGCCAAACCGCTTGATTATTACAGCGCCAATGTGATCGGTACGCATAGTCTGCTGACTGCAATGATGCGCGCTGGGACGCGGCGCTTCGTGTTCAGTTCCAGTGCGACAGTCTATGGCGAACCGGTCTTCTTGCCCTATACTGAGGGCCACCCTCTGAGCCCGACAAATCCGTATGGGCAGACCAAGTTGTCGGTTGAATTGATGCTCAACGACCTGGTTGAGTCAGGCGGGATGACCGATGTGGCGATCCTGCGCTATTTCAATCCGATCGGCGCGCATGCCAGCGGCGAGATCGGTGAAGATCCGCACGGCGTGCCGAATAATCTGATGCCCTATGTGGCACAGGTGGCAGTCGGCCGGCGCCCGGCGCTAAACGTGTTCGGCGATGACTATGACACGCCAGACGGCACGGGCGTGCGCGATTATTTGCATGTCGTCGACCTGGCGCGGGCGCATGTCCTGGCGCTGGAACGATTCGAACGCGAGCCCGGCGCGATCACTGTCAATCTTGGCACCGGGCACGGCACATCTGTGCTGGAATTGGTCGAAGCCTTCCAGGCAGCGAGCGGCCGGAAAGTCCCGATGAATATCGCCCCGCGACGTTGCGGCGATATTGCCGCTTTCTGGGCTGATCCGAGCCAGGCCGAAGCGTTGCTGGGGTGGCGGGCCGAATATGGCCTGGCCGAAATGTGCCGCGATCAATGGGCATGGCAGAGCCAAAACCCGAATGGCTTTGACCTAGCCTGACACCGCATTAAATTTCCGGACCGACGCAACGTTTGCCGTTTTGCGGCCTTAATCCTTTGGGAAACAGGGCTAACAACCAGAATGGAACTCCAGACATGCTGAATCAAAAAACACTGATCGCTGCGATGGGTGCCTGCATGCTTGCGCTTGCGCCGGCTGCCTGTGCGCAGATGCCAACGACCGCGAAGGGGGCTTCAATGGCCGAGATGGCGCATCCGATGATGAACCCGAATTCAATCCAGCCGGAAACCACACTGGATATTTCCGCCGAGGGTGAAGTGATGCGCGCGCCTGACATTGCGTATATCACGGCCGGTGTGCAGGCTGATGCCGAGACGGCCAGAGCGGCCATGCAGCAGCAGGCCAATGCCATGACGGGCGTATTCGATGCGCTGGCCAAAGCGGGTGTCGCGAAGAAAGACATGCAGACATCAAACTTCTCGCTGCAGCCGCGCTATACCTATGTCGAGATCGATGAAGGCAAGGGCCGCACGCGCGGCGAGCAGCGCCTGGACGGCTACACCGCCTCCAACCAGTTGATTGTGAAGGTCCGCAACCTCGACAATCTTGGGGCGACGATGGACAGCCTTGTCGCGGCGGGTGGCAACACGTTCTCGGGTATCAATTTTGCCCTCGACAATGACGATGAAGTGCGTGCCGAAGCCCGCCGCAAGGCCATGGAAAATGCGATGTCCAAGGCCAAGCTCTATGCCGGCGCGGCTGGCCTCAAGGTCGCCCGTATCGTGACCATTTCGGAAGGTGGCGATTATAGCCCACAGCCGATGGCGATGATGTCGCGCGGCAAGGAAATGGCGATGGATGCGTCCACCCCGATCTCGGGCGGCGAAGTGGGCTACACGGCCCGCGTCAACGTCCAGTTCGAACTGGTGAGATAGGCCAGATCCAACTTGAAGATGTAAATAGCGGCGGTTCCGGAAGGAGTCGCCGTTTTTTCATGCCTGATCGGTATCAGAC
>Ga0105055_10003180_pt1 | contig 25055 bp, 24 predicted proteins | sample BON03_FD_78090 | JGI IMG/M metagenome (GOLD analysis project Ga0105055, IMG submission 78090) | Freshwater microbial communities from Lake Bonney liftoff mats and glacier meltwater in Antarctica - BON-03 | ecosystem: Environmental > Aquatic > Freshwater > Ice > Glacier meltwater | place: Lake...
AAGAGGCATTGGCAGCCTATCAGGCCATTCTTCCGTTTGAAACCCATCTGGCCGATGCCCATTTCGGAATGGCCAAGTGTTATTTGGCACACGAGCAATGGGAGTTGGCAAAGGATGCCTACATCGAGGCATTCAATCACTGCCATTATCCCGAACTACTCTATGCTTATGGTGCTGGGTATTGCTATCACAATCTTGACGACCCTATCGTGCCATGCAATGGTATGGCAAGACATTGGAAATAGACCCATCGTATCCAAATGCGCTCAATAACATGGCCGTGCTGCAACTAGATTTAGACAACGGTTGGAGCGAAGCCGTGCCGTATCTGCTCAAAGCCGTAGAACTTTCGGGAGAGGTCATCAACAAATCTATGAGAATCGTTTATCGCAACCTGTGGGCCTATTACACACAGATATTGGATGAGGAGAAGGCCGAATATTACCATCGATTAAACTACAAATGCCTAGGGTTTGATGATGATAATATCGATTTCCTAGACTCGTTTGAAAAGGAATGAAAGGTTGTCCCGTCTTAACGTAAAAAACCCGCAAAGCATCCGTCAAATCAGCGTCAATCCGTGTTTTCCGTGTCGTCCGCGCCTGTCCTGAGGCCCTCGAAAGTCTCCATATTCTCAGTCTCTGCGTGCCAAATCATCTGCGATGGCTCCCAAATCAACTGGGGCGAGGGCAAAATCAATTGCGATGAGCGCCAAATCAACTGGGGCGAGGGCAAAATCGATGTAATCCCTTCCCAGAAACCAGCCATCATCAACCTATTTGAAAATAGATTTTCCCACAGACCCCCCTTTGAATTTGTTTTACATTTGCGCGGAAATTTTGAGCGTATCCGCGCATTGAAAGACCTGCTAAAAAAATACGAAGAGAGAGCTCCCGAAATCGTTTTTGAATGGAACGATCGGGAAACCGAAGCACGCGGCTGGGTTGTGATCAACTCACTGCGTGGAGGTGCGGCAGGTGGTGGAACAAGGATGCGTGTTGGTCTTGACAGGAATGAAGTTATTTCGCTTGCAAAGACCATGGAGATCAAATTCACGGTAAGCGGCCCTGCCATTGGAGGTGCCAAATCTGGAATTGATTTTGACCCAAAAGATCCGCGCAAGAAAGGCGTATTGGAACGCTGGTACAAAGCTGTTTCTCCCCTCTTGAAAAACTATTACGGTACGGGTGGCGATATGAATGTGGATGAGATTCACGAAGTGATTCCCATCACCGAGAGTTTCGGCATCTGGCATCCGCAGGAAGGCATCGTACACGGACATTTTGACCCGACCGATGCCGAGAAGATTCGTAAGATTGGGCAATTAAGAAACGGTGTTTCCAAGGTACTAGAAGACCCGAACTATTGTCCGGATGGCCCCACCAAATACCGCGTAGCCGATATGGTTACTGGTTTTGGCGTGAGCGAATCGGTCAAGCACTTCTATTCAATATTCAAGAACGAATCGCTCCAAGGCAAGCGCATCATCGTACAAGGTTGGGGCAATGTAGCTTCTGCCGCTGCCATGGAATTGGCGCATGCAGGAGCCAAAATTGTTGGCATCATCGACAAGAACGGTGGCCTGATAAACGAAGCGGGCTACGGCCTCGAAGAAGTAAAGAACCTCTTCATCAATCATAAGGTTGGCAACACGCTCGAAATTGACGGAATGTTGAGCTTCGATGAAGTGAACGCCAGCATTTGGGATGTAAAAGCAGATGTTTTCATTCCAGCAGCGGCTTCCAGATTGGTTTCTGCCAATCAATTGCAACGCTTGGTGAATGCAGGATTAAAGACCATTGCCAGCGGGGCCAATGTTCCTTTTACAGACAAGGAGATTTTCTACGGGCCTATCATGAGTCAGGCAGATGATCAATTGAGTTTGATTCCCGATTTCATTGCCAATTGCGGTATGGCACGTGTGTTTGCATTCCTCATGAGTTATGAAGACAGAGACCTCACCGATGAGGCGATTTTCAGCGATACGTCACGCACCATATATAACGCACTTAAAAAGGTGCACGATAAGAATTCATCGCTTACAAACGTGAGCAACACTGCCTTCCAATTGGCGTTGGAAGAACTTTTGGCAAATCCTAAACTTCAAAAAACAAACTAAATGCTTGAAATCATCCTACTCGTAATTTTTGTCCTCGGATACGTTTCCATCACGCTTGAGCATACATTCAAAATAGACAAACTGATTCCTGCCGTTGCCATGATGGCTTTTTTGTGGGCAGTCATAGCTTTAGCACACGTTCCCGTATTTGAGATCGATGGGGCGTTGGGTCTTGTTGCCTCACACATGGATGAAGTGCTGCTCCATCATCTGGGCAAAACAGCCGAAATCCTAGTGTTCCTCATGGGTGCCATGACCATTGTTGAGATTACCGATCATTTCAACGGCTTCGGAGCCATCAAGTCATTTGTAAAAACAAAAGAGAAGAAAGTGCTGCTTTGGATTATGGGCGGATTAGCCTTTACCCTCTCTGCCATCATTGATAACCTTACGGCAACGATTGTGCTTATCACCATCCTCAAAAAACTAGTTGACAGCCGCGAAGACCGGCTTTGGTTTGCTGGTCTCATTGTAATCGGTGCTAACGCTGGTGGTGCCTGGTCACCAATTGGAGATGTTACCACCACCATGCTCTGGATTGGCAATAAAGTTTCTGCCGGAAAATTGATTGAATTCCTATTCCTTCCATCCTTAATCTGCATGGTTATTCCAACCTTCATCGCAACACTTTTGCCAGCATTCAAAGGCCAATTAACTTCACCTGTGAGTGACGCAGACGAGAAGCCTGCAAGCCTTGGCATGTTGCTTCTCGGACTGGGAATGATTGTGTTCGTACCAATTTTCAAGACGCTTACTCACCTTCCTCCATACATTGGAATGATGTTGTCCTTGGCCGTTGTTGGCATGGTTGCCGAGCTCAAAAGTCACCGTGCGTTCACCATGTCGCAGGCTGCACATCATCATAGTCCTGTGCATACATCACTCGCAAAAATTGAGATGCCGAGCATCCTTTTCTTCCTCGGAATCCTGATGGCCGTTGCCGCCCTCGAAAGCGTAGGAATGATCTTCCACCTTGGCGAAACCGTCCGTGCAGCCATCCCAGACGACATTTTCGTCATTCTCATGGGCTTCGGTTCAGCCGTTATCGACAACGTTCCGTTGGTGGCCGCCAGCATGGGCATGTTCCAGCTTCCATTGGATAACCATATCTGGCACTTCATCGCATTCTCGGCAGGTACGGGAGGCAGCATGCTCATCATCGGTTCGGCCGCAGGCGTAGTTGCCATGGGCATGGAACGTATCGATTTCATGTGGTATCTCAAAAATATCGCATGGCTGGCATTCTTAGGTTTTGCCGCAGGTTGTGGCACCTTCCTGTTGATGGTAGAACTCCTTCACGGACTCTAATAAAGAAGTTCTTGTTTTAGGGCGTTCCCCCCGAAGAAAAATCGGGGGTCGGGTCGTCCGCTGTATCTTTTTTCCTCCTTCATTTTCGCTTCGCTCAATGAAGGAGGAAAAAAGGATGCCGCTCCCACCCCTAACGCACGCAATCTGCAAGCATCACAGCTGATCTAAAAGCTGCGCAGTCTTCAATTATGTTGCAATTTTGAAAAATGCGCCCCTTCAAAGGCGCATTTTTCATTTATGGCTTTATACTAAAGCTAACATTTCAGTGTTTGTAAGTGAAACCAAATCGCATTCGCCTCACATTCATCAATAGTAATTTCGATTCGGAGTAAACTACCTCAACACTAAAGAAAAAACACGCATGAATCTGATGTTCATCACCACAGCAATGGCACAAGAAACACTAGTGCCCGAAGAAATTGGAGAAGAGTCAACCATTTCAATCATCGACCTGATGACCTCTGGCGGTATTGGCGGCAATATCATCATGCTGTCGCTGCTCATTCTTTCCATCATTGCCATCTACATTTTCGTGGAGCGATTTCTCACCATCCGCAAGGCTGGAGAAGAAGATGCCGCGTTTATGAGCGCGGTAAAAGATGCCATTCACAAAAGCGACCTATCATCGGCCAAGGCGCTTTGCCTCCGAACCGATAGCCCTGTTTCTCGGATGATTGAGAAAGGTATTTCAAGAATCGGTCGCCCGTTGGGAGATATTTCTGCTGCAGTGGAAAATGTGGGCAAATTGGAAACCTACAAATTGGAAAAGAACCTCGCTTCGTTGGCAACTATTTCAGGAGCGGCACCCATGATCGGTTTCCTTGGAACCGTTATCGGAATGATTCTCGCTTTCCACGAAATGGCAATGGCCGGAGGCCAAGTAAACGTAGAAATGTTGGCTGGTGGTATCTACACCGCCATGACCACAACTGTTGCTGGTCTTATTGTAGGCATCATGGCCTATTTGGGGTACAACATGCTGGTTGCAAAGGTTGAGGGTGTGGTTTTTAAGATGGAAGCGCGATCAACCGAATTCATCGACCTACTACACGAACCAGCGTAACGAATTATTAATTCATAATTCTTAATTAATAATTGAAACAAGATGGGACTCAAAACGAGAAATAAGGTCAGTCCGAACTTCAACATGTCGTCTATGACAGACATCGTGTTCCTGTTGTTGATATTCTTCATGCTCACCTCCACCCTAGTCACCACCAATGCGTTGGACCTCGTGCTGCCAAGCAGCAAGTCCAAGTCTGTGAAGAAGCAAACGGTGTCTGTTTCCATCGACAAAAACCTTGTTCATTACGTTGATCAGGATAAAGTTGACCCTGCGTTTATGGAATCCATGATCAATCAGCGTCTAGCAACTTCAGAGGAGAAAGTGATTGTGCTGCGTGTGGAGAAAGGTGTGCCTATCGAATATGCGGTCAAAGTGATGGACATCGCCTATCAGAATCAATACAAGATTGTGCTGGCCACAAAGCCAGAGTGAGGGGTTTAGAGATAAGAAACAGAGAGATAAGAGATAGAGAGACAAGGACTGAAGAATGACCTCAGAGGAAAAGAAAAATAAGAGCAAAGCCCTCGTTACAACGCTGACAATTCACGCGTTGCTTCTGCTGTTGTTCCTGTTTTTGGGGCTTACCACCATCCAACCAAAACCTGAGGAAGGCATGATGATCAATTTCGGCAACACCGAAACTGGCCTTGGTGATTCTGAAATGGATCCAGCTCAATCAGAAGAAATTCTGGAGGAAGTGGAAGAGGAAGTCACCCCAACCGAAACCGTTGTGGAAGAAGTTTCTACTCCCGTTGTGGAGGAAGAAGTGGTGACGCAGGAAATGATTGACGCCATTGCGCTGAAAAAGGAACAGAAGAAAAAGCAACAGGAAGAAGCAGAGAAAAAGGCAGAGGAAGAACAACGTAAGGCGCAAGAAGCGAAAGTTCAAGCAGAGAAGAAAGCTGCCAGCGATGCCCTTTTCGCCAAGGCCAAGGATGGCAAGGGAAAAGGCGAAGGGAACAATCAACCTGGCGGAAATCAGGGTTCTTTGAATGGAACACCTGGCGCGCCCCACGGTTTGGGTGGAAGAGGAAACGGCCCCTCCTTCAATTTAGGCGGCAGAACCATGGTTAGCGCACCAACCATTATCGACAATTCGCAGAAGAAGGGTACGGTGGTTGTAGAAATTCTAGTTGACAAGTTTGGCAAAGTGGTAAAAGCAACTCCTGGTTCTAGAGGCAGTACGACCGCAGACAGTGATCTTGAAAAACTTGCAAGAGATGCTGCTCTTGGCACAAAATTCTCTCCGAACCCAGATGCACCGATTCAGCAGAACGGCACCATGACCTTCGTTTTCATTCTTGAATAGTCGGAGTTCGTCAACTTTCCAAAAATTGACGATTCTTGCCGTTCGTATATTCGTGTCTTATTCGTAATTCGTAACCAATTGAATTACACCGAAACCCTCGCATACCTTTTCAGCCAATTGCCGATGTACCAACGGCTAGGCGCTCCTGCTTTCAAAAAAGACCTTACGAACACACTTGCGCTCTGCGAATTGTTGGACAATCCGCAGCACAAATTCAAGAGCATTCATATTGCGGGAACCAACGGTAAAGGCTCTGTAAGTCACATGTTGGCTTCGGTTTTTCAGGCGGCTGGCTATAAAGTAGGATTGTACACTTCGCCTCACTTGAAGGATTTTCGTGAACGGATTAAGATGAATGGCGAGATGATTTCCGAGGATTCAGTCATTGATTTCGTTGAGAACTTCAAAAGTGATTTTGAGCGCATCAAACCTTCCTTCTTTGAAATGACGGTGGCTTTGGCATTTGACCATTTTGCCAAAAATGAGGTGGATATTGCTATCATAGAAACAGGATTGGGCGGAAGATTGGACAGCACCAATATTATTACTCCTGAACTTTCCGTTATCACCAATATCGGTTACGACCACCAACAGTTTCTAGGAAACACATTACCTGAAATAGCTGGCGAGAAAGCAGGAATCATTAAACCGAATGTGTCTGTTATTGTTGGTGAATTTCAGCAGGAGGTAGCCGAAGTCTTTGAAGGAAAAGCGAGACAAACAAATAGTCGTTTGCGTTTTGCCAATCGCGAATGGGAAACGCGCACACAGCAATTGGAAGACGACAAGCTCCTACTCCACCTTCGTCATTATGATGGAATGGAATTGGAAGTTGAAAGCCAACTTTCTGGCCCGCATCAGGCTAAAAACCTAATAACTGCCTTGGAAGCCACCCGCACACTTTCCGATGCTGGTTGGAATGTGACCCGTGAACATTTCAAGGCTGGAATAAAATCGGTTGTGACCAACACTGGATTAAAAGGACGCTGGCAGGTTTTAGGGCGTGATCCACTCATTATTGCCGATACGGGTCACAATCGCGAGGGCATTGAACCGAACATCAAGCGTTTGTTATCCAATCGAAAACCTGAACAACTTCATTTCGTGTGGGGAATGGTAAACGACAAGGACGTTTCGAAAACGCTCCTAATGCTTCCGAAAGAAGCATCATACTATTTCTGCAAGCCTGATGTGCCAAGAGGTCTAGACGTTTCCTTTCTTGAAGAAAAAGCGAATGAACTTGGATTGCAGCACGCTCCATTTTCCTCCGTTTCCGAAGCACTTGAAGCCGCGAAACAGCTGGCCAAACCGGACCACATTATCTATGTAGGCGGCAGCACGTTTGTGGTAGCTGAAGTAGTGTGAATTTTCTTCTTGGAATTTTCAAATCCTTCTTTACATTTGCAGCCCCTAATTCGGGCGATTAGCTCAGTTGGTTCAGAGCACCTCGTTTACACCGAGGGGGTCGGGGGTTCGAATCCCTCATCGCCCACAGAACAAAAAGGTCTTCCAGTTGGAAGGCCTTTTTTGTTTCTTACCATTATGTGCTGCCATATCGTTTATTACAAATCCTAGAATCAATACCAGCACAATTGATACACCTGCGGTAAATAGATTAGCCGCCTTAAACGACATAACGTAACGAATAAAGGGCTTATTGGGGCTTATCGCAAAGCATTGTACTTCATCAGAAAATCCACCAAAACAAAGTGGAGGTAATGAACCGTCAAAAACTAATCAAAAGCCGAGACCACAGAAAAGCTAAATAAACTCCTTGATGAACACATGTTATTAGCAAAGTCGTTTATAACATCCCGATTTCATCGGTAGAGACCGGCTGGGTCGAGTCTTACAAAGAAATTCGAAACAGACCCTGTTAGCTCGCGGCACAAAAGGACGGCTCATCCACCTTTCTTACGGCTCGCTGTTGCAATCAATTCATCCTTTACTCAACCGTAACCGACTTGGCCAAATTTCTAGGCTGATCTACATTACATCCTCTCATAACAGCAATGTAATACGATAGTAATTGCAATGGAACGGAAGCCAAAATCGGCACCAATTCTTCTTCCGTTTCTGGAATTTCAATCACGTGGTCGGCAAGCGCTGCGGCAGCAGTATCGCCTTTAGTCACCACTGCAATAATCTTTCCTTTTCGGGCCTTAACCTCTTGGATGTTACTCAAAACCTTCTCGTAAGACCCTTTGCTTGGAGCAATTACAACGACTGGCATTTCCTCGTCAATCAACGCAATCGGCCCGTGCTTCATCTCCGCTGCGGGATAACCCTCAGCATGGATGTAAGAAATCTCTTTCAATTTCAACGCGCCTTCCAACGCAACAGGGAAATTGTAACCTCTTCCCAAGTATAGAAAGTTTCGTGAGTCCTTATATTGGCCAGCAATGTATTTGACGAGTTCGGCAGATTGCAGTACTTCTTCAACCTGAGCTGGAATCTTTTCAAGTGAGGCAAGAATTCGCTGAAATCTTGATTCCGCAATGGAACCTTTCTTGTGGGCCAAACGCAATGCCATCAGCAGTAAAACTGTAACCTGCGAAGTGAATGCCTTTGTGGAAGCCACTCCAATTTCGGGACCAGCATGTGTATAAGAACCAGCATGTGTAATTCGTGAAATGGACGACCCGACCACATTACATACTCCTATAATGGTTGCTCCTTTCGACTTCGCCAATTCAAGTGCAGCCAATGTATCAGCGGTTTCGCCTGACTGAGAAATGGCTATCACCACATCATCCTCATTGATAATCGGATTACGGTATCTGAATTCAGAAGCATATTCAACTTCAACTGGAATACGGGCCAAATCCTCAATAAGGTATTCACCTACCAATCCAGCGTGCCAAGATGTTCCGCAAGCTACAATGATGATGCGCTTGGCATTGGCCATTTTCTGCTCATAATCAATGATTCCTCCAAGAGTTACCGTTCCTGAAAGAACATGATATCTACCTCTCATGCTGTCAGCAATTGAACGTGGCTGCTCGAATATTTCCTTTAACATGAAATGCTCGTAACCACCTTTTTCCAAGACTTCCAACTTCATTTCAAGTTCGTAGATATAAGGCGTCATAACCTCATTCTCTATACTTCTAACGATAGGGTCTTGTCCAACTCGAAGCTCTACAATCTGCTCATCCTCCAGATAAACAACCTCATTTGTGTATTCGATAATAGGAGTGGCATCTGAAGCGAGAAAGAACTCGTCTTTTCCAATACCCACAACCATTGGACTGCCTTTTTTTGCTCCAATGATAACGTTGGGGTCATCTCTATCCATTACCGCAATAGCATAAGCCCCAATAACTTGGGTCAAGGCTACCCTAACTGCCTCTGCCAAAGAAAGGTTTTCATTGGCCTGCACGTCTTCAATCAGATGAACTAGAACTTCGGTATCGGTGTCGCTTTTAAATACGTGACCACGTTTGACAAGCTCCTTTTTTAATGGGTCATAATTCTCAATGATTCCATTGTGAATCAGTGCCAATCTCTCGTTTCCAGAATAATGCGGATGTGCGTTTACATCATTTGGCTCGCCATGAGTTGCCCATCTCGTATGGCCAATTCCAACAGTTCCGGAAATATTCTTAGAGGAGGCAAAGGCTTCAAGATCAGCCACTTTCCCTTTGCATTTATAGACGTTCAGTCCTGAATTCAACAAACAGATTCCTGCACTGTCATATCCTCTATACTCTAGCCTCTTCAGCCCCTTAATCAATATGGGATACGCTTCTTGTTTTCCTATATAAGCTACAATACCACACATGCTTATTCAATTATGGTGTATGTCATTCTAAGTTTCATTGGTCTATCAGGATGTTGAGGCCCATTGAAAACTCCTCTTCTTGCGTTGACCGCATTTCCAGAATTGGTAATGTACAGACCATAATCCACTTTTTCTGGAGAATTGAGAAGTGATTGAAGATGCTGTGCAATGTTGAACACATATTGCTTCTTATCTGAATCATAAACACCTCCATAATAATCTAACCCTATAAAGAAATCTACGGGAAAAATGGGGTTTCCGCTAGAGTCAATAACGGTCAGCTGTAAGCTAGGTGGAACCCCGAATTCAGTAACCACATCAATATCCAAAGGCACGACCAACTCAGCTTTATTGATAGCTACTGCACCGAGGTTGCTCAGGTCTCTAACATTTGGGAATTCAACTTTCATCCGTACTCCAGCCATTGATTGAATATACAATCTTTCTGCCCCAGTTACCGTGCTATCGGCTATGGCTGGTTCTATGGCCGTTGGTCCATATTCATGACGAAAAGCTGTATGAACTCCATCTGAATTTGTAGTTAGAAAATTAACAAACAACGAATCTGCAGTACTTGTATGGTAGTACATTTTGACCCAAGAAAATGAACTCGCCACATTGAAATATAGAATAGAACCGAATCCAGATGGCATGGAGGCATCCATCGGTTTGATATTTAACCCCTTAAATTCATTAAGAAATACATCATTAGATGCTAAACTGTCTGACCGAAGAATTCGCGTACCCAAGCTATTGTCCAATGGAATACGCAAGGATGGACGTATGGTGTCAATCCCTGAAATAATATCCGCGAAAAGATCTGGTCTGAACTGATGAACCGCCAACGGAGTAGCAGAAACCGCATGTGACGCGTTAGAATAATATACGCTGTCGCCTGAACCTGTTGGGTACAGGTCTTCCAATACCTCAAATACTCCGAAAGTCATTGTTCCCTTCAACTTGTCGGTTGACCCGTAGGAGCCCACGTATGCCAAGTTTAAGATGATTGAGTCAATCTCTGCATCGTTGTCAAACTCAGTGGTGGTGCTGGGTAGTTTAAATTGCATAAAAAGCTCCGATTGCACCCTTCCGAAGATTGGGTCTCCAAAATCTCCAATAAGATATGTGCCAGATAATAGGCCAGATGTTTGTACTGAATCGTACAGAATTGTTCTTGCTTCTATTGTGAACGTGTCAATCCAAGCGATAGCTATTTCCTCCCCTTCAGGAAGCACGTCTAAACCTATTCCATCAGGTTCTTTACAAGAAGCGGTTATGATTAGGGTCAGCAGACCAAAAAATGCTGCGGTATTACGAAAAGTCATCCTTTTTAAATAAGTAAGCGGAGGGATAACCCTCCGCTTTCAAATATATTGTACAAGAATTGTAATCAGACATTAATCAGCAAGAACTGATTCATTTGCCAAAATCTCAGTATAGAATTCCGAGTAAGCATCCAAATAGTTTTCATCATCCTGAAAATTCAAGATAGGTTTGTCTGCCCCTGTGATTTCCGCAGCTGTTTCTGGGCTCAATTCTTCATCACCAATGATAATTGCATCAGCATATTTGATGGCTGCTTTGGTAAGCGCCATGTGTGTTGCATCCGTAAAAATGGAAACATCCTTATCGGTAAGAGTGTCAAACTTTATCTTTTCTGACATCCGCGAATCCAATGCACCTTCATAAGCATCATCGTAAACCGAATAAACAACCTTGGCGTTCTCGAACAATGGGTCGTCTTTGTAGACGGTTTTAATAAAGAACGGCAGAAGTGCAGTCATCCATCCATGACAATGAATTACGTCTGGAGCCCAACCTAATTTCTTTACTGTTTCAATTACCCCACGACAGAAGAAAACTGCTCTTTCATCATTATCAGAAAAGAACTTTCCGTCTTTTCCATTAAGGAAGAATTTACGTTGAAAATACTCCTCATTATCAATGAAATAAACCTGCATTCTAGCTGGTTGGATGGAGGCTACTTTAATAATCAATGGATGATCGGTATCGTCAATGATTAAATTCATTCCAGAAAGGCGAATCACTTCATGCAATTGATTTCTTCTCTCATTGATACAGCCAAAACGGGGCATGAAAGTTCTTATCTCCCTACCTCTTTCTTGAGTTCCTTGAGGCAGGTGCCTTCCTATTTTTCCTATGTTAGATTCTGGTAGATATGGTACAACTTCCTGAGACACGAATAGCACTCTTTCTTTTTGCGACATGTTTTAATTTTTAGGGTGAAAATAGAGTGCAAATTTACAAATAAACCACGCTGAAAGCAAGTGCTGACGAGGCTTTCGGAATGGCCGACAATTTCTTATACGCTTTTTTTTTGACTTTATCAAGTGGTCGTTTTAGCTTTGCAGCTGCTGACTTACACCTTTATGAAGCTCATCACAACCGCAAAAGAAATGTCTGATTATTCCTTTTCAACAAGGAGCAATGACGAATCTATTGGGTTTGTCCCAACCATGGGAGCGCTCCATTTAGGTCATATTTCGTTAATCAAAGCTGCAAAAGCGAAATGCGATAAAGTAGTGGTATCGGTCTTTGTTAACCCAACGCAATTCAACAACCCAACTGACCTTCAGAATTATCCTAGGACGTTTGAATTGGACCGACAACTGTTGGAATCGGAAGGAATTGACGCCATGTTCTTTCCTAGTGCTGAGCAAATTTATCCTGCCACAAAGCCGAAACACTATGAAATGGATGGACTTGACGAACGAATGGAAGGGCCGAATAGACCTAGGCACTTTGATGGAGTAGTGCAAGTGGTAACCCGTCTATTTGATCTCATTCAACCGAACGCAGCTTTTTTCGGTGAAAAAGACTTTCAGCAATTGGCAATCATCAGGCACATGACCAAAAAGTTGGGCTATAATGTGGAAATTGCTGCGTGTCTTACAGAACGCGAATCAACTGGACTAGCCATGAGTTCCAGAAATGTTCGGCTTACTGATGATGGCCGCAGAATTGCAAGTTCCATCAATTTGATTTTGTTAGAAATAAAAAATCAACTAGCCTTAAACCTTTCGGCATCTGAAATTCTAGAACAATCAATTGCGTCTATTATGAACTTGAAAGGAATTACCCTTGAGTATCTAGAATTGGTAGACCCTCAAACACTTCAACCCATAAAAGATGATTCTGACGCCATTCAAGCATGTATTGCCGTGTATATTGAAGAGGTTAGGTTGATAGATAACATGAGAGTGAAATAATTACTTTTGCGCGCCCATGCATATTCAGGTTTTAAAGAGCAAGATTCACCGCGTTACAGTTACAGAAGCTGACCTTAACTATATCGGCAGTATTACCATCGACCAAGATTTGATGGAAGCTGCAAATGTTATTGAAGGAGAAAAGGTGCAAATCGTCAACATTAACAATGGCGAACGTCTTGAGACGTACGTTATTACTGGAAAACGTGGCTTAGGCGGTATCTGCCTAAACGGTCCTGCGGCCAGAAAAGTCGCTGTTGGAGACATCATCATCATTATCTCCTACTGCAGCCTTGAGTTTGAAGAGGCAAAGGCCTTCAAACCCACTCTGATTTTCCCAGATACGGCAACAAATTCACTCGTTTAATCCGATTGAATTGCAAGCGAAGCTGCTCAGTACTTTCAAGGTAGTGATACCGCTCATTATTGGAGTGTATGTCATTTGGTATCAGTTTACTCAATTATCAGATGACCAGCTAACGCAGATTAAGACCTCATTCGCCAATGCAGACTATTTCTGGGTTGTTTTGAGCGTTTCCTTTGGAGTTCTAAGCCACGTTAGTCGCGCGTACCGATGGAATTTTATGCTTGAACCGCTTGGTTATAAAAACAGGTTCGTCAACAACTTTTTTGGCGTAATGATTGGGTATGTGGCCAACATCATTCTACCACGGTTTGGCGAAGTGTGGCGCTGCGTTATGGTTTCTAGATATGAGAAAGCTCCTTTTGAAAAATTGTTCGGAACTGTTGTAGCCGAACGCGTAGCTGATATGCTTGTGCTTATGATGATTGTAACAACCGTTTTCATCCTCCAACTGACTCAACTTAAAGAAGCAATTGGTGGACTTTTAAACGGTTTTCTTGAAAAAAACTCCATAACAGAACTTGTAATAAAGCTTGGATTGGTGATGAGCGTGGTGTTAATCGGAACCATTGTAGGGTGGCGCATACTTATGAGGTCACAAAATAAGATTATAGCTAAAATTAGAGGGCTGATGGTGGGTATGTTTGAAGGCATTACCTCTATTCTTAAAATGAAAAAGAAATGGGCATTTTTGGCGCATACGTTATTCATTTGGCTCATGTACCTGGCCATGTATTACGTTCCTTTTCTTGCTCTTCCAGAAACGAGCACCGCACCAATTTCGGCCGTTCTAGCTTCATTCGTAATGGCCAGTTTCAGCATCGTTCTGGTTCAAGGTGGTATTGGAGTTTACCCCGTTGCAGTTGCCCAAACGCTTGCTCTTTATGGCATAGGGTACGAGGCCGGGTTTGCCATGGGATGGATTATTTGGGTAGCTCAGACAGCCATGATCATCGTTTTCGGTGCACTGTCATTGATACTGATGCCAATGTTCAATAAAAAGCCGATAGCAACCAATTAAGTTCAAGTCCTTATATTTACGTTTCTAACAAAAATCTGCATGATCTTTTTGCTTAAAAAAACGGCTCCACTTTTTTTCCTTTGGACGTTGATGATTTCATCTTGCGCTCAAACAGAAATTTCAAAATTGGAAGGGAACTGGAGAATTGTTTGGTTAAATGACCTTTCAAACACCGATATATACATTTGGCAGTTTGAAGGAGGTGAACTTACCATTATTCGCTATCAACCATCTAGTCCAAACGCTCCTGAAATTGCGGGAAGGGCTCAATACAAAACATCAACGGAGTTTCTTGATGCTAGAGTTACAATTTCTGGACATACACAATCCGTATCAACAGGAGCTGTTATTTCGATGCTATCGAATGGTGCTTGGATGATTGACAAAGTCAACAACAAACACATGAGGCTATCAACAACAGACCAATTGGGAAGCAATGGCAGCTATGTGATTCGCGAATTTGAGCGCGCTGACTAATTCCTCATCTTTGGCCATTCATGGCTAAAATCAAAACAAATTTTTTCTGTCAGAATTGCGGACACTCCTCTCCAAAATGGGAAGGAAAATGTACGTCTTGCAACGAATGGAACACCTACGTTGAAGAGGTCGTTTCAACGAAATCCGCAGCATCAGCAACCCCAAAACTTGGAAGTACTGGAAAGCAATACGAGATCAGGTCTATCAATGATATAGAGGCCAATCCCGAAGAACGCTATTTAACGCCAGATTCTGAATTTGACCGTGTGCTTGGTGGTGGGTTGGTGCCTGGAAGTTTAACCTTGATTGGTGGCGAGCCAGGCATCGGAAAATCCACCTTACTCCTACAATTAGCGCTCAATTGGAAGGGCAAAAAAGTGCTCTACATTTCTGGCGAAGAAAGCGAAGGACAGATAAAAATGAGAGCCGAACGCATTGGTATTCGCAATGCCGAATGCTACATACTTACCGAAACATCAACCTTAAAATTGTTTAAGCAGATTAAAAAACTGCAACCCGATGTGATTATAGTGGATTCCATTCAAACTGTCTATTCTGAATTGATAGAATCTACTCCCGGAAGTGTGTCTCAGATTCGTGAATGCACAGGTGAGTTTCTACGCTTTGCGAAGGAATCTGATACGCCAGTCATTCTGGTCGGCCACATCACCAAAGATGGCTCCATTGCAGGGCCAAAAATTTTGGAACATATGGTAGATACCGTGCTTCAATTTGAAGGCGACCGACATCACTTGTATCGCATTGTTCGGGCAGTGAAAAACCGTTTTGGCTCGACACCTGAACTCGGCATTTACGAGATGAAATCGGCCGGACTTGAAGCCGTTTCCGACCCTAGCAGAATTCTTGTTCCAGATAGAGATGAACCTTTGAGTGGCGTTGCCATATCGGCTACATTGGAAGGTATTCGACCTATGCTGATTGAATCTCAAGCTTTGGTTAGTTCGGCAGTCTACGGAACGCCTCAGCGTTCGTGCACAGGTTTTGATATGCGAAGGCTGAACATGCTTTTGGCAGTTCTTGAAAAACGATGCGGCTTCAATTTGGGTTCAAAAGACGTTTTCCTCAACATAACTGGCGGATTAAAGGTTGATGACCCTGCACTAGATCTTGGCATCATCTGCGCCATCTTGTCTTCCAATGCCGATTTACCTATTCAACCTGATAATTGTTTTGCAGCTGAAGTTGGATTGAGCGGTGAAATCCGTCCCGTAAATCGCATTGAACAACGGATTGAAGAAGCCGCCAAAATGGGAATGAAACGAATATTCATCTCCAAACGCAACGCGGATGAAAACGTGATGAAAACCAAATCAATCGAGGTGGTTTCCGTGGCTAAGGTCAATGACGTTTTCGCAAAGCTTTTCGGTTAGTTATACCTACTAGGTTTCAGCCGTTAAGCATCTACTTTTGCGCGCTATTTCAAAAAATCATCAAATGAGTTTGAATTTCAAGGAAATCGTTACCGCCACCATGATTCTTTTCGCGGTAATCGACATTATTGGCAGTGTCCCCATTATCATTCAGCTCCGACAAAAAAATGGTCATATCCGTTCAGGATTGGCAACAATTGTCGCATTGGTTTTGATGGTTGTGTTCCTCTTTTTGGGAGAAAGCATCCTTAGTTTGATTGGCATCACGGTCAGCGATTTTGCCATTGCTGGTTCGTTAGTTATCTTCTTTATCGCCTTGGAAATGATACTCGGTATCCAACTTTACAAAGAAGACGACAGCCCATCCACGGCTTCAGTTGTTCCACTCGCTTTTCCACTTATTGCTGGTGCTGGCACCCTCACAACCCTTCTTTCACTTCGAGCCGAATACCACACGGAGAATATTCTAATTGCTATCATCATCAATATTGCACTGGTATATCTGGTTCTAAAAACAACACACCACATTGAGCGATTTCTCGGAAAAGGCGGCATCAACGTACTCAGAAAAGTGTTTGGAATCGTGTTGCTGGCAATTGCCGTCAAATTGTTCAGAACGAACCTTGGCGTTTGAAATGCGTAGCTTTGCAACGTGAAAGTGCTGAAAGCCATATCATCTTCCGTTCTAGCCATGTTGGTACTCTTGTCCAGCATGGGTTTTTATGTAGACCACATGGTTTGTGGCATGAGTGGCGAACACAAATTGGCCATCAACCAAGCCATTGATGCCTGTTCTGATAGCTGTAGTCGTTCTGAAGAAAATGGAGTAAAGCGAACTTGCTGTGATTACGATTCGTTCTATTTCAAGGACGAAATTCCGGCCACGAGTTCGGAAAAAACCGTAGCACCAATTGTTTCCACATTCCGTTTGGTTTCGCTTACCGATTTGTTTCCTGCGTTTAGAGCAGAGCAAACACAAAGTCTTCAACTGGTTGAAGACCCCGTTATTCTGCCATCAGTAGAACGGCACATTCTCATTCAAACCTTCCTTATCTGATACCACAGTTTTGATTGCTCCCACTCACGCGGAGCGCACTTTTATAGTAATCATCAAAACTGTATCATGAAAAAATTAATTCTGCTTGCGCTGATGCAAGCACTTATCATAATAAACGTCCGTGGACAATCGTTGCAAGGCCATGTCTACGAAGCGGGCGAAAGCGGCCATGAACCGCTCATTGGAGCCAGCGTTTTCTGGCTAGGAACAACAATCGGTTCCGCCACCGATGTAAATGGCGAATTCATCATTGCTCCACCTGAGAAACTCCCTGCTAAGTTGGTGGTGAGTTTTGTAGGTTTTAGTTCCGATACCATACTTGTCAAGAATAACAAAAAAGATATTGAAATTCATCTCAAACAATCCGTTCAATTAGGCGAAGTGGTCGTTTCCGAACGTCAGGCCGGCAGTAGTTTTAAACTGCTAGATCCTGTAATTGCTGAGAATATTAGCAGCCACGAATTGAGTAAAGCAGCCTGCTGCAATCTGTCTGAAAGTTTTGAAACCAACGCTACGGTGGATGTAGTGATGACAGATGCCGTGTCTGGTGCCAAAAAGATTCAATTATTAGGTTTAGATGGCGTTTACACGCAAATTCAGGCCGAAAATGTACCGCTGATTCGTGGTCTTTCATCCAATTACGGCATGGGTTTTATTCCAGGAACTTGGATTGAGAGTATCCAGATTATCAAAGGGCCAGGATCGGTTTCCAATGGTTACGAAAGCATGGTCGGGCAGATTAATTTAGAATATTTCAAACCCGATCAGGCGGAAAAACTGTTCGTAAATGTATATGGAAGTGCGGGCGGACGGGTAGAAGCCAATATTCAATCAGGATATGTTTTTAATGAGAAAGTGGGCATGAATATCAATGCGCACGCAAGCACGGTTTTTCGAGAAAATGACATGAACAAGGATGGCTTCTTGGATATGCCGCGTTCTCAACAATACAACTTATTTAACCGTTGGTTATTCACGCTTAAACGCTTGGAATTTCAGTTGGTACTCCACGGATTGTATGACGACAAAATTGGTGGACAACTGGGTTTTAAACCTTCTGAAGGCATACGATCAGACTTGCCTTATGGCATTCGCATCACCAATCGCTTGGCTAATATTCACACCAAAACAGGCTATATCGTTCCGAATGTGGATGATTTCAGTGTTGCACTTATCACCAATTGGCGTTATCACGATCAGCACTCCTATTTCGGGTTCAAGAGTTATGATGGCGTTCAGAAAACGGTTAACAGCAATTTAATCTTCCTCAAGCGATTCAATCAAGATAAACACACGCTGAAAGCCGGACTTAATTTCAATATGGATGATTATCGCGAAGCCTTTAACGACAGCACGTTCGGTAGACAAGAGTTGGTGCCGGGTGCTTACGCAGAATACACGTACGTAATTAAGGAGATGTTCTCAGTAGTGGGAGGTTTTAGAGCCGATTACAATTCAAAATTCGGTTGGTTTTACACACCGCGCTTGCACATGAAATATAATCCAACCGACAAAACGGTGCTTCGCCTCACAGGAGGAAGAGGCTATCGAACTTCAAATGTCTTTGCAGAAAACAGTTCGCTCATGGCCAGTTCGAGACAGGTAAATGTGCTCGAATCGTTAAATCCCGAAGTTTCATGGAATTATGGCGTAAGCGCTTCGCATCAATTCAGTGTTTTTGGCAACCCCGCTTCGGTGTATGCCAGTTTCTACCGAACCGATTTTGAGAATCAGGTCATTCTCGATCTGGATGCTGGCACGCAGAATATCAATGTTTACAACCTAAAAGGAGCTTCCTATTCGAATAGTTTGCAGAGCGAAATAAGCTACGAACCAGTGAAACGATTTGAGGTAAAAGTCGCCTACAAATGGAACGATGTGTGGATGCATACTGGGGGCGAAATGCGAACAAAAGCATTGCTGATGCAGCATAAATTCCTGACTACTTTGAGTTATGCAACCAACTTCAATAAATGGCAATTTGATTTGAGCATGAATGTGAACGGGCCTTCGCGGATTCCATCCACAGTAAGCAACCCGGAAGAATATCAGTTGCCAGCTTCATCGCCTTGGCATGCCATGATGAATTTGCAAGTGACAAAACGATTTAAATGGTTCGACCTGTATTTTGGCGCAGAGAATTTGACCAATTTCAGGCAAAAAAACGCCATTATTGCAGCAAATGACCCTTATGGCGAGTTTTTTGATGCATCATTGATTTGGGGCCCTCAAATGGGAATAAACCCGTATTTAGGGTTGCGATATAGATTAAAGTAATGGTTTTGCCCTTGCAAACCACTACGCTGAACTTTAAACATTGAACTAAAATGAGAAAAACACTTTTAATATTATTCGCTTCGTTTTCGCTGAACGCGGCTTTTGCTCAGAAAACCATCGAAACAGTGGAAATTCAAACCTCTGCCGTATGCGACATGTGCAAGGAAACTATCGAGAAGCAAATGGCCTTCACCAAAGGTGTAACAGCAGCAAAACTCGATGTAAAAACCGCAGTTCTAACCGTCAGTTACAAAACGAACAAAACCACAATTGAAGACATTAAAACTGCCATCAATGAGGTTGGCTATGATGCAGATGACAGCCCTGCAACCAAAGAAGCCTATGATAATCTGCACGGGTGCTGCAAGAAGGATTCGCATTAGCGTGGTACGTAATTTTGCAGCATGAAACGGATTGCCATTTTTGCTTCTGGCGCTGGCACCAATGCCGCAAGGATAATCGAGTATTTCGAGGGACACCCCAGCGTAGAGGTTTCTCTTGTTGCATCCAACAAAAAGGATGCGCCTGTGCTTGAAAAAGCGCAAAAAGCAGGCGTTCCCATCTTTGTTTTTAACCGAGATGAATTCTATGATTCGAATCGTGTAATTGAAAAACTCGCAGACTTGAAGATTGACTTTGTGGTGCTTGCTGGGTTCATGTGGTTGGTGCCCGAAAACCTGATTAAGGCGTATTCAAACCGCATCATCAATGTTCATCCTGCATTGCTTCCTAAATTTGGAGGAAAAGGAATGTACGGCATGAACGTGCATCGAGCAGTGAAGGAAGCAGGTGAAACAGAATCGGGAATTACCATCCATTTGGTTAACCAGGAGTACGACAAGGGTCGCATTCTTTTTCAGGCCAAATGCGAGTTGAGCGAAAAAGATTCTGCCGAATCAATCGCAACAAAAATTCATGGCTTGGAATATGCTAACTTTCCCTTTGAAATCGAACGCTATATTATGAATCAATGAAAATACTAGTTAGCCTCCTTCTGCTGTCAACATTTCCATTTCATGATGGTGGATGGGAGTTAAAAAAAGACAAAGAAGGAATAAAAGTGTACACCAAACATGTAGAAGGTTCGGGTCTAAAAGCCATCAAGGCTACCACCATTTTCAATGCGAGTTTGGAAACGTGTGCAGCGGTTTTACGCGACATAGACCATCTAACCGAACTTTTTCCAGATACCAAAGTGGCGAAGAAAATTTCGCAGACTGAAAACGACCAAATTCATTATTTGGAGATGGATGCACCTTGGCCAGTAACTGATCGGGATGGTTCGTTTCTATTGGTGTACAAATATGATGCTGTTGCAAAAACACTACTTGTTGATGCCAAAATGAAACCAGATGCCTATCCAGTTCAAGATGGGATTATCAGACTTCAAAAGGGCGGAGGGACATGGACTTTCAAGCGAATTGATGCAACTCATACTAGCTTGGAGTATTTTTTTCATGGCGAACCAGGGGGCAACATTCCATTATGGTTGGCTAATTCGGTGGTGGAAGAAAATCCTCTGAAAATGCTGACCAATTACCATGCTCTGGTAAAATTGGAGCGGTATCAAAACAAAAAATTCAGCTTCATTAAATCGTAGCTGCAACATATCCAAGCTTGTTGTTCCGTCAACCCAAGCATATCTCAATGTCAGAATTTGAATTAAGTAAAATGCCTTCACAAAAAGGCAAAATTGCAGTAGTAACTGGCGCAAACACTGGCCTCGGTTATGAGACTGCCCTTGGCTTGGCCAGCAAAGAATGTAAAGTAATAATGGCCTGCCGAAACAAGGACAAGGCCGAACAAGCAATGGCAGACATTCGTAAAGAAGTGCCAAATGCTGATTTGGAGTTTATTAAACTCGATTTGAACAGCTTGAAATCCGTTAGGGAATTTGCAAAAGTATATTCAGAAAAGCACGATAAACTAGATTTACTCATCAACAACGCGGGGCTCATGATTCCACCTTTGATGAGAACCGAAGAAGGGTTTGAAAGTCAGTTCGGTGTGAATTATTTAGGACATTTTCTTCTGACTAATCTTTTGTTTCCGATTATCAAGAAAACGGATAAAGCCAGAGTGGTTTCGTTGAGTAGCATTGCGCATAAAAGTGGCCGTATTCAGTTTGACGATCCCAATTGGCAGAATTCATATTCTCGGTCGGACGCTTACAGCCAAAGCAAGGTGGCTTGCTTGATGTTTGCCTACGAATTGCAACGCAAACTGAACAATCTAAGTAGCAATGTGATATCTGTTGCTGCGCACCCTGGCGTATCTGATACCGAGTTGGGCAGATACATCCCAAAAGTGCTTTACTACATATTTAAACCGATTACGCCATTATTTACACACCATCCCAAAGAAGCCGCAAAACCTACGTTGATGACTGCGCTGGATGAAAACGTAAATGGAGGCGATTATTACGGCCCAACTGGATTCAATGAAATGAAAGGTGAACCCGGAAAAGCACAATCAACTGGCTATTCTAAAAAACGAGATGAAGCCCAGAAACTTTGGGAGCTCTCCGAAAAGTTGACTGGACAAAAATTCAACATCTAAGTTTTGATTGCAACCCTTATTCTGCTTCTCAAATTCTCGCCCATCCTCTTGATTCTACTGCTTTTCAGCCCGCAGTTTGGCGGAAGATTGAAGCGAAAACACAAATTGCTTTACGCTCGCTCCAAAAATTGGAACGGAAAGGTGTTTGAAAACCTTTCCGAAACTACCATGGACATCAATCTGAGGACCTTGCCCAGTTTGATGCGAGCGCAGTTTAAAGACCGGCAGTTACGCGCTCCCCAAAAGCCGATTCCAATCATTCCGTTTGATGAAGAAAAGTGGAATTCAGAACCCGAAAAGCCCAAATTCGTTTGGTACGGACATTCGGTTTTGTTCCTGAAATTGAACGGAAAAAACCTGCTTATCGACCCGATGTTAGGGTCTGATGCCTCACCAATTGCGCCTATAAAAACAACACGTTTTTCCGAGAATTCGCTGGATGTGATTGACATGCTTCCAAAAATTGATGCAGTGCTTTTTACGCACGACCATTACGACCACATCGACCTAAAAAGTTTACGGAAACTGATACCGAAAGTGGATAAATGGTTTGTCGGATTGGGAATTGGCCGCCATTTGGAACGATGGAAAATTCCATCATCGCAAATCACCGAGTTCGATTGGTGGCAAGAACTTGAATTTGAAGGAGTCACGATTGCCTACACACCATCTCGCCATTTCTCTGGCCGAGGTCCGTTTGATCGAGCGCAATCTCTTTGGGGTGGTTGGGTTTTTATTACCAACAACCATCGTGTTTATTGGAGTGGCGATGGTGGATTTGGTTCGCATTTTAAGGATGTAGGAGCAAAATACGGCCCGTTTGATTGGGGGTTTATGGAGAACGGTCAGTACAATAAGCTGTGGCACGCCATCCACAATTACCCTGAAGAAGCGATTCAGGCAGCTCAAGACGCCAACGTGAATGTGGCCGTCCCAGTCCATTGGGGTGGCTTCGCGCTGGCGTTACATCCGTGGAAAGAATCGATTGAACGATTTACTGCAGCAGCGTCCAATAAGAAACAGAAAATCTCAACTCCTAAGATTGGGTCAATCAATGAACTAGAAAAAACTGCTGATGAGCAGTGGTGGGAGGAATTAGTCTAGTTCCCCTCCAAAATCTTAAACAACTCGTTCAGTTTTGGCGTAATGATGATTTCCGTTCTGCGATTTTTGGCCTTCGCCTCTTTGGTGTTTGCAGCATCCAACGGAAAATATTCAGAGCGTCCAGAAGCTGAAAGTTGAGCTGGATTGATAGAGCTATTGGCCGTCAAAATCTTCACAATGGCCGTGGCACGTTTTACAGAAAGATCCCAGTTATCTTCAATAGCACCGCTGCCTTTGTACGGCACATTATCAGTATGACCTTCTACAAGAATTCCCACTTCAGGCTGCGTTTGAAGCACCTTTCCGAGTTTGATTAACGCATCTTTTCCTTTCGTGTCAACCACCCAGCTGCCCGATTGAAACAGCAATTTTTCCTCTAGCGAAACGTAAACCTTTCCGTTTTTCTGCTCAACCGTCAACCCTTGATCGGCAAAACCAAGCAACGCATTGGCAATATTGTTTTTCAACGCAACCACCGCGCTGTCCTTTCTGGCAAGCACACCTTCCAAATCGCTAATTCGCTTAGAACGAACCATCAATTGCAGCCGCTTATCCTCCAATTCGGCCTTAGACCTATCCAACTCAGAACGGGTCGCTTCTAGGTTTCCTTCGCGGCTGGCCAACGCCAACTCCAATTTGTGCAATTCATCCTCACGGGTCTGAATATCCTTGCGCGCATCCTGCAATTCCTTCGTAAGCTTTTTGGTGTCCTCAACATTTCCCTCACGAAGTTTGCCCATCTGCTCTAGCAACTTATCGTACGTTTCATTCAGCTTATCATAGTTGGTGGTAAGCCGCGCCATGGTAGAAGACAGCACCGTAGTATCCTTGCGCAAATGCTCCAATTGCCGCTCATAATCAGTCATTTTGATCCCCAAATCCGCCTCAGTCGCCTTCAAATCAATATTCTCCGATTTCAATCGGGCCCGCTCCTCCTCTGCCTTGGCCCGTGCCGATACCTCATCCTGAAAACGTTTTTCCGCCACACAAGACGAAAGAAGAATTGCCGAAAGCGAAACGAAAAATAATTTCTTAGAAGTAGAGTACATAAAATGTCCGATTAGATTGGCTCAAAGTTACCCGTGCGCACGCGGCACATCAGAGCAAAACGCGTTCGTATTCAACACCAAGATGTTCATTTCCGAATTTGGGCGTTTCCGCCATGCAAATGTGGTAGAGCAAAGTCGAAACCAAGTGCTTGGCGGTCGGGTCGTCCGCTATATCTTTTCTTTCCCTGCCGTTGCCTGAGCCAAGTCGAAAGCTAAGAATGAGGGAAAGAAAAGGATGCCGCTTCCACCCCTAACGCACGCAATCTATAAACTCAGCTTATCGCGCAAGCAAATTCTCCTTCTTCAACCACCCGTACAAATCGCCAATAGAATGCTTCCATTCTCAAAATTTGCGCTTCTTTTTTTTCTAAAACAACCGCTGCAAGCGTTACACAAGCAGTTATATTTTCCAAGCCACCTCTACACCGCCACAGGTGCGGCAGTCGATACGTTTGAGGTGGGCGTTATTCCGGGAGAGTTTACGTTTACACCGTAGAGACGCATTGCATACATCTCATAATAAAGCATGCATCTTCGTGTTGCATTCAGATTTGCACTTCCGAATTAGCCAACTAGTTTTCAGAATCGGCATAATTCTCAACCATTCATTCATTGATTCATTCATTCATTACATTTATAAAATTAATTCACTAAAAAAAGAAAGAAAATGCCCTACACTAATTTAACAGGTACAATTCCGGCAGCTGCGCTGGCCATAATTATTACCGATTTAACCAATGCACGCAATGCGTTGGCACCTTTTCTGGTCAATCTTACGCCCGATGACATTAAGGACATGTACAAAATGGGCGACAAACGCTTGAGTTTGGCTGCGGAGGCTCTGACTTTATCTACTAACAACCCTACGCTGGTGCCTAACTTCGTAAGCCTTCCGGCTGCGGAGGAAGATTTTGAGGCTTCACACCAGCAGGCGGACATA
>Ga0105055_10003181_pt1 | contig 25054 bp, 20 predicted proteins | sample BON03_FD_78090 | JGI IMG/M metagenome (GOLD analysis project Ga0105055, IMG submission 78090) | Freshwater microbial communities from Lake Bonney liftoff mats and glacier meltwater in Antarctica - BON-03 | ecosystem: Environmental > Aquatic > Freshwater > Ice > Glacier meltwater | place: Lake...
AAGGAGGACGAGCGGAAGCGTGCAAATGTGGACGGCAAACGCAGGATGGATTTGTTATATGCACAGGAAAGAAAAGAGGATGCAGCCAAACTTCAAGGCGAACTAGCCCCGTGGACGCAAGAACAACAGAATGCTTATAAATTCCTGAAGAGTATTCGTCAGAAGATGACGGAGGCAAGGGTGTCGGCGGCCTGCAAACTGAAGAAAGAGATAGAACAACTTCACACAACAACAGCCAAACTTTTGGAAAGCGGAGTGCACGCCATAAACATCGAGTCCAAACGCAGTGTCGAATACAAACGCCGGGAAAAGGACTTTTTATTGGAAACAAATGCGAGAACCTACAAGAAAAACCTCTCGATTGCACTCCATGCCAAGGAAACCGCGACTGCCATGCGAGCAACGACAGAGCAGCAGGAAAGGGAGAGAACCGCAGCAATCAAAGTGGCAGGAAAGGACGTATCACGGATTGAAAGGGCAGAATTACAAGTTAAAACCCAAAACAAAAATGACATGGATGCCCTTCTGGTAAAAATTGCCATCGGTGACACTGCATATGTCGCGGAATTCGGACCCACTGGGACCGTGTGTACTGCCGCGCGCGCGCAAGAGCGAAAACTGGAGCGGGGAAGTTTAACAAAACTGAAGGAACTGAGGGAAGACCTGTTCAACGTGTATTATGATCATCACAAGCGGGAACAAGTTGCCATTGACCAATTTACCAAGAACGCATCGATACAAAGTTTGCTTGCGTTTTACTCACCAACGTGATACGGCAGTCGACCCAAGAGGCGGGGTGACAGTCCACACCCCGCGTCTTTATGAGTAGCTTGAAAGTACGCACAGGGAACGAATGCGGCGAGGCATTGCAGGGGGGTTTGCAAAATGTTTTTTGGCAATAAATCGAGAGACGGACGACTGCATTGAAGCCGCCGGGGGGTACGACATTTACTAGTCTATTGCCCTATTACAGGGACATGTGATTGCAGAAAAAAGAGTTGGTAACAGTGACAACAATGCACCGTGTGATTTGCCATTATTTCCAACGACCCCGTGTGTGCACGTGTCTACATATCACTGTAAGCCTCTGGAATCTCCTGGACGAAGCCGTGCATGCCATGTGCTACAAGCTGCTTGTCATACACAGGAGGCCCGAACGAAAACTGATTGGCAGCAGCATATCCAAGACCATGCATGTTGAAACTAGTCAAGGGAGCCGTTCTCGGGGTAGCAGAATGTGAGCCAATGGACTCGGAAGCAGAGGACCGTGGGCGCATCATCCGCAGAATATGTGGAGCAAATTCCATGGGCTGTGGGATTTTCAACAAAGCATTCTCTGTGCGCTCCTGCATGCTCCCGCGCGTCTGTCTCTTAGTTCCGGTATATTCTGCCAGTGCACTGGGACCCTGCCGTGGGCCGCGAGGGGCGCGTGTCGTGGATGCCATCAAGCGATCATGAATGCCAATCTGTGTAATTGGAAAACACGACCGCCACGTTGATGTTGTTTTGAGACGCTCATTCTCAAACATATGGTAGAATCGAGCGCGCTCCAACCTGCTCAGATTTTCGCAGTGATGAAAGATTGTCAGGTTTCGACATATGCTGTTTATCTGGTGGAGAGCAAAATATTCTGCAATCTGGCGGACCCTCCTTGTGAATTGCACTGGGACTGCTGCTGTGACAGGCACGTGTGTCCTAATGCTGGAACACAGGAGCTGAATTTGCAGATGAGTTGCTCCAACAAACGATGTGCAGACCACATAGGTCTCGCTGTTGCCCGGGGCACTCGTGATAGGTTTGCAGACCTCGACGTCGGTGAAAAAACAGCTCAGTAGGTACAATATATCGACACTGCTGTCTTCGAAGAGCGTAAACATTTTCAGGACAATCATGCCTCCGGGTGACAATAGACCAATGGCGGCCACGACTTCGCACATGTGCAGCCATGCTACAGTTGACTCCTGTTCCTTTGGCTTCTGACTACAATCCACACTCCCGTCTGCGGTAACAAGGTCGGCTCCGCCTCGACAGAATCCGAAACGTCTGCCACAATCACTATACAATTCTTGGATATTTTCGATGCTGCGAATGTCACCCGTGGCATCCGCACCAAAGTTCCAATGTGGCGCAGTATAGTGTAACAAACTATAATCATCACCAATTTCCGAGTCCGCAAGCGTTGTCGCCACCCAGTCCCAGCGTACGGCGGGATACCGAGAGCGCAAGAAATGATTGGTTGCCAACACGAAAGCGCCTGGCGCCTCGCACAGGTGCACAGAGTTGAAGATGCTCTCATGCGCGCTCCCAAGCGCGCCTTCGTATTCACACAAGATCTCATACATTTTGCAAAAGGCCTTGGTGGGCATTTCAACGCGCTTGTCGGTTTCTACAAACCGTGGGACTTTTTTCGCCAGTAGTGTTTTGTTGTTGTTCTCGCGCCAGGCTTTAATGTCGATGTGGTCAATGGCGTCCTTAAACTTGTTCAGGTCGCGTTAAACACAGCACGGCGGAGCATGGCATACGGGGAGTGTAGTGTCTGGTTTGAAGATGCAGTTTCCAAAGGCCTGCTGCTGTAATGAGCACAATTTGCGTTTGAACATGCATCTGTCGCCGCTTACCAGCGCGCTGTCTAACATGTGGGGGTTGTGTGTATACAGGTTTGTCATGTTGCTGTCAGCAATTGTCGCACATGCGGTTATTGGGATGTTTATATACGTACGTAGGTCAAGGTGCGCTGCGTTTTAGTGCCCCGAGTCACATACAAAAACACAAACATGAGGGTTGTGTCGTGAAACATATCGCCTATGCGGCAATCGCCCCAGGTATATAAATCCCTTGATGGGACAATGACGACTCTGACGACGACGAGGATGAAAACGACATTGCGCTGAATACTATGGAGATCGACTTTTACGAGTCTCGTGGCTACAAGCTGTTGCCATGGCGCCACAACGTACCAGGTTACATGACTGAAGCAAAAAAACTCAACGTGTATTCCAAACACCTCGATTGCGTCTTCTTGGACATCGACAGTACCTATTACGGGGACATGTGAGCGCAGCGCTCAACAAAAAACTTTGTTACCAAAATCGCGGCAATGACGAGTGTGCCGAGCTCGGGGAGGCGCGCAGAACACTCTGTCCGCCATGAGTGTACCCTGGGTGCCGCGAGACCAGACGTGTTCCGAAAGCCCCGCGCCCATGTCGACGTCCAGGGCACGGTTGGACAACTGATATGCCTTGTTACTCGTGCTATGTGTCGGGTCGCTTGCCCTGCACGTGTGGTATAACCAGATGATCAGTCAGAACGATACGGTCGTGGCTGGACGACTGCGACTCGGTCGTGAATATGCCAGCCAAGCGTCGCTGGCAGTACGTGACGGAACTCCGTCTGTGACCGTTAGTGCGTTGCGCATGACCGGCCCGAGCAGAATGTGCTGTCGTTTTCGCTGTACGGCTCGAACCCGCGCTACACCGTGGGGGCGGTCGAAAATGCCAAACTCCTGCGACAGGTGTACCCTGGCTGGTCCATGCACGTGTTCCACGACGAGTTGGTGCCGCTGGCGGTGCTGTTGACGCTGCAGCGACAGGAGGTGAAGTTGCATTACATGAACCAGACTGGCGTGAACCAGACAGCCATGAACAAGATGTCGTGGAGGTTCCTATCTGGAGCGGGGTTCGACAACCGCACCGTGCGTTTTTGTTCGCGCGACATCAACTCGCGGCTGTCCTTGCGGGAGAAGAGCGCCGTGGACGCGTGGATCAACTCTGGCAAGGCGTACCATGTCATGCGCGACCATCCCTTGCACTCGCGTTTTGCAATGTCGGGGGGCATGTGGTGTGCCAACGCCAGCACGTTTGGCTTTCTCGCTCGGCAAACGGTGCACATGAGCACGCGGGACGATTTTTTCCAGGACAATAACTGGCTGAATGCGCGTGTGTGGCCCGAGGCCGTGAAAGATGTGTTGCAGCACGATTCGTTTTCGTGCACCAAGTACAAGGGAAGTGTGCCGTTCCCGACCCGACGCGTCGGGTGGGAGCACGTCGGCAGTGTGTATTTGAATGGGCAAATGAGGGAAAGCGACGTGGAAGTATTGCGACACGCGAAGGCACCATTGGAATGCACGCCAGCGGCGACGGGTGCTGTTTCCGCTCAGCTCGACATACGCTCCGCAAACTCGTCACTAGTACTGTTTCCGCCCAACTTTTCTGACAGCCAGAGCGGAAACATTTTTAACTCTCTCACGCACGGTGCGGATGCCGACAACGTCTCAACTCTATAGTGTATAAAAAACTGCATCCAACGTGCGCAGTCGTTAGGTTTGAGGGGGGACCTCTAGCCCCCTGCTTGCTACTACTTAACGTATATAAACCACGACTGAACCTGTGTTTTCAAGAAGCGAGTGGGTGCAATGTCCATTCTTCCGCGTCCAATGGACGAGACTTTGGCCGACAATGCACCGTTGGATGCTGTGTTGCGACAGCGAATTTTCGAAGCACAAAGTGCCGCGCTGCAAGCCAAGAATGCACACAACTACACGCAGGCCAAAATACTGGCTGAAACTGCGCGTTCGGACTACCAGTCCATGTACAGTCGCTGGTTGCCACGTTTCACGGGTCGCGGACGATACAGTGAACAAATCGAGAAGGATGCATACGGCGAATGCATCGATGCACTGTGTAGTGCGATTGAATCGCACGAACTTGGCCACACACTGACGCTCGCGGCACAGGCAATAACACAAGTGTCTGGCACAGGCACACACTTCCAAGAATATTCCACCACGTTACGTGATATCGTGTCTACTCAGCACGCCGAAAGTGCAGGGGGACCACTGCTAGATCCCAGCATTATGTCAATGCTCACTGGACTCGCCGTTCCCTGCGCGGATGAGCTCATGCGTGAAGCGATTTCACACTACGAGCAGTATCATTTTCACGCCAAAAAATTCGACGATGCAGTTGCCCTCATGGCACCACGGTACATTCCACATGTGTTCCCCGTAACGGACGCTGATTGGCAGCAACATTGGGTAAAAATCGAAGCCACAAAAGCCGCACACGCACACAACGCCCTGCTCTTGGAGGACAAATACGTCGACGCCATACACACTCACCACCTGCGTCTGATCAATATTTCGACCGAACAGAAACGCGCAAACGACTCGGCGGTACGCGAACGTGTCTCCGAGGTGTCGCATGAATTCATACTGGCACAGCTTTCTCACTTTGCAGCCAATGCCTCTTGCGAGGACGCCTCAGTCCACCGCAGCGACAGACCAATCATGATGGCATTGCTCGATGTCTTGGGAAGGCAAGCACACACACACTACTTCGCGGCCAAGAAAGACTTGGAACTCCGAAACACACGAGACTGTGACAGGAATGCGAAATTGGCCATTGAAGCATTCCAACTGTCTGTGCACTGTTGTCGTGTGCTAGACCCTGAGTCGCGAGTGTGGTTGACGTATTTCGTAAAGATGCACATGGCGGAAAAGCTGTTGCTCCTCAACGACCAGCTCAGGTACGCGCAAGCACAGCAGACAGTGGCTCAAGAAGCCGCGGACACGGGTGATCTCGCGCGAGCCACTTTATGCACATCAGCTGCCACTGACAACTTGGATCGTCACGATGTCGTGCTGAAGCTAGTGAATCTGGTGCTGTGGGAGGACTATGAAGAGCAGGTCCATGCGATACGTAGTACCACTGATGCTTGGACGAGATTGCGTCTCATGCGCCAGATCGACAGCGATACGGGACCCGTGCCCACAACGGTGCGCGAGCGAGTCCTAAACGAAAACATTTTACGGGTGGCCAGGAACAACATGCTGCGCACAGAGACAGAGCACTTGCGCCGCAGGCTTGCCATTTCCATGCGCACCCGCGGAATATATCACGCGACACAGGGCGTTGCTGACGCGGTTCTGCTGTAAATTCACACCACGCGCGCGTGCACCTGTACAGACAACACCAACAGCAGCATGCACAATGTGCCACCAGGGTTGCCAGACTAGGTCTTGTATTCGTATTGTTTTTAATGAATCAAGAAACATGTTTTTGCGGCAATCGCCTAAGTGTGTGAGTGCGCGGGAAACGGGTGGGCAACAGTGTGCTTGTCACACGGATTGCGCTGTATTTCTTGTAGCAGATACTGCACATACGGGTCGGCATCGTCGCCCGACCGCAGCGCTGCAATATTGGCGTTGTCAAAGAAGGGACACTGCGCGCCCATGACGAGATGAGGATTTGGTGGTGCACTGGCCTTCAGAGCCACCAGGAATTCGGCCAGCTCACTACGGTTGTTCTTGACGTAGCGCACGACCTGTCGGATGTGCGCGGGCGCATACTTGTGACCCAACGGGAAGAGACCGAGGCCGTGGTACTTGAGCATGCGCAGGCTGTGGGCCATCGAGATATCCACCAACAGCACGTGGCCTTCGGCGTCCACCATGCAGTTGAAAGGCCCGCTGTCAGTGACTCCAAAGTATACCACGACAAAGAGCACCATGCACAGCGTCTTGCCAAGCCGTTCACTAGAGGCACAGCCAAGCAGGACGTTGTTGCACCACGTTCGTTCGTTGCGGTCCAGCCAGCCGAGACGCACACCCTCAAAGAGCGTGCTGATTTTCATGTGCACACGCAGACCGCCGCGTTCGTGTCTGACGACGACGCGCTGCATCATCGCCAACATGGACGGCCCCCACCGTGCGGTCTGATCGCACATGCACAGTAGACTGTGTGCCGTCCACGCCGTCGTGTCAAATACAACTGGAACCACCTCTTCGACCACATAGGGCATTCCGAGCCTGCTCATGACGACGTTGATGGCCTGCGACTCGCGATTTTTGGCCAGCACCTCGCCGATCTTGACAAACATGCGGTTGCCCTTGGCAAAGATGCCCACCGTCTGGTTCATGAGCGCCACCAAGCTTGCATACTTGAAGCCGCAAATCCTGCCTTCGGGTGTGGCGTAGTAAGAGTCCATCGGCGGCGACGGTCCTTGCTCGACAGCAGCGACAGCCGAAAGTTTTCGCTTGAGGTGGTTGTGTTTGGGTGACGCTACCAGTGCCTTGGATGCAGACATGACCGGTTCCGTAGAAGCGGCATCGACAACAGCAGTGACTGCGATGGTCGGCGCAGTCGTAGTCGTCAAAACAGTCGCAGCGATTGCGGCTGTCATAGCAGCTGTGACTGTCATAGCGGTCAGGGCAATCGAGGCCGCCCGGGCAAGAGAGGCAGCACGTGCTCGAGCAGCGGCAGCAGATACAGCGGCTGCAGTGGAAGCGGCCTGCTCCGCCCGGAAATCAGTCTCCTTTTTGCGCTGATAGATAACCTGAAGCGCGGGTATGTCGAGACCGCCAAACACAAAGGAAGAGGTGCCCTCTGTGTAGCAACCTCCATACACAAACACGTCCTGACTGGCCTTGGTACGCATTGTGGTGTGCATGTCGTCAATGTGGTCCACCACACGGTAGTTGTCGACGGGATACTCTCCGGCCACGTACGCCGAGAAGAGAGAAAAGGGAGCCACTAGATGCTGCCCGATGATACTGCTACAATGCACGCACATGTGCGCGACCTTGCAAAATTCCGCATTGTCGCGATAGCCCAGACCTTTCGCAAAGAGCGGCAATACGGCCGGCCAAGTGCGTCGAACCTTGGGCAACAACTCCTTCCAGGCGATCTCGAGCTGCTGCCGCATTACAGCACACACCGCCTCCTCGTCTGCGCTGCACGGCATGTGCAGTTGCGCGTAGCACTTTACAAGACTGATAACGCGGCCGCGGTCAGCAACGTGGAGGATCGACACGACCCTCTGCATGTGGCCAATGACTTGTTTCCACTGCGAAAGTTGGGTGCACGTTTTTATCATGACCAGCGCCTGAACCTGCGCCAGGACAAAAAAAAGTAATGTGGTGAGACAACCGTGTGTGTTCGTATTGTGCTGCAGTGCAAACAACGAGACAAACACGACAAAGCGGATGTGGTAGGAAGGGCTACGGACCACGTGCAGCTGTGCCGTCTTGTCGAGGAATTGCATGCCACCCTCCTCGAGAATGGTAATGGCAAAGCGGTTCTGGATGCGCGTGACATGCCCCATGAAACTGCCGCGGCTGGCGTTGTCCGAGTCCTTCCACACCGCCGTGTAAAAGCAGCCCAGCATAAAGACCAGCTGAGCGCTCTTCTTCTGACGCATCCACTTGTGTGTGGCTGACACGATGATCCTGGGGTGGATGGGCTCCGTCTGACCGGGCATCAACAGCCGCATGCCATAGTACTTGCCATCCTGTACCACTAACGTAGCCCCCTCGCACAGCACAAGCAGGGCGTCCAGCGCCACAGACGCAGCCGCGGTATCGCCGGTGGTGTCCACCACCGCAAGCACATTGGGCACTGCGTGCTTCAGTGACATCATGATAATTCAATGCGAGTTCAATGTGCGTGTCAGCCCTGATTGTGCCAAATTCAAGCTCACATCGACACTTTATATAAACTTAAAATTTCACCCGAAATAGCATGAAAACACAGAGTTCACCCGCATCCTACATAAATACGGGGCATGGTGTGTGATTTGCAGGTGCATCGACCAGAATCTCATTCTCACAGCTCGACCGTACTCGTACAGACACCTGTCGTTGCTACCATGCGCATTGTAGATGAATGTCGCTTATGCCACCAATCAGTCGTATCGAGAGTCGACGAGTGCAGTGACTGTTTCGTATTGGCCGCGCAGGGCGTCTTGATCTTTTTGACATATGTTATGGCGGTAGGTATCGTTTTCGTGTCGGTTGGCATGGTGCTCAACTTGTTTAACAAAGGAACCGCTGAGCACATTTACGCGCTGAATCGAACAGCCTTCCGCGGGTAGTTTCGCATGTCTCATGGCCATGGCCTTGTATAGGACTACAATTTTGGCCGACATTTGTCTTCGTGGCATTGTGCACCGTCATCGTGTCAACTAGCAGAGAGCCGGCTGTGTCCGCGGTGTAGTCAGTTGAGCCCGTTGTTGTCTACACACAATCGATTGCAAAGATTCGATTTATTTGAAAAACGCAAGACACCCCCCATTTCAATCTACTGCGCAGAAGCCATGGCTTTGTCGACGGAATCATTGTAGTTGTCGCTGGCGCCACGGATGTGTATCACTGTTTCGGAGGCAAAGCGCACCGTCTTGCGGGCTCTTTTCGACGCTGCATGGCCTACCTTCGCGATGATACTGGAACGTGGCGCCGACCCTTGTGGTTGCGAGCGCGGCATGTTTTGTTGCTGTGTAGTGCTGTGCAGGTGTGAATTCCGAGCACGGCATCAGTGTATATATACAGTTTGTGGGCGTTGGCATTCTATTAAAAGTTTACAGGTATAGTATGCAATGGTGTGGTGTGAATCTATCGCTGTGTTCGTGCGTGTATGCATTCCAGGTACGCAGACACGGTTTGAACGGTGCGACAGAGGTGAGCCGACAGGCTGTGTTTAGAGCAGACGGTCACAATGACCATGGAATTGTTGTATATGTCGAGGAGGGTGTATTTGTTCTGGACTGCATTGATTCGACACATGCAACAAATGAGCTTTGTCTGCGGCGAAATGCGAATGAGTGCCGTGCTGCCGGCGTTTCGCAGTTGCATGTACTCGCGTGTGGTGGTGTCCCACCGCCGGGGCACGCTTGGCTCGTGCCGGGCGATATGTTGTGAAATCGAAATGCTGCCAAGCACCTGGCTGAAGTTGAGCGTGGTGGTGTGCTTGTCCCATGCAATGCACGAGCAAGAGGAGTCGGCATGCTCGCAGGCGGCTCGGGTGTCCGCCGAAAGCGGTGCCTCGAGTGACCGCTTGGAATGCAGCGGCCTGGGCTGTGGGGTGTTGAGCTCGGTCCCGCGGCCGGTGAGAATGACAATTTTCTGACAGCACAGCGAAAACACCAGCGGGACGTTGCACACGACGACAATGCGACCGATCAGGTCGATTTCAAAGACACTGTTGGCGACATTGCAGCGATTGCACGTGTATTGGTTGTTGCGGACGTCGTGGCTGAAGGTGGGAAACACGTTCTTCTGTGCACACAGCATGCACACGAGCAGGGTGCTCTGCCTGTGCATCTGGATCTTGTTGCAGTCCCAGCTGGCGCTGAGCACTTTCGTCTGCTGCTGTATGAGCTGCACAGAGACCTCGTACACCTGCATGAGCTGCATGTGGTCCCACAGCACATTGATGCGTGTACTTGCAATGTGGTTGCGCTGGCAGTACATCTCAAACACTGAGAAGAAGCGCGTGTGCGGCACGCTGGCGAGCACGTGCAGACACAATGGGTTGTGGTCGTTGTTGGGTTTTTTGGGGCGGACAGACGCGTGGCTTCCTGAGACGCTGGTGTTGTACATTTCGCTGTATCCGCAGTGGAGGCTGTTCTTGTTGTATTGGCAGCAGCGCTCAAACATGATGTGGCACTTCGGCGCCAGCTCGCCCAGGAGACGCAGGATCGCCTCGGTTGAAATGCACTTGTCGGTCTTGGCGAATTCGAGGTTGAGTTCGACCCTGAACTGCTGCCCGATGTTGAAGACATTGGTGCCCATCACATTGATGTTGATACTTTTTATGTACTTGGTTTCGGGCAGGGCATTGACATTCTGAATCACGTAGTAGATGTACTCCATGAGACACATTTTGACCAGTGTCTTGTGTCGCAGGTAGAACTTGTTGCGAGCTGCGAACGAGCCCACAAGGAGCTCCCGAAAGAGCCGCATGATGCCGACACGCACCTCGAAATTCACATCCTTGACACAGACCTGCGGATACAGTGACAGCATGGAAGGCATGCACCACTTGAGCAGCATGCACAACGTCTTGTCGTTCTGCTCGGGCCAGGCGTGGTCGTGCTTGACCCGCCGAGGGTTTTGAAAAAACGGTATACACGACTGAATCAAGATGATGAGGTCGTCTTCGTATTGCTTGGTGGGCATCATACACTGGTGCAGGAGAATGGTGATTTCCGGCAGCATGCCCAAGTGCACACACACTGCAGTCTTATTGCTGAGGTGCCGCAGACTGCGATGGTGCTCGTGGTGCGGGTTGTGGTGCCCAGTATGCTCAAGATGCAGGTCGTTGATACAGCTGGCGCCTACCACGTTGAAAATGCGCGGATAATTGTCGACGTAGCACTGCAGCGGCAGGGCGCACTGCATTTGCCACCGTGCGTGGCAGTCGCCGAGCCGGATTTTGTTTTCCATGTTGCACACAAAGGTGTGCATGTTTTCTGTATGCGTAGATGTTTTCTGGGCGTCTGTTTGGGCAGTTTCAGTGCTGGTTGCGGTGGCGTGAGTGGGTGTTGGGTCATTGGGCAGCCCCTCGTGGTCTTGCTTTTCATTGTGAACGTTGGGGTGTTGTTCTTGTGTTGCGGGAGGCAATATGTCGGCGTCGTCCTCGACAAAGACGTCGTCGTCGTCGAGGCTCTCGTAGTCGGCAGCAGCATCGACCTCCTCGTGCACCGCCGCGCTAGCCGCTTCAAAATCGTAGTGTCGAGTCGGGTAGCACGTCTGCACGTCATTGACGATGCAGAACACATGCTTGACCTTTTTCTTGGACTTTATGTCCTCTTTGATTTTCGGCAGGTCGCCCTCTGGGATTCCCAGCATGCCGATGAAACATGTCTTGTAGGCCCCCTTCTTCATCCTAGTTTGGTCCGGAAACATGTGTGCGGCAGGGTTCCCTCTCCAACACTCGGCAAACGTTGGAAATTGCATGTCGCCGTCATAACAGCTCGCACACCCTGACTGTGATAACTCAAACATGTTTCTGTATGTGCACCCGTTACGCTTCTTATATACATTTCACATTCTGGCGTGATGGGGAGACCAACCTATACCAAGTTGTCGCGGATACACGAAAGATACAGCTGCAGGACTTCAAAACCAAGAACGCACGAGAAATAGTGTAGCATGAGCTTCGTGTTGCCCAGCGGGTAAACGTCCTCCTCCCGGTGCAGGGCCATGCGCCCCTCAAACTCCTTCAAGCTTCGAAGTGCGTGCCGTGTAGTAGTGCACGCATGCGGACTGAACGTGATGTGGTGAAACAGCGTGAGCAGGCTTGCAGTGCTCGTAAAGGTGTTGCGAATGTCGTCGGCTCGACTGGCGTGCAAGGTGGCACACTGGCCGTCCAGAAACTGGCGGAAGCGGACCAGCACGGCGTCAAGGTCAATGTCACCCAACTCGTCCACGCCGCGCCCCAGCACCTTCCCCGCGTGCACCAGTTCGGTCTTGGCATCGAACCCCTCGAGCAACACAAACTTGTTCCACAGCAGATACACAAAGAGGTGACACTGGGCGGGTCCAACGGGCAGCATTTGCAGTGTGGCATTTAACTCGTGAAAAGCAATGAATCCAAGCAGCTTGATGGCCACCGCCAGTGTGCGCACACACCGTTGCGTGCCAATGTCAAACACTGGCATGGACTGGCGTGCCAGCGCCGGCGTGGTGGCGACCACCGCCCTGAAAGCCGGCGGCAGAATCTGTGCGTGCGCACCAAACAGCTGTCGCAAGCTGCGTGTCTGGCGGCGCGCGACGTGCGACAGCATGCAAATGGGCACAGCGTGCGCCTTGTCCTGGTTGCGCGTCAGACGCTGGTAAAAACAGACATAGCGAGAAGCGTCAATGCCAGCGGTGCGAGGCACCGGCGCGTGCTCCCGAATATTGAGCAGCGCCGTGCGGACCTCGTCGAAACTGCGCCAACGATCGACAAACACCGGCAGGACAGCACCTGGTTGCTGGGTTGTAGAAACCCATTGCAAGGCAAAAATGTCGTCGATGGGCATGGTTTTGATGTGATTGCAGTTTTCAACGTCCAGCCAGTGCATAATGGCACCGTCCACTTCGCACACCGCCACCAGTCGGTACAGATGATGTTGGTTGGCATTCTGCCCGAGCGTCAGCATGCTGGTGGGACACTCGTTCTGCATCAACACAATGCTGTCCATAATATGGGTTTCAGCACAGTGCTCGAGACTGAGACTGACGATGTGCTGGGCGACGGCGGACTCGTTGCGGGTGTCACGCCGCACGAGCAGCACCGTGTTTTCACAAAAGACGCTGCTATGCTGCTGCTCGGGCGCCACGTTGCTGCAAAAGCCGATGCTGTCGCATGAAATGTCAGCGCGGTTTGGGAAACGGTGTTGTAAACGGTCACGTAGTAGTTCCCACAACGCAATGGCAGAGTTTGCAAGCATCATGTTTGGCATTCCAGTGTACAGGTGCTGGCACAGATACACAAACACACGCCTGGCGTAAACACTGTGCACGGGGGCACGCTGCTGCAGGAAATTCACCACTCGCCGGTTCTGGTTGTTGTGGATGCAGTGAAAAATGTGGAATCTCGACGAAATCGTGGTGGCAGCGTTGGTGGTGTCGGGCGACGTTTCCACCAGCACGTTGAGCGCTGCATTGGCCAGAGTTGGGTGGTTTCGCGTGAAGCCCGTGCGCAGCATCTGTCGCAAATAAGGTGCCAGCTGCGCTTTGTTGACCTTGAGATACACCAGCTCAGCTTCTCTCAAATTTGTCACATACGCCATGATGGTGAGTTGTGTGGACAGAACGAGTGGAGCAGTGGCAGCAGTTCCGCCAGCAACCGTTGCCGTAGCGGCTGCGACAGTGGCACCAGGACGCTGTGCATGCTGCGGCAGAGCGACCTCGCACAAGAACATGGAAAAAACAAGGTGCAACCCCGAGCACGCTGCCAGGTAGTCAAACAGGACGTCGTCGTTGTGGCCAATGTTGACGGGCACAGGCATCTCTGGGGAGTGCGAGAACCCCAACACTTTGTCAAGGCGATTGATGGTGTGCACCTGCACGCATGGCATGCAGAGAAACACGCTCCGCTCGCTGTAAAGCACTCAGTCATACACGAGGCGGCCAAGTTCGGTGTTGGCGTCCTGCTTCATTTTGCGCAACTTTGCCGTGTCGGACAGGTGCACGATCCTGCTCGCATACTCGGAGCAGCAAGTTGCAACACCCTCGCCGTCGGGCGGCGCAGTCATGACGTCGCAGTAGGCGCACAGCCCATTCTGTCGCGTCCACACGGCCTTGCTGTCATCTGTGCATGCAGTTTGCCGCAAAATCCACTGCTGTCCCACATCGGGCGAGAGAGGTGTCGCGACGTCTCTGTGCACCACACGTATCTCGTTATTGTCAATCATCACCCGGTTGACGCCCGCGGCCGCGTGTATTCCTCTTTGTGTCTGTGGCCAATCGAATGAGTCGATCCGGACCGTTCGCTCCAGCGAAAACAGGCGGTATGTGTAAACATGGCTGTCATTGGTGGTGGACTGCAGCAGATAGTCGCAAATTCGCGCGTAGTCTAGCAAACACGTCTTTCGGGTTGCCGCCGACAATACAGACGCAACTTGGTGGTTGCGGATTCCGGTTTTCAACAGCTGCTGATCGCGCAGTGCTCTTCGCGCTGCCACCGTCATATTGCCTCGTCTCCGTGACATTGGAGGCGTCTGGTACTTTTGGAATTGGTACCCAATACATACGCGGATGGGCAACTTGTTGTCGAGGGCAGGCTGCGCTCGGCTACTGTCGTCACTTTCGGCCCCGATGTCGAGGCCTCCACCATTGCCGCCGTCACTGCCACCACCGCTGTCATTACTGTCACTGCCTCCATCGCTGCCAGTACCGCCACCGTCGTCGTCATCAATACCTCCGTCATCACCGTCATCGTTACCGTCGTCATCGCCACCGTCGTTGCCATCAATACCGCCGTCATCGCCGTCATCGTTATCGTCGCCATCGCCACCGTCGTCGCCATTGCGGTTATTATTGCGGTGGTTGTTGTTTCGTGCACTTGGGGGTGGAGGTCGACGACGTGGTGGCGCGTAGGCTTGATTTCGTACTGCGTCGTCGTCTTGGTCAGCTGCTGGCACGTTGTCCTTGCATAAATGGTAAATCCAACGGTCTTCGATCTGTTTTTTCAACGAAATCGTCTCGGACATGTCATTCTCAACTGTTGTGCGCGAAAACACGGGTGTATGTGTGTGTGTGTGTGTATGGGGGTGTACATGTGAGAGAATGGGAGACAGAACGTGAGTGTACGTCGTTGTACTATACGCAAGCGCACACAATGTCAGTTTCTGCGCCGCACCTATGATGTAGAAAACGCACAAGTTCTGTCGTTTCACTTTGATCAGCAGATCAACGTCATTTCTTTGTGGTGGTGCTCTGCCTTGTGCATTCAGTGGCATGACAGCTCCTCCGCCTCTACCACCACGTCCTCTGCCTCGTCCGCCACCACCGCCCCGGCCAGCAACACCGCCTATACCGCCAGCACCTGCCCCCGCTCCTTGCGCACCTCCCCGAACGGCACGCGCTCGTCTGGGAGCACTCCGGGGGACCATGTAGATTCTCTTTTCAAACTCAAACGACCAAGTCCACTTGTCTGCAACATGGCTATCTGCATTGATGGTGGTGATGATGTTCTGGATTTCCTGCAGCAACGTCATGCCAAGCAGACACGTGACGACAGGGGTGGCATGCCGTTGCGGCACAAAAGCGGTCTTGTGTGTCTCTGTTGTCAATAAGGCTTTCACTATGCAGTCGCCACACAGCACGTCCACGGACAACTGCTCTGGCCGCAGCTCCTCACAGACATGCATGAGCACAACGGCATAGATGACATGATTTCCGACGGCGTCTGGATCGCGTACACGCCAGCAGTTGTGATTATTCATCACTCACACCACAGAGACATGAAAACGAAATACTATGACATATATATGAACATAATCACAGCAATCTAATACTACGCAAACGAATGCACGTGGCGTACAGGATATACATGTAATTACAGCGCGACCGCCGCAAAATATTGGCTCTCTAGCCGAACTGGGCACATGGCGACGCTCCGAATCTATCGCTGATACACACGGGATCGAATAGGGTCATGTGCGACTGAGCAGGCACGGGTGTTTTTGCAAGTGAACTGAGACAGTGCATTCTAATTTTTTATTGATTATGGGTACGTAATTTGAACATTGGCAGTGGGAGTGTCTTGGATGTTGTTCAGGCGCACTCCAAGAGGGACATGGACGCTTTCCGCAGTTCCACTTTTACGGATCATTCCAACACCAGCACCAAGCGTATATCTGTGTGTGGTTGGAATCACTGGTGGTTCTTGCAAATTAACATTCGTGGGCAGTTTCAGCAATATTGTGCCACTGGAAGACGCAGACCGAATGATGCGATAAACATTGTCGATTCTATGTACTGGGTCGATGTTAGCCGGGAGCCACTTGTCCCCACTAAATCGGAGCATCGCCGCATTCTGTCCCTCCTGTCCATTTTCAAAAACCATTACCATGTCGCCGGGCATCCAAAGAGCCCCTTTGCGACTTGACAGTATTTGTCGGACAGTCACCGGGTGCACAGGATCGAAATGGGCAAATATGACGTTGCTGGGAATACTGCCATGTAGAATTTCAATCTCTCTGTTCCCTTGACACACTTGGGCCAACACCAACACAAACACAATTGCCGTCACCGTCGACATCTTGGTCCGCATCGGTAGTGCTCCTCTATGTTGCGTGAGGAGGCTACTGTTTATATAGGTATTCATGACAAAGTATTGGACATGCGCGGGAAAATGGACCGGCGGTTGAAATTCTAGCAATTTTTGCGACCACACGTTCGAACACAGTGCATAGGCCAAAAAAAATTTAATACAAACAAATATGTACACTGCGCATTGGAAGAAGCGATGCACTATGTGGGACGCATGACGAGGCCGGGACAGCGTTTGATGTAGAATACATGACTTCGCAACACGGTAAATACAGCGACAGACAGCTGTGCTACTGGCAGGCACACCCTGACCGTGTACTCGCTGAGTGCTTCGTCTGTGGCATGTGCGCTGTACCGTTGAACGACCGCGACTGTGTTGGGCGTGATGACCTCATGCATCCCCAACGGTTCACTTGCTTCGTCGGGGAAATTGAACATGACTTCGTTACCAATGGCCAAGGGCGCGTACTGGACAAACTTGGCGAGAAGTCGGATGCGAGTGAATTTGCCCTCGTGCTTGGCCAACAGAAGGTACTGTTCATCTGGCGGCGAAGTGGACGCACTTTCCTCTATCGACAGCAAACTGCAGTCGGCCGACTCCAACAAATCCAGAATCGGACCGGCTCTGCGCTTCTTTTTTGCGCCAAACACCACCTTGAGCTTGTCGCCGCAACGTTTGCGAGGCATCGCAGCGTTCCCGTCCAACACGCCAGCGACCGCAATGTTGCCGCTCTGCAGAGACATGGCGTGGCAGGACAAGGAATTTTGGCCTTGAGTTTTTCTGGGGCCATTTTATAGGCAAAATTGCCCGAAATAGGGGCAAAACAGGGTCTGACCGGGGACTACGAGTTGTCACGTTCGTACAGCAACGCCACCACTGACCGTTTCGCAATGTCCGACTGCACTTGTTCTTCAGACATAATCTTGACCGAGGAATCGTTGAACTCCACCCATTTGCTGGCCCCATCCGCTGTTTTCACATGAGCAATGCTGATATAATGTCCGCGGGAAAATTCGACCGACCGTCCGCTGTTAAAGTCCTCATGTCGGATGAACGACAACAGATTGTAGCTGCCATATTCGTCCTTGTTGTTTCGAACATCGCCAAAGTTTAAAAATTCCAGCGGGAAGTCCACACGATGGTTGATTTTGCGGTCCGGCTGCGCACTTCCGTGCGCTTGGAACGCATGCTGCACCCGGCCGAAATTGAGAAGAAGGAATCTGGGCGTCTCGTGGCAAACCTGTGTCACAAAGCCCACGCAATGAGGTCTGAGTACCTCATCGCAAAACCATTCGACCATTGGCCCCTTGCTCATGTGCGCATCGAGTGCCAATTGCAGGTCCATGCACTCGGTGCCTGGTAACGTTTCCTGCACGCGCAACGTGAGGTCAGTATAAGCTGTCGGCGCCGACACTGACGGCGGGTTTTGGCAGTTGGGATGCGCGCATTCGGTGACGGTCAGCAGGTCGACGCCAATACGTTTGTATGTCCCTGGTATGGCGTGCGCCTCAATGCAGCGGATGGCGCAGTTCAAGAATACGAGCGCGTCATTCTGGTCGGCGTCCTCGTCGTCATTGTCATGCCGTTTGAATACACCCCTGAGGGGTAGCATCAGCGAGCCGATATTTTCATATTTGCGAAGTTTATGAAACATCTCGGAAACCAGATGCGCGATTAACTTTTCGCCTAAGACAGACGAATGGTCGTCGCCTGCTGTGACCACAGGGAGTTCCAGTCTGTTGTAACATCCACTGTGCACCAGCGTTTGCACACACGCTGCAATGAAACACGAGTTGCCCGTGTTTTGGATTCCCGATGGCAAGCCATCAGACCGGCGCATGTCATACCACACATGTTCCGGTTCTTCCACTGGAAAAAAACCCAACGGTGCGTCTGGGTCAAACATTTCTTCGTCGCCGTCGCACTGCTGCTCGTCTGCAGGGGGGGGTTCCGCTGATTCACCCTGTTGCTGCGCATATCTGCGGAGGATTTCCGCACCACGCTCAACTTCGGCGTCACTTTCTGTGCTGGGCGGTAGCATTTGTGCGGCGTCGCTTTCTGTGTTGGGCGGCTGCATTGGTTTGCCTTGTATCTGCATGTGTCTGCGGAGGATATCCACCCTCAAGTCCCTGGTGAGAGGGAACGAAAAGTAATTCTTGATTTCGTCGAATTCCAAGACAGCATCCGGCTGTGTGGTGACCATCAACACATTCAACGCCGTCCCCACTGTAGCTTTGTAGTACATTGCCAGAGAGTCCCGAATATCATGTGTCTTGTCTTGGGGTGACCACTTTGGTGGAGCAAGCAAACTGAGAGATTGCATCACGCTGTCGTCTGCAAACAATTCCGAAAGCTGTGAATGGGCTCCGTGTGCCTCGACGATGCAGCGCTGGAAGCACTCGCGGTCACACTGGCATGCGAACCCGTACCGTCGCCTCTGCACTTCCCGGAATTTCCTCCAGTTTGGCCCTCCCCGAATACCGTTGAGGTGGTAGGGCGTGCGGCACACGTCGGCGTATTCGCCAATGTCCCTATTGCTGCCATTCGGAAAAATGCGCGTTTTGCACGTAACGAATGGGACTTCGATACCTTCCTCGAGCCTACAGGAAACTGCCATGTCATCAGGGTCGCCTACTTTGTAAGTGTTGCTCGTTTCATCAATGTACCATTCCTCTCGAGAAACAGTGCCGTATTCCACAAAATCCGGCTTGCTGTCCCACACCGGTCGCGGCCTCACTTCACGCCACGGCCATCTGGTGTCCGTCCTCGGCATGTCCAACACGTTGTACTCGATGGTGATCTCTTGACCCTCCGCGATGTCCTGCAAAAACACCAACAGCAACACGCGTACACGCGCACATACACCCCCACGTGGCAGGCATGCAGCACTCTGCCTGGTGGAGGAACGGCTATTTTTGGGAAGGATGGTGGAGACTTGGCCATAAAACACGGATGGTGCGATCGATTGTGCAAAATTCAGACCAGCATGCCACAGACATGCAAACTGGACCTTTCCGTGAAGCGCGCCGTCTCGTGCCGTAAGCTGCTGCTCAAGGACGAGCAGTGGCTTTTCAAGCTGCACTGGGAGCAACGCACTGCCTTTTACAAGAAGCATATGCTGGTGCAGGAAGCCATCTGCATGGCGGCACCGCAGACGTGGGTGGCAAAATCTGATGCTGCGCTCAAGAAGATTCTGATGACGTCCAAGTGCACCGCACTCCGCAAGCTCATGCTCAAAGAGGAGCAGAAGCTCGCCAAGAAACGATGGGAGCTGGCGTGCTGCAAGACCAAACACGAGCAGCTTGAGCATGGACCTGCGGGCAGTGACGACGACTCGACGAAGGACGTGTAGTGGGTGAATGCCAGTGTGTAGTCGTTGCATGTGTTTGTTTAATAAAAAATCACAATGAAAAATGAGTAGCAGTGATGTCGGTCCACCGCGTGTGTCGGAAAAAAGCCACATTATCACGAGCCGATCGGACATGAATTTTTGTTCGCATTGCTACAACCTTGTGGGAAAATGCAGCGGTGCAGTCCAACAGAGATGGGGGTATGGGATGGGCCGATGTAGTGCTATTTTGGGCAAATTTTATGGATTTCCCTTTATAAGGAAAAGTTTCGCAAAAACAATTGTTATCCACTCGACACCCTCTTAGAAGCATGTATGCAGACAACTTCAGTGCCAACAAGAAGCGTGGCGCATCAGCAATGTTGTCGTCTGACGATGTTTCTGTAGATGCAGTAGTGAACACCGTGCCTGAGGTCAAGGTGGACGAGGACATGGAAGACCATGACAATGTTGTCAAGGGAAAGATGTTGGCGACATTGTACTCGCCCGCTGTGGACAGAGCAGTGCGCGGAGCGGACGAAAAGAAATTCCGGTCTGTTGTGATGCCCGAAACACAGGACATGGAAGACCATGACAATGTTGTCAAGGGAAAGATGTTGGCGACATTGTACTCGCCCGCCGTGGACAAAGCAGTGCGCGGAGCGGACGAAAAGAAATTCAAGTCTGTTGTGATGGCGTAAACAAAGGTGGTCAAGTCGAGCGAGGACCATTCACTTTGTCGAAGCCCGACAGGATGCATGAAATTGGGGTGCTTGCGAAGATTCGCCGCATCCGAGACGCAGTTGTCGCTGTGCTGAAGGTGTATTTTATATAACTTGCAAACGAGGGGGGATTGGGCATTTTTTGGTCCAGTAAAATTAAAAATCGAAAGAAAAAACAACAAAACCACTAGTTTTGCCACCAGCATCACCACCACCACCACCACCACTGCCAGTCATGCCACCACCATTGTCTCCACTGACAGACATACACACATATCTTTCTGGCACTCGTCGTGCAATGTGCGTGGGCCGCAAGAGTGCAAAGCAATTACGGGCAGATGAGGCATGAAGAATTTTTTTCGAATGCTGCAACCTTGTGCGAACATGCAGTGGTGGCGGGCAACAAGACGCATTCCGAAATGTTGGTAGAGAGAGAGACACGTGTGGTGTAGCCATTGCTGCACCGGAAAAAACACGACTCGTCAATGTCAAGCAGTTCGAATGAATGCGTGATATAACTCGCGAGAATACTGTTGTTGACGCGTATCATATCGAGCGGTTGTGCGGAAAGTGGGGGCAGCGAAGGGACAATGTGGAGAGAGGACGCGAGCTGCAGCTGTGTGAGAGAGAAAAATTCCACGCACGGAGCGATGGTGAAGTCGAGCGAATTTCGCGTGCGAAACTTCATGTGCCCATTGTTGTGCATGGCAAACTCTGTCTGCAACAGCAGTTGTGAATTCTTGGTACACATGAGACGCGGTATGCCCCCGGTGATGTGCTGCAGCTTGTACCCGTCATCACAGGATGCTTGGCATCCCAGTAGCACAACAAAATTTGCGATGATGCCGCGGTATTCGTAGAGCTCGCACACTCGGCAGCCGCAGACGCATCCGTGCGGAGACTGGGTCAACGACGAACAATCGTCGATAAACGCGGTGCCAAATTCGCGACCAATACACGACGGGTCGATCGGCTGCACACACAGTTCACACTGCTGTGTGTTTTCTGACAGCGCATACAGTCGGGGGCAGAACTCGCATGTGGTGAAATTAGAAAGCTGCTGCAGTATTTTCCCTCGCGGGCACGCCAGGCACTCCTGCTGGGTGGGCTCGAGTGTGGTGGTGGAAATGCTGGCGCGGGTGTAGTGCTGCAGACTGCAGTTGGTGCAGGAGATTCCTTGCCCGGGATTCACGCTGTTCGCCCGGCAGTGCACACAGGTGCGTGCGGTGCCAAGCGTGTCGAGCTGCGTTCCTGTCGAGCAATTTTTGATAAGAGTGTGTGTCATAGCAGTCAGTATACGCGTGTTTTGGTGTTGATTTTATACCGTTGCGAGTGCACAAACATACCTGGAGGACAAACCGCGCAATACGACTGCGACAACTCCCGGATGGTGTAATCCGGACACGACATGCAGTGCGTCATGCCGACATCGGCCGTGTATTCATGCGCCGGACAGGGGTCGCAGCGCCAATGCAAATCTGCGGCAGCTATTGAGCCGTGTGTGACAGAGATTTGGTTTAGTGGACACATTTCGCAGGCGGCTGCGGTGGTCCAGCCGAAGCCGCTCCGAGTGCAAGCGGACAGTCAGAGCATTGTTTCGGCCGACAGACAATTCGAGGCAAAGGTGGCTGTGATGGGTCGGCACACCACATCACTGCAGTCAGTGGCACCCTGTCGGACGATTTTGTCGACCGGCACAGATGGGCATGAGGGACACGGTGCGATACCATCAGACGGGCTGATTGAATTTTCGGGACAAAATGTGCAGGCTGTTCCCACGGCAGCATTGATTTTTCCCGATGCACACGGCAGGCATCCGCGGTGGTATGCGTTGGTGTTGTCCTGTCCGAGTGGACACGCGACGCAGCTCTGCACGAACAACATGCCGCCTGTATGCACGGTGGTCACATTGTTATAATGGTGCGGAGGGCACGTCTGCACTGCCTCGCAGCCGTATGTTGCAGTGTCGCTGTCATATACGCGCAAGTACCCACTGTCGCAGGAGACGGTGCAGAATCGTGTGGTAGCGTCAATGTCGCACGAGCGGTGTTGCTGCAAACACTCTGCGGGGCACTCGTCGCAATAGGTGAATTCAATGTGCAGCTGGGCGCACAGAATGATGTCGTGTGCCAACAAGCTCTGCGAGCACACACGCTGTCGACAGCTCACCACGGCAAAATCATACTGCAGATTATCCTGCAACACAACGACGCTCTGCTGCACGCGTTGCTCCTGAGGTATCAGGCGCAGCAGCGTCCTCTCCTCAAAGACACAGCCCCTGCGATTCCAGCACGCACACGCTCCTGTGTCGGCCAACCTTGCGATGCTTTGGTGTGCGGCAGGGCACGGCGCCTGGCACGAAATCCGCCCGATGTCGATGTTTCGGAGGCCTTCCAGCAACCCAAGCCCGTTACTGCCGTAGACAGCGTCGGTGAAGCCCGGAGAACAGTAGCATTTATGCAAAGCAAACAGATTGCCCGCATCCAGCTGTAGTTCTGAGCACCGAGGCCATGGCTCGGCGTTCATGGACGGCTGAAACAACTCTCCTACGCCCTGCGCACTCAGATATTCGTGGCAGTGCAACTGCTCGATCCGTCTCACGCCGGCTGTGGTCGAGAGTGCGACATTGGGACATGATTTTGTGCGACACTCGTGGACGAGGCATGCCAACAACAGGACCACCACCACACAGACCGAAGAAGTTGTATGGGCACCGCGACCGAGCTTGTGCCTATGCTGCATTGCTTTCACGCACTCACATACACACCAGTACACACATATATATACATGTGACAGTCCAGGAGCATGCATGTCAGCTGTCGTGGCAGGCACACATTGACAATCATATTCGTCTCGGCTCTTGTCGCCCTTCATGGCACTAACGGTGCGAGAGCATTTTCGCCTCTTCCTGACAGCAGACGTCAGCGTCTACTCGAGTGGACACAACAGGGAAGAAGGGCTCGGAAGCAGCGACCAACCACCTGTTTTCTATTTTTTCTTGTTCGCACTCGTGCACAATTGCAAACACTCATACAAACACCAAACACCACTCTGCACTGATCTTTTCAACCTTTTGTTTATTCAAAAACAATAAAAAATAATGCTATGCTCTCGCACGATTCCATCCTAGTGCAGTCGTCTCGCTACTACCGTTTCAACGTGAACAGAAGGACACAAACCAACGTGCCTTCTGAATGTTGGCCACACTTTCGCGATTCAGTACAATGTGCTCAGATTTCTCCGCATTTTTGCGGAGAGCAGTATTCCGGAAGAATTCCATCCATGCGACGTGTTTGTCGGGGCGGGTGACGTTGTCGTCGCACAATGTGTACAGAGATTCTGGCTCGTGGTTGTTCATTTGGATAGTGACCTTGGACGTTTCGAACTCCAATACATCTCCATAGATCAGGCTGTCTTCGAGTGGGTCGATTTCGACCAAATAGTTGTAGGAGTATTCGCCAATGATTTGCAGAAACATCCAGAAGACTACTGGCACCGTGGCGGTGATACAGGTGTCCACAACATTGATTTTGCGTTTCTTGTCGCAAGTGCTTTCGTGCTGCATGTTCAAGACGAGAGTGTGTGGCTGCGTAGTGTTGCGTTCAATGTGTTCATATCGGCTTCCAATGCTGCACAATGCGTATAAATAGAATGACGCGAATGGGCCGCGGGAAGCGAAATCTGTGGGGTGCATCATCGCAATTTATTCGGGGAAAGGCTACCCCGTCGGATGGGTAGCTTTTGGTATACCTGTTGGTATATAAGCGCATCCAGCGCATACGCTGTCCATAAAATATGGCTGTCTCACTAGGGCGTAACTTCTTGGTGGCGGTAAACAGCGATGGTGTCGTTTTTACGTGTGGCCAAAACAACTACGGGCAGTTGGGTTGTAGCCTACCCAACCCGAATTTTCCGCAACGCGCATTGCCGGGTCCAATCGATCTCAACAGCGTCACTGATCAAGGGACTGCAATTATGGTATCCGCTGGAACCTGGCACACAGCATGCGTGACACGCAAAGGTTCCGTCTACACCTGGGGAAACAGTCACCATGGGCAATTAGGTTGCGCTGTGGTGCGAAGCCAGCCCATACCACACTGTGCGTATAGTGCTGCCATGGGCCAGTTGCCTGCCACCATGGTCGCGTGTGGTCGCAACCACACCCTGATTTTGACGGCAGCAGGATCTACCATGGTAGTCACCGCCAGTGGCGTCCTGTGGGCCAGTGGAGTTTCCAGGTGCCACACAATGGGACTTGGTGCCAGGACAGAATGCCACACCTTCAATCGTGTCGGCGGCGACGAATACTTTGGAGAAGGGGGTGTGCGAAGCGTGACTTGCAGTGCCACCGAAATCCCTTTCCTTGCGCCGCGTTAGTATCCAAAAACCGGCTTCTCGGATTAGCCAACTTTCTAGGAGGGAAAATGGGTCCATTTTCCTAAATACTAATCTTTAGTTACCCCCCC
>Ga0105055_10003189_pt1 | contig 25004 bp, 11 predicted proteins | sample BON03_FD_78090 | JGI IMG/M metagenome (GOLD analysis project Ga0105055, IMG submission 78090) | Freshwater microbial communities from Lake Bonney liftoff mats and glacier meltwater in Antarctica - BON-03 | ecosystem: Environmental > Aquatic > Freshwater > Ice > Glacier meltwater | place: Lake...
ATCTCGAATTCTGGGTTATATCCTGCAGTTTTCGGAGCATCCGCGCAAAAGTCCCACCACTCCCATCCATGCATCCACTGGGCTGTATCTAAGACATGATCTCGGGGAATCGACAGCCAGTCATCAACATTACGCGGCCCGCGCATATCAATGTTGTTGACTAGATCCTTTCTATCATGCATTCGGATACTTCTCTTCGTACAGCTGATGACCCCTACTTTCGGGCTTTTTGTGTCGCTGTTACCAATGAATAGCTTCAGAATATTTGTCACGTCGATTTCCCATGTTTCATCGTTAAAACATTTGTTAATTTCCCGAGGAAGCTGCTCGGTCTTGGTCGCGTCCACCAAAGTATGCTCCGTAGAGAATGAAGGTATTGTTTCGGTCATGAGCGTGTTGATGGAAGTTATGATATTCTTGGATTGTAAGCTATTGTTGTCCTCGACACTTGTCTTGAATGAAGACGCCATTTTTAGAGTTTTTTCGACGTCTTTCCCTGCAAATGTCACTCGAATGTCAAAGCTCGACAGAGGAAGTGTGTCGGATTCTAACAGACGTCGCCGTCTGATATCGGATGAGATCGCAAGGATAGTTGCGACATCAACAGTCACAGTTGTAGGATCAACGTCGGCTCCTTCAGCGAACTTGTCGGCAATCGCCTGCTGATTTGCGACAATGTCGGCCTGGCTTGCTGCAATGTTAAAAGACATGACTAGTTCCACAACGGGATCGAATACTACACCTATATTCTTGTCATACGAAAGCAGCATGGTTGTAATCGTGTTTTGTGCCAGGTCCAAGACTGACTTGATTTTCTCATTTTCGAGCTGGGCCTTACTCCAAGGGACAGTAGGAGCAACCATGAAGCCATTTCTGTAACGCGAATTCAGGTTGTTTTTCTGATCCATCATTTTACTGTGGTTGTATCCGAGTTCCTTTGCAAATTGGGACCCACCCAACAGATTTTGTGTCCACAACCCAGCGCGTTTGTACACAGCCTGTTTGTCGGAATCGAGATACCCTCGCGCTGTTAGCGGCACTATGGAGTTTTGAGTAAAGTCGATTTTGCGTTGTGTGATTTCCCGTCTACTGATGCAGCCGAAATTCAGTTTAATGGTTTGGTATGGACATAGATACAAAAGTTCAGGCGAAGCGACGAGCTTTGAAATGGTTCCTATCGTGGCGTCGGTGTTGGGTTCGACGCTGTATGCACCTCCATTGTTGATAAGTGCTTGAACGGCGGCCAGTTTATCCAGATTGATGATGTGTAATGTGGCCATGTCTTCCACCGCCAGCGTATAATCTTTTGCGAAATCCTTTTCGAACGCAGTAGTAGATCCCTTAAACAACAAAGTCATCACGTTGGATTCTTTTGTCGAAACTTCTCGTACAAGTGCTGGTGAACTTGTGGAAAAGTTGAGAGATTTGAGCAGTCCTGTCTCAAATTCGTTTTCATCGCCTGCTAGGCCCAGGAAGATGTCAATGTTCATAATGTCTCCAATACCTCCTACTACCTGGGTTTCAGTGCACATGGAGATGATACTGGTTGAGGTCAACTTTGTCTGTGTTTGTAGTGTCGTCATCATAATCGAATTATCAGCGTTATTTTTTACAAGAATCATAAAGTCGATAAAGACAGATTCGACTGTCAGCAGATTGTCTTCAATGATTTGATTCTTGTCCCAAATCGTATCAGAGAGAGGGATTGTGAAAGTAACGGTGCCACCTGGACCAATTGCAGTTGTGCCGTAAGACAGTGCGACACACATGGGGTCTCGTAACCCGCACCACGAATTTTTTTCGATTGTGGAATCAATATGTACTTTATTGTCACCTGAGTAGAAGCTCATGCACGGGTACATTTTTCCAGTTTGTTGTGTGCGTAAGATTCCTGTGCTGACCACGATGGAAGAAAGCGAAATCACAGTAGTTGGGTCGTTGGCATACACCGTGCTGGGGACAATCACGGTAAACGTGGCAAATTTGGTCGTATTTTCCGAACAACAATCTTTAATTTCGCGCAAGACCACGGAGACATCTTGTATGAATGAACCTGCTGCAGTCGTTGGACTTGAAGTGGAAAAGAAATACGATTCAGTAATGTCTACAGTGAGGACAGATTGCGAATGCGCCACACTGATCCGGTTACTCTTCATGCCTCTGATATGCAGCATGCCAACGAAAAATCTCAGACTCTTTCCCATAGGAATCTGCGTCACAATTGCTCCTTTTGTCTGTATATCTTCGACAGCAAGGAAAAGATTCACGTCTTGATATCCATTGGTTTTTGTGGGATCAATAACTGACTTTGAGCGAGGCATGTTTTTGAACGATCCCGTTGTAAAGTCTACAGGACTTTTCAGGATATCGATTGAGTTGTTAAGCGGTGGTGTGTTTGGCATCAAACATGATTGTTGTAAAGCGATCTCTGAAGTGAATACAGACCCTGTAACAAATGTTCCAAAATCCAACACAGTTGTGTATCTATTTTCGAAGCGATTCAAACAACACACTGTGTTTTCTTGATCTTGCACAATACTGCCTGTTCCCAACGGCAAGCATGGAAACTCGTCGGAATTGAATGAAGCAGCTTCCAACGCCGTAACAGGGGGAGCCACATTGGGAATGTACAGGATATCAATTACCTTGTCGTCACCTGTACTATAACGGACGCGGACATTCAGCATTTCTTCTAATGAATCGTAGGTCACAGACAGGATGCTCGAAGAGGATGTCGACACTGCCAATGGCTCGGTAGAACCACCCGAGGTCATTACTTTGACAGAAAAATCGGGCCTTTCCTTACAAACTCCTCCATTGATACAGTCTGAGTCGCTTGTACAAGTTCTTGCATTGTCATTACTACATTGGTGTGCGTTATGTACTATGTACATTGGGCTGTTACCGGGCAAGTTGTAATTGTCCAAGGAGGCCAGAGTCGTGGTGAATTCTGTGTAATTATCGAAAATCAAAGATTTTGAAATTAATTGCAGATTCACATACTTGGTGGCAACTCGAATCACAATTCGCCAAATTTTCCGACCGGTGAAAACGCCGGTCGCTATGGTATTTGTGTCTTCATCGATCGCATACTCTTTCACTCCTTCCTCTAGAAGAGCGATGTCAACATTAGGATACCCCACGCCAGTGTAGATGTACAAATCACTGATTAACATTTGCATGATATTCCTTCGCAACACAACCATCATCTCCCGATCAGATTGTGCATTTCCAGACGTAGTTGCTGTGATGTTCATGATAATCTCTACACCGCTTTCGTAACACAAGGACCCATTGTGTTTGCCCACAAAAAAATCAGGGTCGCATTCGCACGAGTATCCTATTCCGTTCGCGGGTTCAATACAATACGCATTCTTGTCGCATTGTGACAATCCAGCAACGCATTCATCTATTGGTGTTTGTATACAAGAGTCTTTGAACTCGAAATACGTATCAGCTGGGAAAAACTTGCAAGTACTTATAGCGTAGAAATGATCCTTTGCTACTGCGGTCTCAATAAGCGGACTGTATAATTCCCCTACGATCCCCAAGTTTATCTCAAGACACTGTTCTGCAATAGGATTCGAAGAGCTATCAAGTACTAAGACAAGTTGACGTCCACCCACCACAGCCGTATTGTTTTGCCACTCGATCTGTTGTCCAATTGAATTGCTTTCTGTTCGTCTAGCGTTTGTGCACATGTACGGTGCTGAAATATTACACGCATTACATTTGGTTGTGTTACTTCCTTCACATTGTTCACCAAGTTCCAAAATACCATTTCCACATGTACTTTGTGCTGAAACCGTGTGTTTGGCTATGAAAAGTGACAAAATCACTCCCAAGTACAGAATTCTCTTTCTTAGATACATTGAGCTCACCTCCTGAAATACTCGGTATATATATAAATTTCTTCAACAAATTCCCTTTAAAAAAATATTTCCAGCTTTTGCACTTTAAAGCATAGTATTGCATTCAATATACAATTTAATCAAACACAAGATGTTGCACAAAATAAACGAGTAGTAATGAATTTTTGATCCCTATTTTTTCAAAATAAATCAATGTATTGTATCGATTGCACAGATTCAACAATGAGTAAGGCAAGAGTTGATTCAATTTGAATATATAGAGATGTTGCAAAAAAATCAATGGCACTAATAGTATATCATGAATTGTAAAAGCTGTATACTCACCGGGAAAATATATTAAATAAGAACTATATATTTTTTTGAAAGAAACTTGCGGAGAATATAAGATGCACTTCTAACAACTACTTAGTTTCGTGACATGGACGTGTATGATAAAGCCGAGGTTGTTTCGCAGCTGTTGATAAATATAAAACAAAACCTAGACGACTATGAACACAAGTCCAAGAAGAAGGCCACCAAAAACAAGAAATACATTGAAAAACTGCATTCCAAGTACCTTCTCCACGCGAAAATCATCGAGGACATTGACAACACGTATAGCGAGATCCGATTCATTTTCCAGAAAAATCACCACAGTTGACACTATATAAATGTGCTTTGAATAAAAATCGTAAATACTTATTTGTACTTTTATACTTCTGTTTACACCAAAACTAAACAGAGTGTCAGAAGCAAGAGTTGAAGAAAAAGGATACACTGGTATTATCAAAGATGTGTTGTATATAAACAGTCTTATTTTCAGTGCATAATGAAGCATCTCGTTGTCCTCATTGGGATTTTCTCGGGTGTATCGAGTGTCTTTTCAGTAAATATGTGCACCGAGAACAGTCTTGACCCATGCACATGTCCCAGTGGGTCCGAGCAAATAAAGTCCAGCAATAATGTTTTTGTGTGTGAACTCTGCGAAGCTGGGAAGTTCCAGGCGGAAACTGGAAGCGGACCGTGTTATTCCTGCACTGGAAAAACGAAATCAAGCATTGGAGACATAAAGTGTACAGACTGTGTCGACTCGTTCATCACATCAAGATACAACCATAAAATATGTCTTCCCTGTCCATGGAGCATAAAAGACATAAATTTCATAAATGTGCAGAATTTCAAAGCAGCCAGTACTGGGATTCCATACAATACCACAAAATTCTACATCGATCGAGACAAATGCACTACGTCGTCTGGACCCATGATTGGAATATACGATTTCTTATCACAAAAAACAGAATGTTCGATTGGCCAATACTCGGAAAAACAACAAGACGATACAAAAAACACAGTATGTGTGAATTGCCCGTTTGGAAAATTCAACAGCGAGATCAGCGCAGAGAGTGTGTGTGTGAACATAACAGAATGCACTCGTGGTACCACTGATGTCTCTCTGTCCCTTTCGGTTGCGGAAGCGCGACATGAAGATACTAATTGTCACAACGATATGGATGCTCTAGAGATCAATGCGGGAAATTATCCGATGCTAGCAGACAATGTATTTTTCCGATTCGACCAACACCGCAATTCTCCGATTATAGGATACCAGAAATGTATGCAAGAGACACCATTCATGAATTGTGATATTGCTGAGTCTTGTGTCGACTCCTTCGTGATATCATGGGAAACTGGAAATATTTTACTTGGTGAGCTGGGTTGTCGAAAGGTGTGCAGCGCTGGATTCTCACTGGTGGAGTCGACATGCCAAGAATGCCAACCAGGAACAAGTAAGATGCTTTCAGGAAATGCTCAGTGCACACACTGTGAAGCCGGAAAGTATAACAACGTACCTAAAAGTCTTGTTTGCCAAGAATGTCCCGATTCGCATTTCTCAAAAACATCTACATTGTGTGCACCTTGTTGTCAGATAAACACAAAATACATTGCTGGATCTGATTGCCATCAGCCTGACCATTACATTGCCAAAAACATGTGTCTTCAGAACAAAAACGCGATCAATCTTATCCAATGTGACTATATCACAGGAGCTCCAGTACAATATCTGACAGACTTTCAATGGACCATTGAAGGAATAGAGTACTGTAAAAGATTCGCTCCCAGTACAGTCACTTGTAACACGGAATCCTACTACAACGGCACACAATGTCTTGAATGCGTCACGCACGACTCTCCTCTCAAAATGCAATATTTCAACCGAATGTGTGGTAACACCCAAGCGGGGGTTTACATGGCAAGCTCATGTTCCAATAACCTGAATACAATGTGTGTGAATTGTCCTGATTATCCAAACCTCATGGTGCTTGACACAATTAATATTCCAAATGACAACGTGACTGAAATCGCACAATGCAATTATAAGTGCAAAAATCGCGATGGCATATTTTACGTCAAAACACTTAGCCAGACTGCTGACATGTTGCAAATGTCCGTACCTGATTTGAAGCAAGTTTTGAGTATCAACTGGGCAAACCCAATGTGCGTTAAAAGCACAGTGGACTCGAGGCTGTTATGCATGACACGGAATATGCAGCTTGTTGACACCCGGAACGTTTATCCACATATACAGTGTGTGCCTGTCGAACTGAGTTGCCTATCAAAGAATGGAGTGCTTGTGAAAATTTTGAACGGAGGCACAATAGAGTGTCATTGTAGATCTGGGTTTTACGGAACATACAACACAAATCATTCCAACATGCTGATACAGTGTGAAACATGTCCACCATACATGACTTCGATTACTGGAACAAAGGACCGCAATGCCTGTTTTTGTCAGTCAGGATATTATCAGGCCGAAGATTCACCGAATTCCGACATTTGTTTGAAATGCGGACAAGACGGGTACTCCCACTACTGCCCAGGTGGTCTGGACCTTGTGGTATTTGACTCAAGTGGAATTGTGAACTCGGAAGAAAAAGAAAATGAACTTGCGGAGAAATACAGACTCGGTAAACATAGACTACCTTGTCCGGCTTACACGAGTGTTAGGACAAACATTGCAAAAAATAAGATGGAATGTGTCCCAACAGACAATGTGAAATTCGACACCAAGACACGCGCCTACATCAAGTGTGATGTGCAACCGTATATATCTGCGATTTTCACAAAGTGGCTTCCATCCGTCAATGAAATACCATGCCAGCGACAATGTCTTGTTCCCAGTACAACAAAAAACTCTGATGGGAACTGTAGATGTGATGAAAATGCGGGGTACCGATTTAACAATCAGAGTCAAACTTGTCAATGTAAACCGGGATATTTTTTTCTAGACAATGTTTGCATAATCTGTCCACAGAATTCATACTGTCCCGGAGGAATAGCAAGAAATATACTATGCCGGGGGGATTCGTTGTCAGAAATCGGGTCTGAAAAGGTGGATCAGTGCTACTGTTTTGATGGATTTGCAAAGGAATCGAAGTTCACCACGTGTTTAGTGTGCAAAGTCCGCTTCAAGTGTTACCGGTCGATTTCAAATCAGTGCACACTGAATGAGCAATGTTTTCAGAGGAAATTATACAAGCCTATGGGTTGTGAGGCAGGTACATACCGGTTTTCACAAAATTCACAAGACATTTGCCGGGTTTTCAAGTATGGGGTAAAAATTCCTTTTCTTTATTCCAATGTAGTTCAGTACGATGCGCCCAATGTCAAATTCGAAGTGATGAATCGTGCGCTGGCGTATACACTGAGTACTAGTGTATACTCTGTTTTCACAATGCGAGCTCAGACGCATATTGTGCAAGTCGTCGGGTTTATTTCACACTTGGAGTTCTTGTGCCCGAATGCGCATGTTTTTTCCCGTCGCAACACGAGCAATGTAGACGATATGCAAGTGTCATGCGTCAATAGTACGTTTCTTTTTCCACAACAAAACGTTTTCCTCATAAACCCGACAGACAACGTGTTGAATATGGACATTATTCGTTTCGGAATCATGGCATCGCGTTCATACAAGCATCCATATCTGAATTTATTGAGAACTGAGAACCATCTCACGTGGCACGTTTTTTTTACATGTATGAAACCATTCGATAGTTCCATAAACAACGTTCCTACTGGCCTGGTCTCTGAAATGGGGAAAACCTGCACAGCATGTGAATTAGGACAAGACGAAGCATTCATGCAGTTGACAGAAATAGCCAATTACAGACTCCCTAAGCAAAGTTCTTCTGTGCAAACATTATACGTAACAATGGACACAGCAACTCAATACGTGTGGAGCGGTACACCAAATTCTCGCAGCATTACGCTTCTGCAGATATCTTACGAGTCCATTAGTCAAGAGAAAAACGAAATCAATATTCGAGTTGTTTCAACAAATCTTGATAGCGGGCACAAAAAATTCAGTGACCAGAAAAAACTGACTTACACATTGTCTCAATTTGACAATCAACAGCGAATCATCTTCGGACTCCATGTGCCAATCGCGGGTTATAAAATGGACTACAATAAGATTGTATTTGCAGGAGTTTGCCAACAAGAAATCGTTGACGAACTTACGTTGCTTGTGTTCAACTTACATGATGACATAGTGTCGTCTGTTTCTCTTACAAATTGCGATGGTTGTTGCGATACTGAAAACACATTCGAAAACTCTGCAGCATTCTATGATGTCGCTTTCAACACGCTATTTATTAGCACTGCGAAAATGATATACTATACGTATTTTTCTACCACTGCCTCTGTGTCCATGAACTTGCGAAAGTTAGATCCTGATTTCACAGGCATCTACCGAAACGTTTTTTTCATGTCTCAAACAGTGATCAAGTCTCCGCAAAATCCAGTTTATTCAAACGATGCGTTGGCTTTGCAATGTCTCTCTGGACCTGTTATATTTTTTGTCTTACACAAGAGCGACCCTGAGTTCTGCAGTTCGTCCATACAGTATTGTTTCTCGTTTGAAAAAATCCCAAGCGACATAAATATGGGCAGATTGACAGAAACAACAAACACACAACATGTGCAGTATTTTAGTAATTCGTTTGTGTTGCAAGAACTGAAATTGGAAAGAGACAGTCGGCATTTCCCTGGCATCCAGCAAGTTGAGTCCGATGAATTTGATTTTTCAGACTTTCATCTTGAATCGTTTTCGGTCATGAATAATCGCAAGTGGAATACGACCTCGTGGAATTCTGCACCAGGAAGCCAAAGCAGTTTAAAAGAAAAACATGTTTTCGACCTTGTGCTATTACACGTAGGGGAAAAATCGCAGTCGAGCACTACGTACGAGCTCATTGTGTCAAGAGTCCATGTCGAAAATGGAGTGATTACAGTAGAGCTCCTCGCAACCCTGTTCCAAAATACCAAACTACAGCTGTCGCTTTTTTTCTATAGTGTTATTCCATATGCAGCACATGCAACGCACGCCAACAACATTCTTGCAAAAAGTGTTGTGGGTTTGATGTATCAAGAAGGTGACATTTTCCACTTATTCTTGTACAACTTTTCTTGCTTCTCATGTAACAGTGCAATCTCGGAAAGATCAGCAGCGCACCACAACTGTCCGTGCATAAAAGGAACAGCTCCGGTGTGCATTCCATGCGGATCCGAATGCAACATCAACACATATATTGCAGCCAAAGGAGTATCCGACGACAAGTGCGTCAAGGCAGATGTGCAGAATGTCAATAACAAACAGAAATACAACTTTTATTGTTTGCCATGTGCAGGAGGAGCTTTCTGTAGAGATGGCACGGTTTCCGGTATTTCCGCGTGTCCCAGTGAGACTCCGTATGCCGCGAGTGCGTACTCCAGCAGCGTTTTCGATTGTGTATGCGGTGTTGGCCATACGTTTTCGACAGTGTCGGAATTCTCAGCAGTAAACGGCACCATGCAACAAAAAACACTAAACGGAAGCAGGCTCGAGTTCGATTCGGTGTGCAGAAACTGCAGCGAAAAGGAACTGTGCTCTCCAGTGTATACAGCGCAACGCAGCACTCGACAATGTCCGCAAAACACATTATACTATTCGGATATTGGAACTGTCCAAGGCGAGACGTACACAATACAAAAGTGTGTGTGCAATCCAGGCTTTTATCGACACAATTCATCGTTCGAAACATACAAGATGCAATACAACATATTACCACATATATTCACGTTTAAGAATGATAGTGTGTTTTTCGACACAAGTCAGCGGACTAGAGAAAAATTCTGGATTGAGATTGAAAAGTGTGCACCTTGTGAAAAGGGATTTTTCTGTGAAAACTCACAGCAACTAGCATGCCCTGTTTACAGCACAACATTGACAACAATGTCACCAACGCACCTAAGTTGTCAATGCTTGCCGGGCTACTCTCCAAACACACCATCTCGATGTGGTCCTTGTTCAATGGGCGACATTTGCACTGGGCAACTTGATTTCAAACTGAATCACTGCAATGAATATCAACTTTGCCCATGTTCTGCTGGGCAAGTTTATAACCAACAAAAACGCGAATGTGAGGACTGCAGTCCTGGGTTTTATTGCTCAGGATTCAAAACGGAAAATCTGACAGGTATTGATCCTCGAGACTTTATTTATCACTCAGAATGCCCACCAAAATCTACCTCTCTCTCAAGATCGAGTACCATACTAAATTGCACATGTAGATTGGGCTGGTTCATGAATATGATTCCCGAGTGCCAACAATGTCCAATTGGTTACTATTGCGTGGAGTCCAAACGTGTAAAGTGTCCAATGTTTATGACGACTTTGACGTCAGGCAGCAGCAGCAAAACAGAGTGTGTGTGTCAGACGCAGGGATACGAAAAAGACAATCAAGATCGGTGCATTTGCGATAATGGGCGTCAATTTGACAACAAAACCCAAACGTGTGTTCCTTGTCCGCATTCCCCAGCCTCTATTAGCATTGCAAACACATGTGTGTGTGCTCCGGGGTTCTTCAACAATTTTCGGATTAATCGCCTGATTTTTCAGAATCAATCCAAGTTTGAGATACTCAGTCAACACCCATTATCGTCTGATTACCGACAAACTCTACAACTGTACAAAGACATGTACAAACAATTTCTATCAATCGACACAGAGGTAGAGAACCGATGTATCCCATGTCCTCCTACGGCCAGTTGTGTTGGAAATGATCAAATAATACAGTATGAGGACGGGCGTGTTGAATCAGTGTATTCGAGATACATACCTCTGTCATGCGCTGTTTCGGATTCAGAGTTATGGAGTTTGCCGTGTCCTGTCGATGATGAAGCAACCAAGTATCTACGCGCAACTAGTATCGGAATGTCGTCGTGCTTTTCGAGCGGAAAGACATTTTCATCTTACCAAGAAGATTCATCGTTCATCCTTTCTACATATACTTTCCCAGTACTGCTGGTGGCAAAATTGTTCGACAACACGAGTGATTTCATCTATTCACTTGTTTCGAGAAACTCCACCTTTTACAACGATGTGATTTTTGCGAATTCCATGATAGCACCGACCATCAAGTCTGTGCCAACCAACGATATTCTTGGTGATTCTTACATTTTTCTCGTATCCATGAACCAGGTCCAAGTAAGTGTTTATTTTTCGTACAAGATGCACAAGCAACAGTATAATCTGCATGCTGAGCTTGCTCCGATCGACTATGGAACCGGAATCGCATACAATTCGATTATTCCGATTCTATGGGCCTGTAGTGTCAGTGAGAAGTTGATGAATCCTGCTATTAGTGCTGTTTTTGTGGTCGATGGGATTGTAGACAACACGTTTGTTCGGAAAATTATTGAAAAAACAATTTCCATTGTGATGCGTGTTTTTGAGATACAAGTGTCGCGGCCTGAATATATTTTCCAGGCATCTAGCGCACAGTTATATTCAGGCCAATCAATCTCAGCCAACAATTTGCAATATATTCACCGGAACTTGTGTGACGGGTTCCAAGGAAACAATAATTTTGTATGTCTCGAAAAAATCAAAGGCTCGTTTGTTTCAACCTATAGGATACACCAAATCACAACAAGTATTAATCTACATCATGCGGAAACATTGGTAAGAACCGACTTCAATCTCGAGTTGTCACAATTTATTGGCTTGAATAATCTCCAAATTCGTCCCACAAAAAATTATGTATGTCCGTTTGCAACAGTTCAACAGGTCGACATGAGCACCGAAACCTCGATTACGTGTTTTATTTGTGAGCCTTCGAAATTTTTCCGAAATGGAATATGTACACCATGTATTCCAATTAGCAATATGCTTTGCTCATATCCGTTTCAAATCAAGGCATGTTCATGGTTGGACAATAACAAATGCGTCCAGCTCTAAATGCATGGCTCTTTTTTTTCCTTCTATTAAATACTACCAGACCACATGACATGTATATAAACAGAACACAAAAACTTCGAGTGAATGGTATTATTGTTTCAAGCACAGCTATTTGTTGTTGTTACCAATTTTGTCTTGTGTTTATTATGTCTAATTGTTGTCAGCATCAATAATGTGGTCAATTATATTCAAACTACGAACAAAAAAAGTGTAAATACTGCGATTGTTTCAATTTATCTTGGTATTGTATTTTTCCACGTGATACCAGAAGGGGTGCAGCAGTTGATCAAGAGCAATCATATTGTATTTCAAAATGTAGCTGGGATTTGTCTGGCAATCGGGTTTATGGGAAGCATGTTTGTATACAGACGAGTGTTAATTCCAACAAACCCTCCAACGACGCCAAAAACACATCTACAGTACCCTCAATATGGCAACTCTATAGTTATGCCACAGTTTAAACACCCACAATATTACGATTCCAGTACTTTCCACAACCGAGAGCTAGAACATACAGGTTCGCTGACAATTGATCGCTCTCTGTACTATCCTCAATATGAATGGAATAATGTGCCTGGGTTGCACTGTCATCCAGTGTATGCAGTCACTCAATTGGAAAATGCTCTAGCGAGCACTTATCCTTTTCTGCCGCAGAAACAAGAACTAATTCTCCAGCCGTGCTCGATCCCACAATACATCGAAAAAGAGCCACAACTTCAAATCCAGAGCATCAGTTCCGTGCCAAAAGATGATGTCGAGGAGCAAAGTTATGGCACCAATGGAGTATTGTCCCAGTCCTATACAGCATTCTTGTTTCTTTTTACTTTCCATAGCATATTTTTGGGGGTCACACTGTCAATTGAGAAAACAGTGCGTGGGGTGGCATTCATTTCTCCAGCAATCACGATATGCCAAACTCTTCAATTCATTGCTTTGCTTTTGATTTTGAAACAGGCTCAAACAACAATGTTTATTGCTGTGTTTGCGTTGCATGTTTTCCCAATAGTTGTTTTAATATATATATTTCTGCAACAGTCGGGAATAGGTAGGGAAGAGTGGGAAAATGAAATTCAAATTACACTCGCCGTATTACTTCTGGTCAGCAGTGGTTATCTATTGTTTTGGTGCGCAACGTATTTACACTACACTGTTGAAAAAAAATTGTCAAATATCGCAATTGCTTGTTCCACTCTTTTGCTTATGTATATTCTGTCTTTGTTTGAAAGGACATGGTGAACATCAGAAAATTCAGATGTTATTGAAAATATGCAAACACAGATCAAAATGTATATGTAGTTTGACACATGGGGTTACTCGAAATTAACGTTTTTAATAAAAATTCAAATTTAAATTGCTACGAGTCCTTGACAATAGACTGGAAAATGGCTATCGATTTCCCCATCAGACTCAGCTTCTTTGTCGATACAAGAGCTTTCGTTGGAACGGTAATGTACCGCGTGGTATACTTATTCTTGCCAGACCAAGATACCATCTGGCGAATGCCTACCCAAACCTGAGAATCGATATCACAATAGTCGTTCTGTGGTACAATGGACTCGGGCATTTCATACAACAACATACACTCAATAACCGGACAAAAATCACCAAGGGGGTCCGCTCTGGCCTGGAACTTCTTGATATTCAGGCCGTACATTTTAGACAGAGGATCGTTTTGTGAAACCTTGCAAAACCGAAGTTTGGCAACAATCTCTTCTGGAATGGATGCATGCGAAACATCGATGTACAAGACACTTCCCACATGGATAATACTGTCCTCCACCTGGCGACTGGACAAACAAACTTGGATCTCTTCAACACTTTTGAACATGCTATAATTTTGTCGAATATCTCCTTCGTCTGGTGCATTTTTTTTGAGGTCCTTGACGCATTTCATGTATGTGTCATAATCGCACTGTAGCCGCGTCATGTACGAAGTGTCTTCGTGAATGTCAATGCCTTCCGAGATTGCGAGATAAGACATTGTATTTGGGTTGAAGTAATATGAATTAGAGTCTTGTGTGAGAATCTTGATGTCAGAAGGCTTCCATTTCTTCAAGACTAGAAACCCTATATTTTCGATATGAACCAGGACGCCGTTGCGACAGTATATGGGTGCATATCGGATAAAAGTGTCTGTAGTAGCATCAAGAATCGACAAGAGATTGCTTGTCACGACCTGCGATATACGAGTGAGTTGAATCGAGTCGGAATAAAGAATAATTTTAGAATCGTCGATGGGCGCGAAGGTGTATGACTTGCATTTGATGTATGTTTTGGTCTCGGGATCAAGAAATATTGCGGTTTTCTGGTATGGACTCGTCGCAGCATTGAACTCGCTGTGGTCAATAGTATCCGGTTTTTGTACAGTTTCAACATAAAGCCACATGAGAAAAGGTAGTGCTGGAGGAGTGATGTCCGTCATGTGCAAGTCCTTGTAGTCCATGTCTAAAATCCCGGCCATGCGCTTGTATTTGTTTAGTACTGCAATATCCTCCACCATCTCTCCCGAAATTACGCCTGAAATACCACTGCCAGCCATTTCCTTGACACACGCACAGGGTAGAGCTCGGAAAAGGGTCGTTGGGCGTGCTGCATATACTGTCTTGAGGTCCAGAACTTGCAAACTGAGGCCCATAGAGTCGGAATCTGGCATGCCTGTGAAAACAGTCGTGTATGGATAAAGAGTAGAAGGTATACGATGAGTTATTGTCTCCTTGACGAAATGGTCAAAAATGCTCTGCACAGAGTTCTGCGAGATAAGAGGACGCTGGCCAATCATAGCACGGGCGAGTATGAGCATACGTGGTTCGACTCCGAATGAGAAAATCGATCCCTCTCGGTTGATAAATGTCCAGGCACTTGTAAGATATGAGTGGTTGTTTTGCGCAATGCACTTGCGCACTCTTGTATCGAAACCGTCGATAAAAATCCCACTATCCTCGTGCTGCATATCCGAGACATCCTTGCTATTACACCGCAGGCTCTCCAAAACAGAGTTCCATGACTGGAATCCATAACCACAAGGTGGCTTGCCAAATTTCGGGTACGAAATCGGCATGTTCATATATCTGTACACCATAATGGTAAGTGCTTCGGGAGATGAGATATTGCACGCTGACCGGAGCTGTTTCTGATATTTGGTGTACATAACATTGGCTACATGCTCCGAGATTCGCCAAGCAGTATTGCCAGAATCTTTTTGTTCGGACGATTGGTAAGTTTTATTTGGTTGCTGTGTAGTAATCGGAAGGTTGCATGAAAGCCCCGCAGAATTACAGCTCATATTGGAATCCCATTTCGAAGTGATATAAATGCTTGATTTTTCCATGTCGTTTTCGGTGTCTGTCCGGAACAAAACATCTCCGTTTTTCGGCGGAACTCCTACAGTATTCATTCCAAGGCCTATCCCGAATGTCGCCAGCCACTTGCGTGTTTTCTGCGAGATATCGAGTGGTACAATATATTCTTCGCTGGCAAACATGCTTTCGACGTGCTCGATATCCATCCGCGGCGTTTCAAAATAGTCGGCCAGAATCGCTAAAATAAGCCAAAACCCCCAATCAAACGTATTTTCAATCATTGTTCCGATGAAAAGCGGGACTAGTTCAAGCGGTGCGGGGTCGATGATCCAGTTGAGTGCAGCATTGTAGGTGATATCTGCCCAAGTCATATTGTGGATATTTTTCCGCAAAAGCGCATTGCACGAGTGCATATACAGCGCAGTAGGAGGAAGTCTCGCCTGTGCCTTTTGAGTCTCACGTCCACGCTGTGCAGAGATACGAGCATCCTGGCTTTGGATTTGCGTGTGCATATAGACATAGTTGGCCAGAATGTCGAAAACTGAAGTCTCGACACCGGCCTTGGAATCGGGGAAATAACCGCGCCACTGCGAGTTGGATACCGAAACACACACTGCACGGACATCATGCGCAAACAACCGTTTGCACATTGCCACTGTCTTGTCATTCTTCGTGACTGTGAATTTTGAATTGTCTCCCATGTCATTGTATCCCTGTTTTCGGAATGAGGATTCTTGATCGATATCCGCATCGTCAATGTCGACAGCACCAGCAGCAACAGTTGTACATACAACATTCAAAGTTTGCTCTAGCTGATTGTCACTCTCGCAGTTCTGTGCCAAGCACAGGAGTGGGAAAAAGTAGACAATTCGTTGTTCCGCGTTTTCGAAATTGCCAGTTTTCTCATTCTTGATTGTAAAGGTTCTTTTCCCAGCCTGGTCCACTTCTGTATTGCGGGGAAGCAGTTGGCAAAGGCGCCCTGCAATATTCACCGCAGATCCCCCACTTCTAGAATCCTGTGCCGGCATCTCATTGCAGTACATAGGAATGGGCAATTCACCGGGACGCCCATGTGCTTTTCCGTTCTGATTATAAGTCACCGTATATGCATGCCATGTACCAGCTTCTGTTGTGCCTCGCCAGTCTTCGGCGGGTGCGTACATAGAAATGTCCAAGCACTCGGGACAATTGTTATTTGCAGGGGATTGTGCTTCGAGAAACTTTGCCATGGTATTATCAGCTCCTGTCCCCCAGTCTTTACCATTCTTAACTTCAAATTGTGTGTTTGTCCGCTTGGCCTTTCGAAGAATGTTTCCTCCAAAGTTTTTGATATAGTTTGGCAACCCGATCCCATTAGGAGATGGGCCGATCCCATTGACAAGGTAACACAGACGGACTCCGATATCAGATTGCTGTAGTCTGAAAAAGAGTTGGATATTATTGGCCTTGAGTCGAAAGTTCTTGTTGAGGTGATCAATCGAGGCTTTCCACATGTGGATAGTATGTTGCAATGTTCCTTCATACAACTCAAGCTTCCATTCAGACTCGTTTTTGCAGCTCTGTAGCGTTTCATAGGCTTTGTGGAACCCCTCTGCTATGCAAGATTGGTACTCACTTCCACTATTCTGATACTCGCCAATTTCGTTCAATACGCTCGCGATTCGATCACGGCCTCCGTAATGCCCAGTGTCAGACCGTGCGTTGGCATAAGAGAGCGGATAAACAGTTCCGACAATATAGTACTGGAAAGCATAGCCACGCTGTGTTTTGATGGCATGTGTTTTGATGCTTTGCATCTGTTTGTCACGGATATTTGTGGCTCGGCGGTACATCATGCGGTTGGAGGAGCCGGTATCGTTGAGAAACGAATTGCGAAGGTCAGAGAGAGTCAGTATGTTTCGGGGGATGGCATCTGCCTGATCCACAAAGTTGGAGAAGATCGGATGATTTGATATTTTCTTCTGATGCATAAGAACCAGAATGGCAATTGTCATCTGATCAGGTAGCGCACAGTCTTTATTCTCCACCAACCATTCGGAAAATGAAATCAATGTCGATGAATGTGGCAACAACATACTCGGGTCAATGTACGCAACCATGTTTGTCACGGGAAAGCCCTGCATTTTGATTGAATCTGGATACTTTTGCTTATGTTCGTCAAGGAGCCGCAACGAATCTGCCGACATGTCAATCGTATCATTCACACTCATCGAAAGCAACAAGTTTACAGTCTCTTCGTGATCCCAGTCAATGTATGTTGGCGTTGAAAAAACAATAGGAGGATCGAAAATTGGCATCTCATTGCTACCGTTGGCATCGTCTTGCTGGTCATCGTCCAGACCTATCTGCATGTCTGTATCATCGCCATCGTTGTGCTTCTTCTTATTACGGCTTTCCATGAAAATCATAACACGTTGTCTGTAAGTGTCAAACTCGGCAGAGTAAGCAGAGGCACATAGGTTTGAGATTCCTACAAACACGTTGTCTGCGTGTGAAGGAGGACAGTGTCTGCCAAAAATCTTGTCGATATTTCCAAAACGAATGTTGATAAGAACATTCGCAATATCAGCAGTGATCTTGGAACGCGTTGTAATATTGTCCATAGACCACATATGCATGTGTTGTCGTGCCTGTTGGATGCATCTTGGAATACGAAACAATTTCCAGAAGCAGTCTGGAGAATCGGGATCGAATATGTCGTTGAATTGGATCTTCAAAATCGAATCTAGCGAATTCTTATTTTTCCCGCTAAATGTCTGGTGTCTGTGTGCAATGTTTACCCACAGTCGTTTGATTTCTTCAGAAACGTACTTTTCCTTTCCAAACGAGTTCTGATTGCAGGATTTGTACACAGCATCGACAAAATCAAAAGTGACAGGTACTTCAACAACAAGGAACATGAAAAACATCATTAGTGGAGACTCACCACCTGTGCTTGCGTGCTCGATGAACAATTTCATCTTAATCAACGGCACGGTAATAGCTTCGTCCTGGACATAAATTTTGTGAAATATAGCCCCGTTCTTCTGTGTACTCTTTGCATTGTTACAGATGGCAGAAGGAATGTCAAAAAGTTGATCGCTGCTCATCCGACTAGACCGTGCGCTCTTCTTCCGACTGTCATAGTACTTCTGCATCATATCCAGACAATATATGATTTCCACAATGTCGATTGGAGTTGATCCCTTTGGATCCATTCTCGAGACAAAACAGAAATAATTACACTTTTGTTCGCTTGCGCAAGGCTGTTTGATATTCATAGGATCTTGTTCTGCCGTTATACAATGCGTCATCATCTGCTTATTGATATTCAATCCACTTAGTACTTGACGGGCAGTATTTGGTGGGTTTTTATTGACCTCATTTTCTGTATTCTCTAGTGTGATTTGTAGTACGTTTATGATATCATTCGCCTGCTCCATACTGATCTCCTCCAATTCCATTTCATTTTCCGCTATTGCACTCCCGCCGGCTGCTTTTGTACACGTCGACTCTCTCCGTTGCTTCACAGACCTCTGGTGAGTTTCGTCTATCTGGATATTACCGCAACCATACATGAAATTATTTAATTCCACTCGAATATTAGATAATTGCTCGGTGCCAAGATTGCTAGCAGTCAAATGTTTGTCAATAAATGTGTTGATAATACTATCATCGGTGTTACATTGTCCACTGTTGATGATGTCAAACACTTCTTTCTCTATGCACTCCACAGATAAATTGGTACACGAAATCACAGTATCGAGCATAATATGACTGCTTTGGACACGAAAAACGCTCAGTGTGGGGTATTTTCTATTATTTCCGAATGGTGCATCGAATTCATAATAAAAAAAAAACACAGACTCTGCAAGTGCATGTTTTCGTCAGATCACAGTCTCATGGCATATTCCTCGAACATCATGAACTACATTGATTTTTGCGACAACGACGTAATCAACACTGGAACGCAAAAAATCATTCTTAGAGCACGTTCGCGAATCAAAATATTGCATTTTCCCCAAAACACATTGTTTGATAAAGTGACACAAAATCTTGGAAAGTCTGTTGTTTTTATTCAAGTGTCTGGCGTCGAGTACTGCTACAAACTCTCCAACTTGTTTATGCTCGACCAAATTATGTTGACGTCCAGAACAATTGTGACCGAAGTTGTTGAGTTTGTTACGCGAGCCCATTCTCTGAAAAATCCAATCTGCACTTGCAATGTCAACTTGCAACCACACCGAATCCTCGACTATGGATTGTGTTTCGATTGGCGAAGACATAACAATACAGTATGTCTTCTATTGGCAAACAAGTCCCCAGTGTCGACAGAACAAATACAGAATGAGATCCGTATTCCCGACATCATGGAAGCACAGGTGGATGACCAGTCTGTGTTTGAGCTTTTGAAGAATTGTGGCTTACTCGATCAGAACACAGCAGGTTTTTGGACTCTATTGCAACCCCAAACCGTCAACTCTATTTCTTCGCTACACAACTTCATCTACAAAAACAAAATGGGTGTCGACATCGAAGACAGTAGAATACAATACCCTCAATTGTTCAGCGACATTCACATCCTACAACAGAAAAATACAGTCATTTTACTCAAAGACCTACGACGAATTTTCTACAACTCCATTGCACAGAAAAAATGCGACGAAGATATCTGCAAAATATGGCAAAAATCAAAGTGATTTTTTTATTATTGAATAAACAAATGTTAGAATAAAGACCCTCCTTGTCTTCTTTTTGTGTTTGAAGTGTAGTCGACTGCTTGTTGTTTTTCCATATTCTTCAGCTTGGTCATGAAATCATCGCTTGGTAGCATTATTGAGTCCGTGATGCCAGGTGAGACAATTAAATTGTGTGCTTGTATTGGTAAAATGGTTTGCATTTTGAACGCTCTGGAAAAAATCACAATATACGTGACAAACGGCACCACAAAACCAATGTATACCATAATGGACGGAACAAGGATCATCCAGCCAAACAGTGACATATTCAGCAACGGGGACATGAACATATTGTGACTCGATATACCATAAAGATAGAAACGCGCGCAGACATAGCAGGTGTACAGGAATACACGTATACAGAAATCTGAAAAGGACATGGTGCTGCAAACGCTAGTTAGTAGCGGACTTGTCAGTGACAGCGTCAGCATCGTAATCACCACAACCTGGATTATATTCTCGTTGATCTTGATCTTCTGGGTGATCAAACTGCTGTTATTCATATCATTCCTCACTACCTGCAGGATCTCATAGATGAATACAACATAACTGGTGAAAACCCAAAGCGCTTGTGTAGAATAGAAAATATATTCGTCAACGAGCCCGTTATGGTATATGTGCACCGGCTCGCTTTTGCTGTAGACCAACAAGCCGAACCCAATGAAAAAGTCTTTGAAGAGATTCATGGTAGAGGTCGATTGTACACCCGTACTATTTCTGATAATTGTGTCGTTTTTCCGCGTCATCAATGTGTCAATCTGTCTCTCGAACAACACGAATTGCAATATCGAAATGAATATAAGCCGGTCATATACATTCATGTGTTGTAGTCCCCTATCGCTGGGGGAGGGTGTTACAACAGACCATTCCATAACGATACTCGAGAACAAGCTCACAAGGATCATGAAGAAAACAAACTTGCCGGAAATCCACAAAAACGGAATAAATGTCTCCGTCTTGGAGATATCAAACGACATTTTGCAATGTGATCTTGCCGCTGTAGTGTCTCGAGTCTTTATACATAAAATAGCAACCAAAATAGTATTACATGCAATCCCCCCCGACTTGTTTCTTGTGTCGTTTTTAATTTTTGATATAAAAATCGTATATAATGTGAAAGTGTTACAGTGTGATTTTAGTTTCGTCGACATGTCTCACAATGGGACATTAGCATCAAAACAGAGCATCAATCTACTGACATATTACAGCATAGCACAGTGTATGTTTGTCTTTGTGTGTGTGTCGTGCAGATATCGACTCATAGTGTACCATGTTTCGACAACACATGTCGACATTTCAAGAATGATTTCCGTCAAACAACTGTGGGATGTCTTTGTGACGAGCTCTTCGTCGGCATCTACGTTGAAACATGGCTCGAAAGAGGTCTTGTCAAATCTAACAGGTTATTCGCCCCGGGTCAATGAGCTCGATGAGCAGCTCAGAAAATACATGGACGCAAAAACACCTGCAATCCACATTTACACGGTAAGATATCTTGTTCATTCAGATATTGTATTTGGCACAATTCGTACTGATTCGTTTTTTCTTGTTGCAGGGGTTGTTTGACGCAGACGTCGTGCTCTCGGAAAAGATCCAGCTTTTCATCAAAAACACAATACTAGATGCATACCCCATTTCCTTGCGAATTGACTCAGTCGACTTTGTGACTATCATATACTCACTGGGTGTCTTGTGTTACATGATACTCTATCATGCCACGGTCAATAGAGTCAAAACCGAAAATCGAAATACCTCGGTCGAGGATGTAATTACAATACCACAGATCAATTCAGAATACATGCTCAATGACTTGTTCTTTTGGCTCTTGGTTTTCATGGTGATTTTTATTGTTCTCGAAATATCATGCCCTGTCAGTATCCAGTGTGTTTCACTATTCTTCTCTATTTCGTTTACGATGTTACTGTACACCACTTGCTCGCTGGCACATACCGAACTGATTATTCTGAGAAGTATTGCTCTCATTTTCTGGGCCATTCAAGCCATTGCTGTCATTGTGCTCACAAATGCATCTGTGCTCGATGGTTCCTGCATACTTTTCGTCAACATCATCTTTGGAATATTTTATTACATCAGTGTCATTGAAGAAAACATGACCATCATCAAATTCCTTAACATGAGGGCATGGTGCTGTGTACTGGTAAATTTATGTTTCATTCTTATCTACATCAACAACGTCATTTGCATCGACATCTCTGCATAGACTTTGCCCCTCTTCAGGAACCTCGAGCATCTGCAAACGTGTTTCGACTATACTACCTTTCTTTTTCGCTTCGTGAAACATTATCATGAGCTCTCGATGTAAATCAGCATTCGACTTCTGTGTCAACTGATATTTTTGAGATGTCATATCAGCCACTTTTTCTCGTGCAGGTATTAATTTTATTCTCAAGTACAACCGTTTGAATTTATTGGCAATAATTGCATTTTTGTCTGATGTCAGAATATCTTCTTCACAGTGCTTCTTGTCAAATAAAAAATTTTTGTTACATTTTCTTACAATTGATTTGTACCGGAACATCTTGCCAAAATATGTTTTGATCGACATGGGTAAAGACAATTTGTCAAATAATAGCTGGGTCATTAAATATATTTTGGTGGCTTGACTGTATTTAGTTAGTTTAATATTTCACACAAGAAGTTGTCAGAAAAGACCTGTTTATATATTGTCTTGTTGATCGCTCCTTGGGTGATAGATCCAAGAGCATACTGTTTCTTCATCTTCATATCCACAAAAAAAACTATTTTTGGGAATATTCTATTTCGTGTCATCTTCATTTAAGTGGCACGGTTTTAATATTACGGATACAAGAATGCAATTGTTTATTCAGCATATACAAAACTTACAAAACAGACAAGTTTCAAACATGATTATTGATACCATCCAAAACTCCAGATACAATCCACGCAACCCACATTCTATGTCTGATCAATTTGGCATCATTTTAGATGTTCTTTGTTCAGAAGACATTGTGAAACTCGATGACGCCGAAAAAAACAGAATTGTGGCTGAAACGATCCACCGGTTGCCTCACAAGATGTACATGGAGACGCCATGCATTGAACTATCAACGCTGTTTAGGTTGATTGTACGCGACGTGGTGTTTGGTGATGTGATGAACGAGAGTGAAGAAATGCGTGAAATCATGCAACTCGACACACAGTCTGTTACATTCTCTCGCTACATTGATGTGGCGGAACTGAGTCGGCAAATGTCAATTTTAAGACGAATCTTTCGCGAAAAAAACATTGCAGACGACAAGACGGTTGAACTAGTAATTGAGAAACTCTCGACCAATATATTTATGAATATTCAATGTATTCGCCGATTCAACGCAAACAACATAGATGTAGAGAAGATCCATGGAAAGCGCATTTCCGTGCTAATCAACGAAAGTATTATTTATAATATTTGCAAGGAAATTTGTAACATTGGCAAAATCGGAATAGACAACAACGAGTTCTGCGACTTGTGGATTGGGATTTGCAACGTATATCAAACACAATACAAGAAAAATTTACAAGACAAGACACAAGACACTGGGTATTGTCAAATGGTGCAGAAGATGGTTCAAGTCAAGCAGGAGATGGCGTCACAAATCAAGAAACTCGGAGAGCCATGCATATTTAAAAAAGTGCGAGAAATCGTGGAAACAGTCTGTAGGATTCTGATCAAACCCACTGACATGGTCAAGGTGACAACGAATAACACTGAATTACTGGATATAGAAATGCTCTGTCCTACTATTACACACGAGTATACCCAAACGCGGGTACAGAATCACTTTACAAATGCCAGAGGAATTCATATACTGCACTCGGAGAATAATAGTAAAGTCATAGACACGAAAAATATTATGCTGCCAGCACGGATTTATGCAACGTTGCAAGACAGACACAACATCCTCGAGTCCGCTCTGATTTCACGGTTCAGCACAAAAATGATTGTCACGTGGCAACGCAAAAACGTTTTGATTAGTTTTTTGCACATTATATGGAGTATTTTTGGAGGTGAATATAAATAAACAAGATGAGTCGGAGTATTTATAGTTTTTTGCAACATACAATATGGATTGCATTCCTGGTCTCGACACTATATAAGGCTGACCTTAACACTGGCATGCACTTGAAAATATGAACCACTATGACTATGATGAAGACGTAATTCACCTCGATGTTAAATATGACGATGATGGACATGGTGATCAATTTCACTGTATGACTGCTTCTGAAATGCAAGAAGCCTATGATGCATATGAAGACCATTCAGGCCCACGCTTTCAATTATCCGGACCTCTTGCCAGTATTTTAGATACCGAGGTTGAGGATCCTGAATTGGATTTGACTATGGACCATGAGACAGGTTATTCTTGGAAGAATCAGAATTCTGATTTGCCTCGTTTGCGCGAAAACCCAAATATCATGCTGTCAGCCAAAAGAAAAGAAATGGAACAATATGAAACCGATCGAAAGAAGCACATTAATGATAAGAAATCTCTCGATGTATTGAAAACAATGAAATCAATGTATGGTCTGCAATCATTTGTGGACACGTACAGTAACGCACTCGAAACGGTCAGGGATTTCTTCCATCGTTATTCTAAAATAATGTCGATTGAAGAGACACAATGGGCTCGTACTGAGATCGAATACATGAGGGCGCTCAGACAAAGCCTGCAAGATCTCAATAATACGATTTACGATGACGGCAAAACAAAAGTTGACGTACAGCAAACCCAGATTATGCAGAGTGTGAAAATAGAAGACGAGGAGAAACGTCGGTTAATGGAAATCGAGCGCTCAGACGATATGAGCGAGTCTGCAATATCGGAGCTCAAAA
>Ga0105055_10003195_pt1 | contig 24959 bp, 15 predicted proteins | sample BON03_FD_78090 | JGI IMG/M metagenome (GOLD analysis project Ga0105055, IMG submission 78090) | Freshwater microbial communities from Lake Bonney liftoff mats and glacier meltwater in Antarctica - BON-03 | ecosystem: Environmental > Aquatic > Freshwater > Ice > Glacier meltwater | place: Lake...
ACCCGACGAGTCCGACCACTGCCGGAAATGTTCAGACTGCCATACCCATTCAGAAAATGGACGCACGTGTATCGCCTGAGGATGTCTCAAACACTCGATATCAGAGTGTTTCGAGCACTGTGTATGTATTGTACACAAAATTTTGTGATGTACACTATGAGTAACTGCATGGGTCATCTGCGACGGATTTATTCAAAAATGCAAACTTTCCAGCGAACGAACAGACTTGCTGTATTGATGTACATTTTCACAGCGTTCTGGGGACGATCTGTCCTCACCTTATGTTGATGTGTATAATCTTCACGTCACACCGCACTTGTAGTACAGGACGTACGCTATGAAGCAGCTGGTGGAGAAGTACAGGGCACAGTTCTCGATATAGACATTACTATCCAAGAGGGTGAAAGGAAGCAACAACTGTCCAAAGCTGTATTTTTCGTGCATCCTTGAAAGCATGAAGTGTGTGTTGTTGCCGAGTTGATTTCTTGCAAGCTCCAAAATCAGCAGTATCAGCTGCACAATGTGAAGCAGATAGCAAGCGACCTGTTGTGGTCGGTTCAGGTTCGAAATGCCGCCGTGCATGCTCGCAGGATGCACGGAATAAATACAAATTATGGCCACCCAGTTAAAAGTCACAACCGCAGTAGCAAAGGCAAAAATGTACACCACACTGTATTGGTGAGAACTGTAGGCCGCACACCCGTGGGTGAGCAGTAGACACGAAATACAAAGGGCAATGTTGCTGACATACACACCAAATGAGGTGAGCAGACGCGAGTTGCACCCGGTTCCTCCTCCCAGACCGCATTCGGAAAAAGCAGCATATATCGTGTACATGCCTGGCGTCGCAGCAGCGGCCAAATGAATGGCGCCCGAGTGGAAAAATGGCAGACTGTCCCCGGGAACATCTACTTCGCTGTCGTCACAGCTCATGCCCATAGTAAGATGCATGGTTGTAGGCTGGCCCTGGTACATTGGCACCACCACAAAAATTGTGTCGAGATCAGGTGCTTGCGTCACTGAATCGAGTTGCTTTGTGTGAGGTGTAAGTGTATCGGCAAGCTGCAGCGGGATCTCTACCTGTGAGCTGAAATGGATGAAGCGTGAAGGATGCCTCGGAACCACAGGTGACACCGCTGGAGCTGGCGGCGGAATATCAATGTTGACGTTATATTCAGAAGGACGACTGGGCGTGTGGTGTATCATGACAACAGACGATGCGTTGGTAGTGTGTACATGCTGGACCAGATGCCAACACGGCTCGAAACGCCTCTGTCCGAACCCTTGCACTTGTATGTTCCATCGGTAGCATGCCACACCCAGCGTTCGGCAAGTAGCCATGCGCATAACGTTGTCGTCTGCAATGCGAGCATCGCCCCCATACATGAGTTTGATGGTGGAGTCGTGTTCGAGAGCGTACGTCTTGTGAGGAATGAAGGGCACGAACAAATCAGCGTTGCACGATCGGAATATGTTGTTGCGCTGGTAAAGGCTTTCAATGCCAACAATGCCGATTGTCTCACAGGCGCGCTGCCGCGGCGAGCTCACGAGTAAAACACGCTGCGAGTTGATGCTCAGAGCATACGTCTGCAGCACGACTGAAATCGCACACAACACACAAATGATGACGTTGTGCTCGTGCCCCGAAATCAAAACAATCGTCCAAGCTACACACACTATCGCAGTGTTGATGTACGAACCGCATGCCACGAGAACAAACAACTGCGTGAGAAAGATGCAGATGAAGCCGTAATTGAGCCACGCCCCTTTGTGCCCCGGAGCGAGGGCGACTGGGTTGTTCATAATATCACAACTGCGAGATGTCTATAAGACTTCATGTTCGGAGCACATATATATATATACACCGGTAGTATAGGCTGATTTTGAAAATCGAGCCTCTACAGGGTACCGGTGCGGTTGACTTTATCACAGGAGAACAGACAATGTCCACCACATTATGTGGTAATCTTGTGACTGTGTAGACAGAAGCAGTTTCATAATAGGTGTATTGGATTCGCTGATGAGCATACGATTGGCATGGGCTGACAAGGCTGAGCGGGTGTGTACAATGTAACCGTACAGACGGGACCAAACATATATATGACGCTGTAAACACCAGCGAGTGCTATGATGAATTTTTTGAGCAGAGTATCCAAATCGACGCAACGATGTCTCGAGAGTGTTCAATTCACGGTGATCAGGGCGTCCATCGAGCGCGAGACCATTGGCTCCAACTTCTGGGGAGTCTCGCGAAATGAAGGCATGCATCGAATGCGAACGATGGCACGACTGCACGACAGTCTTTTCCGAATACAAATGGAGATCCAAGAATATGAAACCAAGTTCCACATGCTACGCGTCCAGGCCGAGACAAGTTTCCTACAGAAGGCGAGCGAGGCGCAGCAAAAAGACGACTTCAACAAGATGCGACTTGTCGAAATGCAGAAAAAGGCCCTTACAAAGTCGGAAAACATTCTTATTTTTACGCTCAATGGGCTCGAGAAGAAGGGCTACATCCAAAACATCAACAAAATCATTCAGTACACCGTGAAACAACATAAAATGGTACAAGAAGAGGGTCTTATCGATGACAGTCAGCACGAGAGTCTTGTCGACGCGTTTGACCAAATCTCAAACAACGTGGCCAAAGGTCACGACATTCTTGAAACCCTCGATGCACAAAGCTGGAGCGTCGAAAACGAACAAGACACGGAGGAGGGCTCGATGGAAAACGACACGGCCTTCAGCAAGTGGCGCAGCACCATGCTTATGTCTTCGGCTATGAATCCGACCATCGGCAGCACTACTGTACCCATTACCGTAAACCACCAAAACGTCAACGGTATGGACAGTGTCTCACCGTCGGAGGAGACTCGGTATTTCTTGCACCATAAAGGTCAACAGCCCCCCCCGAACATTACAGCAGACCACCATACGCAGCAGCAACATTTGAGGACCAACCTACAACAGCAACAGATGTCACTGGGCAGCGCCTGTGGGAAGTGACGTCTGACATCTCCATAGACAGATTTTGAAGGTTTACAGGGGCCCCTTGCGGGGGTGGGAGCAGTTTCCAAATAGGTGTGCATCTGTGAAGATAAGATTTGCTGCACGGATTGTCTGCTTGTGCGAAGTGCGTGTATATAGGAGAGCGGACAGGGTGAATATCATGGCAATAATGCAGGGGCGTGGTTTCACAGGGAAGGCGTCTGGCGGTGCCGGGGGTCGTGGTGGTGGTGCCCCTCCGGGGCCCTTTAGGGGTGGTGGTGGTTGCGGTTTTGGTGCTGCAGCCGGCGTTGGACTATGTTCTCAGGCACAACATTATGAAGTTTATATAAATATGGTCAGTCATATTGCAAATATCCCCATAGTGGAGCTGGCCACGGCTCACGAGGACGAGAATGAAGACCAAGAGGACGCGGCTGACCCAGTCATGTTTGGTAATGCCCTACACGCACACCACGCACCCACAGACAGCGGCACTGGTGTCACCAATGTGTTGCCCGAAGTACCAACACGATTATACGACAAGTCTGCATCACTGGCCCACACAGAGGACATGGTGTGGCATTTGCTCAAAAAGGCATCGCAGAAAACCAGCCCAGCAGCAGAATGTTCCGCCAGCGATACGTTTGGGCTGCATCTATTTGCAACTATCCCAAGCAATGTAACTTCTCTCTCGCAGGTTCTTGACATGTTGTGCCGCGCAGATCAGGATCTGTTTTTCCATCCCATCATATACCACATTGCCACCATTGTGGCGTTCCAACACTACGTCCGCCTGGTTGTGCTCAGGACGGGACATTTTTCTCCACAACGGACAATGAACATCCAATCATCGTACCAGCAGACTCTGCTCGTGGGACTGTTTCAGACCCCCCTAAAAAGCACACAGTGCAAATACATGCGAGATTTTGATTATATGCCGCACACTCTCGCAGTGACAATACGGGCGTAACAATATTGCAAATGACCATATTTTGTCTATTTGTGGGATTTATTCCCTTAAATCGATAGCCCACAACTCGCGAAATCAACAATGACTTGGCCCATTTCCGGACACGCGAGTCGCCTCGGCATTGATTTCGTATTTGCCCTTGTGATGCTTGAAGTATATGATGGAATGCAGCATATATCTGTACTTGTACAACTTCACAATCTTACCGCAACTCGTCACGGCATTTTCATCCTTCTTGTCCTCTGGATGCTTCAAGTATGTAATGGAGAGCAACACACGTCCGTATTTCTACGTCTGTACAATCTTACGGGTGACAGTCTCTGCAATACCACCGACACCCATCTCTTCCGTGTTCTGTACCCATAGACGATACTGCCAGCCTGCATCATTTTTATGACTGCCAGTGGGCAGCGCCTTGACCTGGTACTTGAAAATTTGGTTGATCTGGATCAAGTGAGAGATCACTGGTGGCATTTGAACCGTCTTCGGAACTGGCGTCGTGGCGTCTGAATGGTAGGGTGGCATTTGGAAGTTGATGATCTAGTGGGTCTGCATGAAGTGAGAGATTGCTGCTGCCAATTGAACCGTTTTCGGACCTGGCGTCGTCGCTACTGTCATTCCCTTCGTTCAGCTCGGCGATGTAGTCGAGCACTATGCCCTCACACAGCCTGGAGAGATTCATAAGTTCGGCCAGGTACTCATTTTCGATAGTGAGCAAAGAACAGCGCTGCTGGAATGAAGCCTGCATATGTGAATGCGCAACGGGGGCTGCATTACGAAAAGTCGGATGGATTATCGGACAATCTGCTTGCTCCGGGACATTACCCGTGTTGGCTCCCTGATTGATTAATTTATTTGAGAAAAACTCCACTCTGGCTGTTGATTTCTCCAGATACTCTTCTATCAGGTCTCGTTCACATATTAGTTCGGAAATTTTTGTTTTTTCTTCCGGGGAAAACGTGGTGCACCCTCGTGTGAGCTTTTCTACGACATATGGCGCGATTTCTGACGCCAAAACCGTGTCACTACTGCGTTTACATGTCATCGCAAGCAGAATAACATTTTCCTGCACACTCTTCAAGAAGAAAAAAGGTGATTTTCCAGTGGCGATCGGGGAGCGGAGAGAGGTGTCTGCGACATCGCTGTGTTGGGATGATGTGGGATTGAAAATCATGTCTTTTCGCAGAGGACATAGTTTTGTCATGTGTTTATATACGAACTCAACACAAAGTTGACAGGGATGTGTCACCCTTCGGAGGGGTTACAGTCTCAATCTGTCATAAGCGGACTATTGTCAATAAAGGCAACAAGATCGGCCAGTCGTTCACCCTCATACAGCATGTCTCCCAATTGGCGAGCAGTGGTGGCCCAGTGGCGACACATTCTGCCTATGAAATCAACACACATTATGCTGTTCAAGTACGCAGGGGTGTACCGGAGGATCTGCATATGCTCTATGTAAATTTTCACATTTGCGTTGGAGCGTTGGAGCGTTTGTCCTGTTTCGGACGAAAAGAGAAACGTGAGTGCTGAGAACGAAAAATATCGCGAACACGCTTGATATTTTTCTCCGGCTATGTTGTGTTTGCGGGCGTCTTCGACGCTGAGAGGCGAGACTACTGTGATGTGATGTTGGTCGAAGAGCAGGTTGTTGTACGTGTCAACACGCACATACAGCACATTATCACCAAACATGCGCAGAATGGGATTCTTCACAGTCACACGGGCGACGTGAGAATGACCAGAGAGTTTGCGCACAAATGTTGAGGATGAGATGGCTTTGATCCATGCGTCGACAAACTCTAGTCTTGACGCCAACGCAATGCATTGCACTGCCCCGGCGTCCAGTTTTGCTTCAACGAGAAAGGTGGTGGCGTCGTCGGGCGAAGCACGAATTTGCACTGTGTCGTCGATCCCCTTGCCCTTGTCGGACACGGAACTTTTTTTCCACTTTTCCGCGCTTCGCAACAGCTGAATTTTCCCGAAAATGAGCGTATGCTCGCGTTTTATACAATCGTACAGCTCGCTCTGTTTACTGCCGAGGTCCACACAGCCGTCTATGTTTTTCAACATGAGTTGGTGTGCTGCATACAGTATACCTCCCTCATACAAGCGATGGCACTCGTCGTAGTGAAAATTGCACTGTGTCTCGGTCTGTATACAATCCTCCACCAGGTCGTCACATTCCATAGCGAGTGACGGAACTGCGAATGCCGAGTGTGACGGAACAGCGAATATGCAAACGGAATGTGAATATTTATATACACTCGGTCTCACACAGCAAGCAATATACGTTCCCCGCAGGGGCTCTTTAGTATTGCTTGGTTTGTTACGTGGTGTGTGCGTGGAGGGTGAGCTGTGTGAACGTCGGCGGGGTCGGATGTGGTCAGGACGCACCCCCCTGTGATTGCGTAAACACGATTTTGTCGTTAACTAGTTCAAAGCCGTGTGTACCGTCGAGGGGACACACTGGATCGTCGTTTTCGATGGCCCAATAATTAATCACCCATTCTATGTTTCTCACAGTGGTGCTGAGAGATACTTGGGTAGGTAGGTCCTGTTTGGTCTTGTCGGAAAGCGTGCTGGAGTGCAACATGCACAAAATATTTTGCATGTTGCCAGCAACTGCATTGCCGCCCACGCTATTCAGTCGGATGTGGCGGGTGTACGTGCGAGCATAAAGCGTGGCAATTAGCCCGTTGATGGACTGCTCTGTGTCGACAGAAAAGACATTGTTGGTATACGAGGTACATGCAAGTATTGCTGGCACCACGATGTCGAGGTTGTCCCACAGCGACTTGACACCGATACGGGGCAGTTTTTTGGAATAGTCACACCCACAAAGCAGCACCATGAAAGACAGCATGGCGGTGAGATGTGCTCTACTTTGTACCGTGGCAACACGCGGCTCGTGAGTTGATGCAATCTGCAGATCTGCGGCGTTTTGCATTTGCTTGAGCAGCACCTCAAGCAGAAGATTAACGTTGATGATTTCGTACTCCATGCGTTTTTTTTCGGGCTCAGGTGCTTCCAGCTTGCGTTTCTGCGACGCAGGTGCGAGTCGCGTTTTGTAGCGGCGCACGTAAATGTTGCCCTTGTACGCGTTGCGCGACACGAACATTGCGGCAATGAGCAAGACATCCGAGTCAATCGAGTCCACGCACAAGTCGCCAAAGAGTGAAACATATCGCATGAATTTTACGTCAGACTCGCCCATGGGCTTCATGTCTTCGAGTACTACGCGGGTCCGGCCGTTTGTGTGGTAGTCGATACGCGTGGAGTTGACAAAATCCACGACGAGGGTGGTTGCGCGGCGAGGTGGAACGTAGTCCGCGGCCAACATCGACGTGATGAGAGAAATGATGTTGCTCTTGAAGCTCCTGTTTTGCAGAGCCTGGACCCAGAGTTTCTGTTCGTATGGACGACTTGGTAGTGTGTCGCCTGCTTTGAACATGAACGTGTTTGTGGGTGCAGATGCAGACGTACGTTTGCTCTGTTCGATTGATTTGAAAATGGGTACGTTCTGGTAGTTGTCGAAGCACACAATCACCGTGTCATATCGGCGATGGAACTCGGCGATGGGCGCGAAAAATGTGCGCTGGACAAACTGACGCCAGCTCGCCTCGTCTTCCTTGACAAATGACTTCATTAGTTGGATTTGTGCGTCGATGAAGATGGTTTTGCAGGTCACTCGCTCTACCACGAAAGCATCGCTCTCTTCATTCCATATCTTAGGCCACTGGCTGTCAAACCCCATTGTGTTTCTATGCCTCGGGTCTGTGGAATGCTGCGTGTGTCCTGTCTTGATCGACAGGCTGTGTTGCATTGTTTCTTTTTACAACGTTGCTGCTTTCTCTCTCTCTCTCTCTCTCTCTCTCACCCCCACACACACACACACACACACACCCGCACACACACACACACTGGAATCCGACAGCAGAATGTGTCAAAAATTGTAGCGTAATTTGACACCTTCTACTTGGTTTGACCTTTTGCAAATCACAACTATATATTTACTATATAATGACCCGGCAAGAAGCACTTGGTCAAGCAGAAGTCAGATATCTTCGCAGGATACAACTCACACGCCACACCTGGCCATGCCATGCATTCAAAAGATCGACGGAATATCAGCCAGCTTGTCTCTGATTGGGTTTTTGGTGTCGCTGTATTATGTCCAAGACACAGACGTGAAAATGTGGGAAAATAATATGATTTTCAGCACCTCGTCCAACCTGACGGCGGCCGCGGATGTTCTGGGCACCGTGCTATTCGAAACATGCGGATCTGCATTCACCCGCGACGAGAGTGGGCCGTACACCATGCATCAGCACGGACAAGATTGGGGTGGCGACAATTTTACGGGAACGTCCATTGCCGTCGACACTGGTCGGAGTTACAAGCCATGGGTGATGTTGCACTGGATCCTGGTGTGCTCGTGTCTCTTCCAGGGCGCACGCTACGTCGCCTTTTGCGAGCATGACGATGCCAGAGAGGATATACTGTTCCAGTATGTTCCGAGCAGCGGGCCTGATTTCTGGCGCTGGGTCGAGTACGCACTCACTTCACCACTACAGATTATCATCATCGCCGGCTCATTCTACATACGTGAAACGGCCCAGCTCATTACATTGGCCGGGCTTCAGGGAGCGCTCGTGCTTCTCGGCTACGTCATTGAGCTCGAGATCCAAACGATTTGCCTGCAAAAAGTTGCAGCGTGGCACGGTCAATACCAGGAGAAAAGTCGGGTGACAGTGGGAATTTTTGTGGCCCAGTGCAGACTCACATTTCTCCTGCTGTGCTCCTATGTCTGCCACGCCATAATCTGGGCGATTTTGATTTCAAAATTCCAAATGCAGGCCGCGGCGATCCGCGACTGCCAGAACCCAACACACATGCCCGACGAAATCATCATTATTATCGTGCTAGAGTGTGTACTCTTCACACTGTTTGGGTTGGTCTTGACGATACAGGCCGTGCAGGTTTCGCTTGCCAGCCATCTCGATGCGGTCATGGTGCAAAGCTCATGGACCAACGTCTCGGGTTGGTATTCTGTGCTCAGCCTGTCTGCGAAGCTTGTGCTCGAATGGGGCTTTATTGCGCTGCTGACGTCCAGCGACGCTCAGAATTCAGAATAAACTGTAAGACGGGCACCGCTCTCCCCGGAAGCTACATAGTTTAAACTGTGCATCAGGTGCCGCCACGTCCCAAAATAGGACATAGTATCACTTTTCCAAAATAAACACACGCCCGCTCTGCTTTAACCTATATAAAGGAGAGCGACTCAGTGAAAGTATGATTTGCGATCACATGGCGCAGAAAGATGATTATGCCTATCAATATGAAGAATACGACGAAGAAGAAGGGCGTCTTGGAAACTACGGGCGTTGGTCAATGAGACCACACGAACATACGCCTGGACACACACGGAGCCACTTGCCATACCCGACATATGGCGAAGGAGCACAAGCCGGCAGTCCGTCCTCTCTATCACGACAAGGACCATCTTCTGGTGTCGGCGGTGGAGTCAGAAGGCCTGGAAGGCCTGGAAGGAGGATACAATCCGCGGCTGCGGAAAGTCTGCAATCCGCTGCCGATGCACCAGAACCACCGCCACGCCTGCCGCTTTTTTTCGACCCGTATGTCCAAGCACTTCCTATGTATTCGGTAAACTCTCGCGGTAGGCGCATACCTCACCCAGAATTGAATGATGTGAATCAAAACTACACTTTCAAGCCCCCTGGATACGACATACCTCAATTCTACAAGGTGGCTCCAGCTCTTGGTCGCCCTGAAGATTCAACTAGCACTAGTGACTGTTTATCATATGAGCAGCGACACCCCACCGAAGAAACGAAGCTGGCATGGCAGGGGATGCTCAACGAGTTTATGGAAAAAACAAATGCCGTACCAGAGCTTGCCAAGGAATACATGCAGTACTTTCGCGATGTCGACCGTGCTCTCAATGCGTTTTTTATAGACATGGCCAATCAAAAAGCAGCCATGTTAGCAGGTATGCACGACGCGGAAGATGAGCTTGTGAACGCATCAGACGGCGTGCAGCGGGAACAGAATATTGTAAAATTTGCTGAAGCCACTGGAGCGACAAGAAGCGTTGCCGAATATTTCCTCGTGACACACTCAAATGACATAGATCTGGCCATAAACATCTACATTGACACCGCGGGGGCGCACGAAGGTGTCGACACAGAAGCAGGTGCTGCTGTAGGTGCTGCTGTAGGTGCTGCTGTAGGTGCTGCTGTCGGAAATGTTGTCGGCGAACCGTGGGATGCAGAGAGAAGATATGATCCAGATCAAGCAGCCGATGTCGCGAGTGCTGCTCTTGGTCTATCCGCCGGACCGTGTTGCTCCAAAAGGCAGGGTGTCGTGAACTTGATGGCTATCACAGGACTGGACGAGTTCCACGCCGGACAATACATGCGCAAATTTCACACAGTGGAAGCGTCCGAGCAGGCGTTTCTCGCAACACAGCCGTCGCCCCCCTTGCCACTGGGCGATCTAGTCGAGAAAGATGATAAACCACAAGTGCACACTCAAGAAAGCATTGATCGTTTTATGCATCTAACGGGAGTAGCAGATGTTCGCGACGCCGTAGCTTTCCTCAATCTTTATAATGATCCGCAGACTGCTGCCACCAGATGGGGATTGGCAGAAGATTCTGGTGAAGACTCGGAGGAAGATGAATCCATTGACGGGAATGTTAGCGGACCGCTCGCAGCAATTCCTGCTGTTGACGACCCTACAGTCGTCGCACAATTCATGGAAATCACACACGCCGACCCAGTTGTCGCCACACAATACGTGACTCAGCACCGCCAGCAATTGCTGGCAGCTTTGAACGCTTTCTGGCACGATTCTGTGGAAACGAACGCCGACGACAGCGACCAGGAAATGGAGCCAGTAGGGTAACAAAAGCGTATGCACACAGTGTCAAGCATTACACACAACATGGTCGACACGGGGTCGTTAAAATTTGTTTTATTTTGTTTTTGATTAAAGAGCAGTCACAACACAGTTTTGAAAGTCTACCGAGTGTGTGGGTGGATGTGAATCCAATCAACGATAATGATTGAACCCAGGATAGTCTGCATGCATCATTGGGTACATATTTGAGGGATCCATCGCGATGACAGGAGATTCGTCGTGATGCATCTGGTCATATTGGACGCCAGGCTTTGTATCTTGAAGCGCACGGAAACGTCGACGTGCCCACACCAACAACGCAATCATGAGGAGAACAGCGAATGCAAGCAAAATGTACAAGAGAATGACAATGTGGCTGTTGTCATTGTGGACTTCCCCGTCGACTGTCACTGCTGCCTCTATGTAAAGTATCGTGTCTGCTGGCTTTTTGAGATCCATAGTGACAAGTGCTTTGTCGAGCTTATTTGCCATATTAATGTCTCGTTGCTGTGCGGTAGACGACACGGCTGACGACGTGGACGCTTCTTTCAGTAAAGTAGTAGCCTGCAAGTTTTTCGTTGTTAGTGCTGCATTGAGAGCAGTAAGAGACATGGCTGAAGCCAACAAATCACCCCCAGGCTTGCTGGACGCCGCGATGGAAATGGGAACAACAATTTCTGGCGCCAGCAAGCGTCGAATTGTCGTACTTTGGGTCTTGATGGTGCCGACAGAGACTTTGTCGGCAGAGACGACAGCGGCGGTGGAAATGGCATCTACATAGTCGGCTTGCAAGGGCATGAATTCAGCCTCCGTCATTTGCAAAATCATTGTGAATTCGACGGCATATTCAACGTCTGTTTTGTTGTAGAGCGTTCGGATTGCCACAGATACCGTAGTCTGGTCAGAAAATGTGTCCGGGAGAAGTGTGAGTTTGACCGAGTTGACATCCACACCATAAGCCGCCGCCGTGGCCGTTTTGAATTCTTGCAGCACGGTCTCGTTCACGTCACCATGTCGCATTTCCAAGACGATGTTCGTTTGTAAAGTGTTCTCGGGATGAAAGCCCTCGTCCACTAAAGCGTGCTTAGCGGCTGCAACGAAAACGTCGCCATATTCCTGCAGGAAGGGCACGGAAATTGTGACCTGGAACTGGGTGGTGCTACTCCCTTCTACATGGATCGGAGCTGAAATGGCAATGCGGGTGTTGTCAGCATACGCTGCCCCGATAATTCTCTTGATCTCAGTCATGTCGGGAGGGTTGTTTCCAGGGTCGGGTAAGAAAATTGAAAAGGGCACAACAATGTCACGTGTTGTATTGTACTCGAGTGCAATCGACTTGACGCAATCGCCAGTGACCATGCCGTTGTCACAAAGCCGCCAAAATGTGTCGTTGGTCAGTCCCTGGATGGCGGTGATTTTCTGGCCGTTCAGAGTGTGGCTGCTGATCGAAAACGCATCGACCATTGCCCTCACTTCCAGCACTAGCGTAAAAATCAGGTCCTGGGTTGTGGCAGCGAGCAAGCGGCGACCGGGTGGTGGATTGCAGATGTTCTGCTTGTCTTGCTGCGACACCGATGTGATATGAACCTGCTGCAGAGCATTGTCGGACGCGCGTTGCATGGCCACGTCGATGCTGGCCTGCTGTCCTTGGATGATCACCTCCTCGCCCTGACAGAATTCTGCGATGGACACTCGTTTTTTCATCTGAATCATGCTGCATTTGTTCGAGGTGGCGTCATTGCCACACACCGCTTTGACGACATTGTCGTTGTCGTGCACTGACGTGATTTCGCGCGTCGAGGTTGGTGATGTGAACCTGTTTGGAATTGGCGGTGCTCCGGTGGGGTTGACGTCACTGTTGAGCTGTAAGAGCATGCGCGCCACGCTGCGGGATGCCGAGGGAGCAGACGAGAGCAGTCGGCGTGCTGGCACATAGTTGCTGACGTGGGGGGCACCGCCGTCTACGGTGCTCTCGTACGCCTCGTTGATGTTGGCATCTAGCGACATGAGCATTGTTGTGATCGTGATTTGCGCCAGGTCGAGCGGCGTGGTAATTTCTGCCTCCTCCATTTCCGCCTGTCGCCACGGCGTAGTTGGCGAAATCATAAAACCCCGTCGGTAGCGCGCATTCAAGTTGAATTTGCTGTTCATGATGTTGCTGTGGTTGAAGCCGAGTTCTCTGGCAAATTCGCTCCGCCCGAGCAGATTACTGGTCCATACACCGGCCTTTGTACTGACATTCGACAAATCGCTGGCATCGTTGGGTGCAATGTTGACGATGGACGACGACTCAAACTCGATCCTGCGTTTAGTGACCTCACGCCGCGCCACGCATCCATACCGGTTGGGGATGGGCTGCATCGGGCACAGCAGCAGGAGCTCATCTGAGGGCAGCAAATGCATTGTGCTCAGTTCGGTCCCTATCCCGCGCACTTGGCGAAAGGCCGTGCCTGCGTCGATCAATGCCTGCACCTCAGCCAGCTTTGTCTGACTGAGGAAATGCAGGGTAATAATGTCTTCGACAGCCAGGGTGTAATCTCGCGCAAAATTCTCCTCAAACATATCTGGCTGGCCCTTGACCAGCACTGTCATAACATTGGAGGCAGTCGATGAAATGTCGCGGCGCAGGTTCTCTGGACCGCGTTTGGTGACATCCAGGCTCTGCACAAGCGACGTGTCGAACTCAGACTCGTGACCCACAAGTCCAAGGAACATGTCGACGGTCAAGATCTCCGCTATGGAGCTCTCGAGCAGCTCAGGGTCGGTACACATGGACAGGATGCTGGTTCTCTTCAGTACCGTGCTTGTCTTCAGGTTGGTAATGAGTCGCTGTCCATCCTGGTTTAAAGCGCTCACCATAAAGTTAATGTAGAGCGACTTTTGCAGAGAGGAGTCTGCATTCAGCATTTCCTCCGTCCACGTTGAATCTTCCAGCGGAAAGGTGAATTGAATACTTCCCCCAGGACCGATAGCCACCGGACCCTGAGCTGCACAAATTGGGTCTTGCAGAGCACAATTGTCCTGCTCCAGCAGCATAGCATCGAGAGCCGTCTTGCCGTCGCCGACATACAGCTCTGTGCAGGGATACACGCGCTGCGACACACTACTGGCCGTGTAGCCCACGCCCACATGTAGTGACAGCGGGGGAATAATATTGATAGCGTCTGTCGTCGATAGGGTCTCGGGCACAATAATGGTAATGGTAGCAAATTTGGCAGTTGCAATGCTGCCGTTTGTGGTCGGTCGCTTCACTTCGCGCAGTTGCACACCGACGTCCCTAATAAACGTAAAGTCGGTTGATGTCTTGGTTGTGTACACGTAGGCTGTTGTGATGTCGGCATTGATTTCAACCTGTGAGGCCGAAACGGCCAGTCGGTTGCTGCGGAGTGTCTTGATGTGCGCCATGCCGACGAAAAAACGCAACCGATTTCCGATGTCGTTGTTGCCAGCCGTGAGCTTGGTTTTCACCGCAGCAAAGTTCTCCACGTCCTCAAGCGCAAGGTACAGCAGGATGTCCTGGTATCCGCGCGTCGGAGTTGTGTCGATGCGCGAATGCGAGCGGCTGCTCATGCGAGCAAACGTCCCATTCACAAAGTCAAGTTTGGTGTTGAGTAGGGCGTTCGTATAGTTTGAAGGAGGTTGGTCGAGCTGTGTGCACGATTCTTGTGCACTGATGGCTTGATGCAGAGGTAGACTGGCGTTTGCCAAATAGTCTCCAAACTTTCCAATGGTAGTATATCGGTCATAGAACCGGTCCAAGCAGCACACTGCAGCAAGATACAACAGAAACGTCAGTCCATCTGTCTGTCCGTCCGCCGCGCAGCACCAAGACACATCACACCACATCACATTACATCACGCAATATCACACCGCATCACACAACATCACACCACATACCAGAGTTGTCGCGTTGGTTCTGGAATAGACCAGTGCCCAGTGGAAGACATGGGAACTCATCGCTGTTGAATGTGGGCAGGAACAGTGGGTCTTGGTCTTGACCCATGTGCGAAACGAACACCGCGTCAATCACCCCGGACACTGTATTGTCGAAGCGCATGCGGATGTTGAAGGCTGACTCCGTAATGTCATAGCTCACCGACATGACATCCAGCCCCGACGACCCGACTAGGATAGGCGCCTCCGAGCCCCCACCGGTCAGCTTCGCCATTGAAAAGTCGGGCCTGTCTTCTACACAAGTTCCTCCAGCAAGACACGTGGATGATGCGGCGCTACACGACCGTGCGCGGTCGTTGGAGCATTGTCCCACCGTGTTTATCATCAGTTTCAGCACACCTGTTCCGTCTACCTCGGGAAACAGTGCTGTCCAGGTTTCAGGTGAATCAAAAATGTTGCCCGCCTGCGCCATGTTTTCCATGTTCAGGTGGACGTCGGGTGCTCGTAGCACGATTCGCCAGAGTGATCTGCCAAGCAGAGGGCCCTCTTCCACCAGTGGATTCACCAACTCCACAGGATAACGCAAGAGCCCTTCCAATATGGTTTCCTTGGTCGTCAGGGTTCCCTTGAGATAAATATCTCCAATGAGCATTGTGTCGATCAATTTTGCGCGAGCATCTTCAATGAGCTCCAATTGGTCGTCGTACGTGGTCTCACCGCCGTCGCCGACGGGTCCACCGATCAACAACTTCACCTCCAGACCGCTGAGCGCACAGGTCACTCCCTCAGGCGAGCTGACAAAGTATTTTTCGTCACATTCGCACGAGAATCCCACTTGGTCTTCAGTCTCGGAACAGTAGGCATTGCGATCACAATTCGAAATGCCGCGACTGCACTCGTCGATACCGGTGGGCACGCAGCTGTCATTGAACTCATAAAAACCGGGCGCGTCAAATGTCCGCGTACAGAACCGCTTGCCATAAAACCCCCTGGGAGCCAGGGACGATTCTGCGATGCCACTGCCTGTGTATGCAGTTGTCCAATCCGCAGGGTTCCATAGCTCCGTATCTTGTTCATCTATGTCGTCTTTCAGACAAGCTTCGAGCTTTTCCAGGATCGTGAGTGTTTTTACACCATCTACCATGGTCCATGCAGTCATTTTGCCGCGGTTTGTATTGGGTTCGTCTGGATCACGCCACGCTCCATAACACGTGAATCCGGTCTCCAGCACGCACACTGACGAGCAGCCGTCGCCGTCCACGGTGTTGCCGTCGTCGCAACTTTCTTCGCCGTACAAAACGCTGTCGCCACATATAGACGGGCGGGCTGAATCCATTCTGTAATCGATTTGGTATGTTTCAAACGCAAATCCAGTCGAGGGATTTGCCTCCTGGATTTTCACGTCGAGCGCCGATCTCGTAAGTCCAGACGACTGTCTCACAACCATTGTTCGCGCATTATCTGGCAATGGTATGTTCAAATGCACTAGGAAAACGAAGCCAGTACCGTCTGCAACTGCTTCTGTGCCAACGGACAATCCCAGGTTGGCGGCTTCCACCTGACAATCGCTACCTCCGCACGCTTCGGTGGTCTGTGTCACAAAAAAAGCCTTGACCGCGTCCTCTGCTGTAGATGCAAGCGTGTCGCCTGATGGGTCCACTTTTATGCGCATCACGACACTCATGCCCGCAGACGTGAGGAGGGAGAGGTCGTCTAACCCCGAGGCCAGCGGAACCGTGCCAAACAGCACGAGACACCACAAAATGAAACAACTTTTAATCTGGAGTGGGTGCATACTAACTGTACCACTCAGACAAGCTCCGTTTATATAGCATTTGTTGTCGTGCCCGTTGTGCAGCCCAGATCGAAATGCCGAATCATTCCGAATGCAGAGATCTTACGGGTGTAAATAAGTCCTATTTTCACGCAGTGTCGGCGCCTGCTCATAGACCATCGTCGGCCAAACTCCGAGACATAGAACCTATATAACACACCTAAAACAGCCCTCGTATTTAAAACATAACAACGGCGCAAAAGCATCCATTCGGCGAACCTAAATGAGCACACCACAACAACAGCTGCATGCCGCACATGTTCAACAACAGATGTCACTAATACTCGCCGAAGATCTGCAGTTGAACATACAAGCACGCGTAAACTACCACACTCTTTGTGAGTCTTTACGGAACCGTTTGTTGTACATGGCAATGAGTTACAGGCACAACGACAGCATCGAGCACGTGCATCGCGACGGGGTCGATGTTGGGATCGTAGAGTTTCTGCATACATGGCACAAGGAGGCCCTCGACAATACTTCGCATCAGAACCTGCATATGTGCAAGCTTTTCATGCCTTTGCTGAACAAAGCTGTGAGGCATGCGGAAAACGAATTCAAAATGGCGGTCGCCAATCCTGGCATTGGTGGTGGGCAAAATGGCCAGCCAGTGCCCACGCCACCACCGGATGCTGCCCGAATTCTGCACATTACCGCCCAGAAGTACAACGAGCGTCTCGCTGACAAAAGATCTCACAACCTGGTGGCCAGAAACATCACTCTTGCAAGCGCTCGCTGTATGCTGCGCACCTTTCAGCACATTGCCACACAAATAATCATGCTTGAGCCTGTGATGCACATGTGACGCGTCCGACCGTGAGCAACCCCCCCCCCCTCCCCCATCCTCTCATTTGACAAAAAACAGACAAACGTGTACACAGCCTTTGAAGGTGAATTCAGTATACGCCAAAAACATGGATTTGTCAAATCGTGGACCGCGGTCGAAGTTGCTGACAGCAGTCATATGCTGTGTGGTGGTATTTGGAGGCATTTCCATGTACACTGTCGTTGGGCTCTGTGGTGAGAAACAGATGCGGGTTCGACATTGGTCACCACCGAACACGATCGCCTCGAAGTGGCTTCGAAACAGTACCGTGTTCCATGTATTCCGTGGTCGTCTCGGCAACCAGCTTTTTCAGTATGCCGCGATTGTGGGTATCTCAAAACATCACGGGGCCGTGCCGTGTTTTGACCACAATCCCCTGAGCGAGTTTTTGCAACACCAGGAGGACATGTGTGTGCGGACGGCACCGACGAGCGTAACACATCTCGACGAACGTGACAATTACGCAACACACATGCCCTTTGCCATCGAGGGCGACACTGCCATAAGTGGGTTTTTGCAGTCTTTTCGGTACTTTTCGCCGGGCGACGTTTTGCGGGACGTGCAGATCAAGCAAAAATTTAAAAGCGAGGCACGACTTGTACTGGCTCGCGTCCTCAACCTGACACTGGACAGCCCCAGGGTAGCCATTCATATCCGGAAGCTACACGGCAGTGACGAGATGCTGCCTGTACGGATGCCACACACCGTTTTTTCTGAAGACGATGCTTACCTACGCTTTCCTGCGCCCGCTTTTTTCGAGCTTGCCATGGCGTTTGTCCGACGACAGCATCCCGACGCCATTTTTGTCGTGATGTCGGACGAACCAGAGTGGTGCGCACAACAATCGTATTTACAGCAACCCGACGTGCACATTGTTAGGCTGGACAACGCACCAATCCTCGACCTGGCATTGATTGCCGAGTGCGATCACGTCATATTGACACGGGGGACGTTTGGGTGGTGGGGCGCGTTTTTGGGTGCCGGTGCGCGCGGCGGACTCGTTGTGTATAATGCTGGTGAATTTGACATGCAGCATCCCATCAATAAGAATCACGTCGTTGTGGCCGATTTTTACCCGGTGCACTGGGTGGCCATCCCAGTGGGTATACAACTGCGCAGCGACACACAGTGGACAAGTCTTCCTTAATTTACTTGTTTATCTAATAAATTGACATCTAATAAATTGTCACGACTACACGCACAAGCTGAATCAACTGATTTTCACGCTGGCCACCGTGTGAAAAATCAGCAGATTCATGACGCGTCTGTATGTTTTGTACATATGTGCTATTTTGGGCATTAAAGGGTTATAAAGGCTCTTCTTTGCATTTCCAAGATCCGTCCATCTCGAGAAGCACGTGGTAGCCAAGTTCAGAGCATGTCCAAACGTCAAGCTGAGGATCATCACTTCATCGGCGACGGCGGGGCCGGCGGGGCCTGTGGCGGTGTCAAAGCATTAGAGTATGCGACCGACATGGCAGCGTTGCCAGCGCACTGGAAAAAAATGTCTGGCCTCTCGCAACGTTTTTCTATCTTCCATCAGGATTCATGGAACAAGAGCATGACGGCACAGGACACATGGTATGTCACGAGAATTCTCAAGGATGCCTTCCGTTGGATGCACATTGACGACATGAACCATTCATTACCGGCCCCGGCACACAAGAAACCAAAGCACGTCTTGCCATTTAAGGTTAAAGACTTCTACGACCTGACTATGTCTGATGTCGAGGAGGAAGACGACGAGGAGGCAGGCAAGGATGAGTTGGAAGACGACATGCCGAGCGAATTTTCGTTGGGTGTTGTCGGTGAAATCGTGAGACAGCTTGCGATGCACAAGATGATGCGCCTTGTCGAGGTCGACCAGTTGCAGAACACTGAGTCGTGGTGGATGCAGAAGTCGTTTGTGGAGATTCACAAGCTCACAGCCCCTTACCAGACAGTGTATCATGGCACGTGTGCGGAAAATATCGAGGGAATTACAAGGGAGGGGTTGCGCTCGATGTATTCCAGGCGTTCGGCATACGGGCGAGGTACTTATGTGTCGACGTGCTTTGAAACCGCATGCTCGTTTGCGGCAATAGACGCCAATGGAGTTCGACACGTCGTTGTCGCCCGGTGCCATGTTGGATCCGTCAAGCAGGTTGGATCCGATTCTGCTGAACACGGCTTCTATGCTTCAAGCGACGGCATTCTGTACAACACCAAAGAGGTGAAAAGGAGCAAGTATCTCATAGTCGCCAGCGATGCGCAATTGGTGTGTGTTGCGATTCTAAAAACAAAAGGCATTACTGTGACCGAAGCACAAGCGTTCTCCGACTTTTCCAGTCTGCTGACACGCCGTCCTTCGCCACTCAATCATCATTTTCTTGGCAAAAGTGCCGGAAATGTCAACACTGTTTCTTACAATTGGTCACAAAACCTTGTGAACATGTTGGCAGAGATTGGAAAAGACAACAGCGCGGGTGCCGGCAGTGGCAGTGGGGACGCCGTTGGAGGTGTTGCCAATACACCCGGATATAAGGGAATACATGCTGGAGGCGTTGCAAGTGTCAGTGGAATCGGTGGAATCGGAAGTGTCGGTGGAATCAATGGAATCAGTGGAATCGGTGGTGTCGGGGGAATCGGAGGAATCAATGGAATCGGAGGTGTCGGAGGAATCAGTGGAATCGGAGGTGTCGGAGGTGTCGGAGGTGTCGGAAGTGTCGGAAGTGTCGACAATGCACTAGTCGCCGTTCGAGATATGATGGATAGATTCACCAGACAACATACAAATGCATATTTCGATAGTAAAATCAAACTACCATCGACCTATGTGTCAGACAGCCAGCAACAAAAGGACGCGATGAAGGAGAAGAGCAGGCAAGACACGTTGAAGAATCGTCAAGCTGCTTTGCCGACTGACAATATCGATCTGCCCAAGTTCAAACTCTTTCTCAAGGGCAGCGTCGTTGTTCTCAAGAATCTCGACAAGTCCAGAAAATATATGGAAGGTGCCGAGGGCGTCGTCAGGTTGATTGTGAAGGAGTGTCCGTCATTCAACGACATTCACATATTCATGGTCGAAATGAAGGACCATAAGCTGATTCCGCACATCACACTGGCCAATCAGCGCAAGGAGAAAAAGTACAAGCAGACTGGCTACTCTAGGTACGGCGCTCAGATGCAAGAGCACTACTTAATCTGCAAATACAAGCACATGTCGTTGAAAGACGACGAAACAGACCCGCAAGGCAAGGACCCAAAAGGCAAGGAATCGAAGGATCCCGACATGAAGATGCCTACTCGTGTCGGTGATGTTGTCTAGAACAGGCTATAAACCTGTGTATCTCGGTAGAAATAGACAAACGAGGGCAAAAAACTGTAAACCCCCACAAAAAACTGAAAACCCCCACACCAAACATTACCATCACATTCCAGCTTTCGCGACAGCCTCTGTGGCTGAGTAAGAGTGTCCTTTTACGTTGATACGGGGATTTGTACATTATGAACACACAAACACAGAATCTGCATTTCGTGTAGTATAATCCAGGAAAATAGCCATATGACCCACTCCACTGTACGGAACTATTGTGTGGATGGGGAGTAGACAGCGTCGCTTGCTTACGATTTTGTCAACCCATACAGAAGACAACTTTCAAAATTAGTGTAGTGTCACACAGCATATTTTTCTGCACATAGAATGGATTGGTTTGTATATAAAGAACTGTGCGGGTGTTTGCCGTTTGCGAGTAAATGTCTGTTTCGACCGGTGTCGATTACACACTTATTGTCACTGAGGATGGTAACCTGTATTCGTGTGGGAAAAACGACAATGGTCAACTGGGACTCGGCATCTGGGGATGCATACCAGGCGATCGAGATAAAATGCTTCCTACATGCATCAACTCCAACGAGGAGGTGATGGACGGCGAGGACGTCGTCATGGCATCGGCAGGCATTGCGCATGCTGGGTGTGTGACGAGTCAGGGTGCGGTATGGACTTGGGGGTGTGGAAGTTATGGAGCTACAGGACTTGGTGAAGGTGTCGAGCCCGACCAGATTTCCCCCCAACTTATCTATTATGTGCCTGTGACAGGGATTGCCCGCCCACCAGCCATTATGGTGGCATGTGGCTGCAATTTCACACTTGTGTTGAATGCAAGCGGGCGCGTATGGAGCTGTGGGCGTGGTGACTTTGGACAGCTTGGGCACGGCAATAACAAGAACAGGGGGTACTTGACGGAAATCAACCCAAAGCATTTTGATGACAGGGCCATCGCAATGATTGCAGTAGGTTATGGACACAGCATGGCCGTAGAAAAAGACACTGGAGTTTTATGGACGTGGGGCGACCCTGCTGACGGTAAACTGGGACATGGCGATGGTCCTGATAATAATCTTCTTCCAACAGCTATACCCCCGGCCACCTTCCACAATACAGTGGCGAAGGCGGCAGCCGCAGATGCAGCGGAAGCCGGCAGAGGGCATGTGTATGTTGACGATGTTGTTATGTCAATGGACGCCAGCGAAACATTCACTATGATCGTGACGGTCGGGGGTGTGCTGTGGGCGTGCGGCGAGGGACCATCAGGTGAGACAGGACTGGACAGTAGGTGGAGATTCGACACATTTTGTCGCGTAGGAGGACCAGAGCACTTTGGTCCAGGGGGGGTGCGAATGGTAACATGTGGTCTTTGTCATAGTCTTATAGTAGCACAGAATGATTCCTTGTGGAGCTGCGGTAGTGGCGACGTTCCTGTGCTGGGCTTGTCTCCGATTGACATTTCTTTTTCCGACGTATTGAGACCGGTGCGAGTCCCTCGAACGCATTTTGGAAATGCCGACATTGTTGTGGCGGCTGCCGGCCGAACTCACTCGGCAGCGGTGACGGCGGCAGGCGTGTTGTACACATGGGGACGCATTCGCGACCCATTGGCTGGATTTGGGCACGACAGCAACGACCCACAATGGGAGCCGCGGGCGGTGGCTCCTGGCACAATGAACGATGAACGCGTTGGTCGCTGGCATGGCATGCTCCCTGAATACATACTTGCGTTCGTAATGGGGCTGCACGAGCGTATTGGCAGCTCCAGCCCAATGACAGAGTTTCCCGTCGAGCCTATGCGGCAGATGTTAGATGGCATACGTTTCTTGCCACATGGATTTTTTTAGGACAGCATAGACAAGTGACAAGCGCCAGCACGAAAAGTGTTTTTTTCTGTGTGAAAATAAAAGATAAATGCATCACAGTGTCGTTGTGTTTGCACAAAAACACAGACTAGGGCTCGCGATGTTATATTGTATGAGGGAGAGTAGACAGTCGATGTCTGTGAAAGCTGTGAAAACATATTTCTTCCTCCTTGTCGCAGTCTCGGTGTTTTCCATTGGTTGTGTGTTGTCGCGGATGGGTGTGAGTTCCATGCTGGTTCGAACATTTCTTCACGTCACAAGACCTGGCATATATTTCCGGCAACACACAAATGAAACGACGGGGCGGGAAGCGACCATGGTCACAGCGTACTTTGCGATTGAGAGCAAACACACCTCAGGCGAATATGACGCCTGGATCCAAAATATGTTATCGCTGATGGACCCCATGATCATATTCACGGAGCCACAGTTTGTCGACAGATTTCTCAGACTACGATCGCATGCTGTGCACCGCACCAAAATTGTCACCACTCGCCTGGAAGATCTCAAAATTGCCCAAATGTATCCTCTGGACGCGTGGTCGCAGCAGCTGGCTATGGACCCAGAGGTCAAACTGCACAAAACATACAGAGTGTTTTGGGTGTGGCTGAATAAACTTTGCTTCATGGCAGACGCCATCCGCGACAACCCCTTTGCTAGCGACATTTTCGTGTGGTGCGATATTGGATCTTTTCGGGACACGACGTACAATTCACAGACATTGATACGCAACACCAATATCATTTCTACAGATAAAATGTTACTGATGGCAGCCAGGCCTCCGCACAATATCCACACAAGTGGCGGCATCGTGCTCAAGTACGACGGTGTGTTTGAAAACAGCGACTGGTACACGGCGGGAGCCCTGTTGGCCGGCTATAAAGACACGGTGCTGGCAATGGAGCGACAGTTTTTATTGACACTGCAGACCTACCGCGAAAAGGACCTTTTTATCGGCGACGACCAGCCGCTCTTGCAGTTCACGTGCGTGCGCAACAACCTGTGCGAGTTTGTGACACCGTACCATATACAGCGGGACAAATGGTTTGGGCTACAATATGCCCTGCACACACACAATGTGATATCGCTGTGGAAGCCACATGGAACACTGTCAAATACTCGGGTGCATCGGCCGTCTACTTTCACGCAGGCGCTGCCGGCATCCACTCCTGTGCCAGGAATCATCGAAACTCCCTGCCTGAATGCAGATTTCCGTGCCGAGTTTGAGACGTCAGTGTGGACGATGCTGACGGACGGAGATGCTTATGTGCGAGGTGCGGAGAAACTGGGTGTGTCGATTTTGTCACACACACGCGGGCCGCTTGATCTTGTCGTGATGGAATTGAGCTCGAAACCACTGTCGGCGAGCAGCTGGGCGCGGCTGCAGGCTGTTGGCTGGAAAAGGTGCACTGTGCTTCGTATCACGCCTACCGACGAGGCGTCGACTTTTATTCGTTTCCGCGATCAGTTCACAAAACTGCATCTGTGGGGAATGGTGGTGTATAAAACAGTGCTCTACCTCGACGCTGACACACTGGTTGTGCGAGATATCGACGGAATCTTTGAAATTCCGCTCAATGAATCCTTCATGGCAGCGGGGCGCGATTATGAATCAAGCCATTGGCTCTCGGGCTTTAACATGGGTGTTGTTGTGGTGCGCCCAAACCATCGTGAGTATATGCGCCTGTTGCGATTACAGAAATTCGGCCTGGTTACTTTCCAAACCACCATGGCTGAGCAGGGCTTCCTCAACGCTCTGTACCGCGACACGTGGACGAAATTACCATTTGAATATAACGCCAATCTGGCGATTTACACGCAAGATCGTGTCTACTGGAACAAACATATCGACACTGTGCGGATTATACATTACACGATGAGCAAGCCCTGGGCGTGCGACGCGCAATATGCCCCTGTGTGTGCGATATGGTTACAAGCCAACGCCAGTGTGTAATGTCAGACAGCATCATGCCAGGCGAACGATCCAAAGTGCTAAATCGGGCATTATTCTGTTATTAAAGAAATATTGTTGATTGGGATTTGATTCCTATATTATTGCGAACATTCACCCTCGCATCGGCATGGCACGACTCAAGTTTTCACCCCCTTACAACGACATGCCATTTCGGACAAGGAAAGGCCCTGTGAAGCGGAATTGGAAGCGGACACGCAAGTTCATACTTCGCATCCCCACACTGGACAAAAAGAGCCGAGTGCGTCCTCGGGAAGAAATCGACGACAATGGTCGAGATTTCCTGCTCGAAATGGCCTTCATCGATGCTGTGGCTGACGCGCAGGACATTCTTGATAACGACAAACTCGGGTCAAACTCCGCCGCCGCCGCCGCCGC
>Ga0105055_10003197_pt1 | contig 24947 bp, 25 predicted proteins | sample BON03_FD_78090 | JGI IMG/M metagenome (GOLD analysis project Ga0105055, IMG submission 78090) | Freshwater microbial communities from Lake Bonney liftoff mats and glacier meltwater in Antarctica - BON-03 | ecosystem: Environmental > Aquatic > Freshwater > Ice > Glacier meltwater | place: Lake...
CAAATTATGAGGCGCAGCAGTATCGCTTATTCATAAATACTTCAAATGTCTAGCTGCTAGGCATTTTTAATGCTCAAAATGAAGGCATTTATTACTGTTAGAAAAAATTTGTTATGCACCCAAGAATCCCTCCAACCGATCCCTAACCACCTCGTCGACGCGCTTCCCGACTCCACGAGGTTTCACAAAGGGTTGCTTCAATTCGGCGATACTTGATCCGCTGAGTTTAAACAGCCCAAACATCACCTTGCGATGGCCAGATTTCCTTCTGCGCAATAAAGAGTGTAAGCCATCGGCGCTTATTAAAAGGATCTAACGCACAGGCGAATCAACCGTCAAGCACCTAGCCCAAAAGCGGCGTGGACGAGGCGGGTGGCTTCTTCGGCATCCTCGGGGTCGATGCCGACGGAGATCTTGATTTCGGAAGTGCTGATGAGCTGGATATTGATTCCGCCTTTGGCCAGCGCCTCGAAGAGTGTGGCGGCGACGCCGGAGTGCGAGCGCATGCCCACCCCAACAACGGAGACTTTGGCGATATCACTGGCCTCGAAGAGTTTGACGGCGGCTTCGTCGGGGAAGGACTCGGTTACGGCTTTTTCGGCGCGGTAAATATCCTCGCGCGGCACGGTAAAAGTCATGTTGGCCTTACCGTCGCGGCCGATATTCTGCACGATCATATCGACGCTAATACCGGCGGTGCCGAGCACTTGAAAGAGCTTGGCGGCGGTGCCGGGGCGGTCAGGCAAATCGCTGACCACGATCTTAGCCTGATTTTTATCGAGGGCGACGCCGCTGACAACGACATCTTCCATGGAGGCGACTTCTTCTTTCACAATAGTACCCGGGTTGTTATTAAAACTAGAACGAACTTCAAAAACGACTTTGAACTTCTGAGCAAACTCGACGGCGCGGTTTTGCATGACTTTTGAGCCGGAGCTGGCCAGTTCGAGCATCTCTTCGTAGGAGATCTCGTCGAGTTTCTTAGCATCGGGCACAAGACGCGGATCAGCCGTGTAAACGCCATCGACATCGGTGCAGATTTGGCAAAGGTCGGCCTTGAGGGCGGCGGCGATGGCGATGGCACTGAGATCGGAACCGCCACGACCGAGCGTGGTGATCTGCCCATCGGACGAGTACCCCTGGAAACCAGCGAGAATGACGACCTTGCCCAGCGCCAGTTGCTCTTTAATATCGCCACCGGAGATACTGGTGATGCGTGCACGGGTGTGTGCAAGGTCGGTCAAAATGCCAGCCTGCGCTCCAGTGCGAGACACCGCAGGCACGCCAATTGCGTGGAGCGCCATGGCGGTGAGGGCAATGGTCTCTTGCTCGCCGACAGTGAGGAGCATGTCCATCTCCCGCTCATCGGGATGCGGATTGAGTGCTTGAGCACGGCCGAGAAGCTCGTTCGTCACGCCCGAACGCGCGGAAACGACGACCACGACTTGGTTACCCGCGTCGTAGGTTTCTTTGACGCGCTGTGCGACGTTTTTGATCCGGTCGATATCTGCGACCGAAGTGCCGCCGTATTTCTGAACGATGAGTGCCATTATTAAAGGGAAAAGCTGTGAGGATGGAGTCGCTTACGCAATACTAGCAAGCGGAAGTTTCAAGGAAAGATTCTTGAAGGCAAAGACATAGGTTGACGAGTGGGGCAAAATCGCGTTTAAGAACTTTTTAATGACTGACTCAGACCAATCAGGCCCGCAACCGAAATACAAACGCATTATCCTCAAACTAAGCGGGGAAGTGCTGCGAAACACTGAAGATGGTGAACCCATCGACCCTACGACGCTCAAAGCTATCTGCGAAGAGGTGAAAAAAGTCTACGACATCGGGGTGCAAATCGGCCTCGTGATCGGTGGCGGCAATATTTTCCGCGGCCTGAGTGGCTCGGAAATGAAGGGCGTGGACCGCACCACCGGCGACTACATGGGCATGCTGGCGACCGTGATCAACGGCCTCGCCCTAATGGATTGCCTCGAAAAGCTCGGTGTGACGGTGCGCCTGCAGAGTGCCATCCCGATGGATAAGCTGGCCGAGCCATTTATCCTGCGCCGCGCCACCCGCCACCTCGAGCGTGGGCGCGTGGTGATTTTTGCTGGCGGCACAGGCAACCCCTACTTTTCAACTGATACCGCCGCAGCTCTGCGCGCAAGCGAGATCGGGGCCGATATGCTAATGAAAGCCACCAAGGTGGACGGCATCTACAATAAAGACCCCGAAAAGCACGCCGACGCAGTTAAATATGACCACGTGCCCTACATCGATGCGCTCCGCGACCGCCTCAAGATTATGGATTCGACCGCATTTTCCCTTTGCATGGAAAACAAGCTTCCTATTCTGGTATTTAGTATGCGGGAGCCCGGTTCGATCTATCGCGCCGTGATGGGCGAAGAAATCGGCACACTCGTCAATTGACGGAGTCCATTGGTTTCCTAGTTTCCTTGTTTTCTTGTTTTCAGTTTTTCAGCTTTCAAAAATATTATGCCTAAAGAAATCCTCAAATCCATGAACGCCGATATGAAAAAGGCGATCGATCACACGCTCCACGAATTCAGTAGCCTGCACACTGGCAAAGCCACGCCTGCGATGCTCGACAGCGTCCGTGTCAACGCCTACGGCAGCACCGTGACTTTGAAAGAAGTCGCCGCCGTGACCACACCCGACGCGCGCACCATCATGGTGCAGCCATGGGATAAGAGCGTGATCAAGGATGTTGAAAAAGGCATCCAAGAAGCCAACCTCGGCCTCAATCCAATCATCGACGGCGGCATCCTCCGCGTTCCGGTGCCTGAACTGACCGGGCAACGCCGTCAGGAACTCGCCAAGACCGCAGGCGGCATGGCCGAAGATGGACGCGTCCGCATCCGCCAAGGTCGCCGCGACGCGCTCGACCTGCTAAAGGCTGCGAAGAACGACGACGGTCTGCCAGAGGACGACTTTAAGCGCTATGAAAAAGAAGTGCAAAAAGCGCACGATGATTTCATCACCGAAATTAATCAGCACCTCACTCACAAGGAAGCGGACCTAAAGAAGGTCTAGCCTTCAACAGTTCAGCAGTTGTCAGTTTTACAGTTTCCAGTTAATAAATAACGAAACAACTGAAAACTGAAGACTGGCTAACTGAATAACTTCACGGAGTGAACACTCTCTTACAGGCCAAACGCATCGTCATCAAGCTCGGCACTGGCGTTCTTACGTCCGGTATCGGAGATTTGAATACGCCGCGTATCGCAGCACTCTGCAAGCAGGTCAATACCTTGCGCCAACGTGGCATCGAGGTGATCCTAGTTAGCTCTGGCGCGGTGGGTCTGGGCATGGGCAAACTGAAGCTGGAAAAACGTCCGAAAGACCTAGCGACGCTGCAAGCCTGTGCCGCGGTCGGCCAAGGCATCTTGATAAACAACTGGCAACAGGGTTTCGACCCGCACGGCATCACAGTTGCGCAAATTCTGCTGACCCGCGAAGACTTGCGTGCCCGCCATCGCCACAACGCTGTCTTCAACACCGTGGAGCGCCTATTGGCCAACGGGGCCTTGCCCATCGTGAACGAAAACGACACGGTCAGCGCCGCCGAGATTAAGTTTGGCGACAACGACACCCTCTCCGCACTCGTGGCCAGTGTGATAAATGCGGACATGCTCTTCATCTTGTCCAACATCCCCGGCCTGATCGATCTGCAGGGCACGGGCGAAGTGGTGCCCATCGTCGAGTCGATCACGCCCGAAATTGAGGCAATGGCACAGGGTACGAAACACACCACCTCCGTCGGCGGCATGATCAGTAAACTCTCTGCGGCCAAGATCGCCCACCGCGCAGGCTGCGGTGTGCTCATAGGCAGCGGCAGCGACCCCGAACTTTTCAATAAACTCCTGAATGGCGAAAGCGTCGGCACCTACTTTGTGCCGAGCGAAGTGCCCGTCAAATCACACAAGCGCTGGATCGCCATTCAAGATCACACTCACGGCTCCATCACGATCGATGCAGGTGCCGTCGTCGCACTCGTCGAGCGCGGTAAGAGCCTGCTCGCAGCAGGCATCACCGACTGTATTGGTAATTTTGAAAGTGGCGATGTGATACAAATTTGCGCGCCTAACGGCAACAGCATCGCGCATGGCATCGTCAATTACGACATGGAGCGCATCGGCGTGGATGCGCCTAAACTAGAAGACAACGTCGTGGTGCACCGCGATCATTTGGTGCTGCTGTAAGTTGGAACGTGGCGTGTTCGCTTGCGAACGCCCCAATCGACTCAGAGGCAACGCAAGGCGTTCGCGAGCGAACACGCCACGTTAGACTCCAACTACCAGCCCACGCGCAAACCATCGTAAGCGAGGTGCACGTTTTCCGGCAGCGCAGCCTCGGTCGTCTCGTGATCGACCATGTAGGTCATGTGGGTGAGAAACGAAATCGGCGCGCCCATTTCTTTGGCGGTCTTGGCGGCTTCATCAATCGACATATGCGAGGGGTGCGGGTCGGGGCGCAGCCCATCGAGTATCACGACGTCGGAACCTTCGGCGATGAGCCTCGCTTCCTCGCCGACCTCTTTGCAGTCGGTGTAGTAGGTAAATTGTTTGCCGGTTTCAGCTTCGGTAAAGACGAGACCGAGCACTTCAGTGGCCCCATGCTGCAATGCGACCGACTCGACGGTGCCCCCTGGCAGCTCTAAAGTCTTAGGCATGTCGTGCAGCTGAAAGGCGGGATAGCCTTTAACCATCGGCTTATCTATAATCGCGTAAGGAAATATCTGCTGCACCCGCTGAAGGCCCTCTTTGTTGCTATACACTGGCAGCGCGTTACCACCGTTGAGATCGCAGAAGCGGCGCAAATCATCCATCCCGAGAATGTGGTCGGCGTGACCGTGCGTGAGGATAAAGGTATCGATCTGGTCGATCCCATGCTGTATGCATTGCATGCGAAACTCGGGCGCAGCATCGACTTGGATGTGGTGGCCGCCCATTTCGACGTGGATCGAGGTGCGGGTGCGCCAGTTCTTTGGATTTTTCATGTCGCAACCTTCGCCTTCGGGTTGCGCAATCATCGGCACGCCCTGCGAGGTGCCCGTTCCTAAAAATATGATCTCCATAAAAAATGAGATGCCGCGAAGTGCTCGCGCTGGCAACTCATCAAGCAGGGTTTGACCAATTTTTTTGCAGTAGCGTCCTATTCAGAGCGGACAACTTCGAGTAAAACATCACGGAGGTGGTTCAACTTTACAGGCTTGGGCAAGAAGTAGTTCATGCCCGCTTTCTTGAAGCGACTCTCGTCAGAGAGCGTATTGAACGCCGTGACCGCCACTATCGGAATCTTTGTGCCAAATTCTCCGGACTCACCGTTGCGTAACGCGATAGCGGCACTGAGACCGTCCATGATCGGCATATCAATATCCATTAGGATCAGATCAAAACTCTTCGACTGACTCACTAAGTCCAAGACCTCGCGCCCGTTGGTGGCGAAGTGGCTTTCTTGCCCCATGTGCTTGAGCACGGTCGCCATTAGACTGCGAGCTATGGGGTCATCTTCCGCTACAAGAATAGAAAGCTTAAAGGGCAACTGTTTAACAGACTTCGTTGGCAGCTTTTGCCCCTCCAAGCTGAGTCCGCCCACCGGCAGCTTATCAGTCGCCGAAGCCTGCATTTGCTCCATTTCAAAGGAGAGTAAAGAAGTCACGCCTCCTTCCTCTTCGTTGGGTCTAGCGAAGAGCGCGCCACTGTATTTTTCCAAGAGCATGGACGCGACCGACCAATACAAATACTCCATCTTGATGCGGGACAAACGCTCACCGGTGGTCAAGCCGCCCGCCGTGCGGATCTGGTGCCGACGGTCGTCAGAGTAGGTTTCCAACGGGTTATAAATGCTAAATTTAACTTCACCCCCGCTGGCTTCCCATGAAACGGTCATAGTCTTTCTATCGACCGGAATCTCAACCAGCGAGATCGCTTCTAAAGAACCGAGAATTGCGTTTTCAATAATATTACGCAGGTGGTCGCTATCGCCGCGCAAGCGTAAGGTCTTATCTTGGTGAACCAGTTTAATATCGAGTCCACGCAGATTGGCGCGAAAGACGATGTGCCGCTTGATTTGCTCCAAAAGTTCATAGGGGCTGACCCATTCGCGATACTCGGGCAGATCTTCCCACTCTGCCTGGATCTTGGAGTGGTTTACCAGCGTGCTGATCACGGCCAGCATATGGCGAGCACAGCCTTCGATCGCGACGAGGTCTTCGTCTTCTTTCTCCTCATTTAGAATCTGCACGATGCCCAACAGGCCGTTCAACGGTGTGCGCAACTCGTGCGAGAGCGTAGCAAAAAGCACGTCCGAACCCACATCCGCATTGACCGCATCGGCCAAAACAAAAGATCCAGCAGATCCACCTGATCCACCCTCGCCCACAGCGCCGACCTCCTTGATTCGACGTCGCTGCCGGAAGACGACAACAAGCAAAAGAGCAATAATTATAAGACTGAGAATGAGACCGATGGTTGACACCCCTACAGTTCAAGAATCATCGAGACTAGGGTCAATTACTTATAATATAAAAAAAGCTCAAAACCCACGCTCATTAAGATCCCTAATGGTTCTACGTAGCGCAGCTTCCATCCCAAAGGCCGGTCTGTAACCGAGATCCTGATGCGCCGCCTTAATATCGAAGTAGTGGTCTTTGGCCAATTCCACCGCGACGAACCTCGTAATCGGCGGGTCGCCTTTTTTGGCCAATAGCTTCCAAACGAACTCAGCCCCCGAACCGGCAGCATAGGCAAGTGCCAGCGGGATGTGCTTGGTCAACGGTGGATGCCCGAGGCCTACGAGCACTTGATTGAGCCACGGCCAGAGCGCCACTGGCTCACCTTGTGAGATAAAATAAGCCTGCCCCTCGCCTGCGCCAGACTCCAATGCATCGAGCGCATTCAAATGCGCCGCCGCCACATCTTCAACATAGGAGACATCCACGCGGTTGTTGCCATCACCTACGATCTTGAGACGCCCGGCTTTCACACGATCAATCACTCGTGGCAGCAGATGCGGATCGCCCGGGCCGAAGATCAAATGCGGCCGTAGCGCCACCACTTTAAGTGTATCGCCATTCGCCCCCAACGCCTCTTCTTCGGCAATCGCCTTGGTGTGCGCGTAGTGGCAGAGCCAATTGCGCCCGTAGGGCATTTCCTGCCCGCCACCACGGATCGGTTGGCCGTTAAAAACCACACTCGGCGTGCTGGTATAGACGAGGCGCCCAACGCCTTCGGCTTTACACGCCTCTACGACGTTGCGCGTGCCGACCACATTCGGCACATAAAAGCTCTCCCAAGTGCCCCACACACCTGCCTTTGCTGCGACATGAAAGACCGCATCAACGCCCACACAAGCGGCACGCACATCTTGCGCGCTGGCCAAATCTCCGCAGAGCACCTCGACGCCTTTCGCTGCCAGACTCGGCTGCGGCGAACGTCCGAACGAACGAACCGCATAGCCACGGGCGAGCAGACGCTCGATCACATAGCTACCGACAAATCCCCCGCCTCCAGTGACTAATACTTTCATCGGCCAAATTTATTTCAGCGCAAATTTACGCGCAAGCGACAAACGGTGAATCTTCGCATTATGGCGCACGTCCACCGGGAAGCTGGCCTCAAAAAAGAAATCCCGGATCGGTGCCGTCAGCGCATGGTTCTGCCCCAGCTCTAAAAGTGATTCCACAAAGCGTGTCCGCGCCGCCTGCGACTTAGGAAATGCCTCCTGCTCTGGCTCGATCACGATGCCCGGTCGCCCGCCGCCCAAATCGATCAAAGCAGAACGAAAGACCTGCGAGTGCGTATTAAAAATCGCTTCACAACAATCCGTATACATCGCGCCCGATTCGGTCAGCACACGCTCCACCTTGCGCCCACAAAACCAGAGCCGCCCGTCGGCATCCAACCAGCCCATGTCTCCCATCCGATGCCAATGCGCCGCGCCGTCCACAATCTTCGAGGCGGCATCCGCTTGCGCTAAATGATCGTAGCCGCGCGTGACCGACGCGCCCTGCACGATAATTTCGCCAATCACGCCCGCAGGCAAAACCACCACCTCGCCAATCGAAGTGATCGCGTCTTCCGTCGGCTCGATAATTCGCACCAACACATCCGGCAGCGGGATCCCGACACAAGTGCCCTCCCCTTGCTGCGTGCGCGCGGCCGTTTGCTGCAACACCTCAGTCGCCGAGATTGAACTCACGGGCAATGCCTCCGTCGCCCCATAGGGCGTATGGATTTCGCCATTCGGAATGATCGCCCGCATCTGTGCCATCAGCGCTGGCGGCACCGGTGCGCCTGCCATCAAGATACGACGAATGCTGGGCAAGGTAATCGACTCACGCTCACAATGTCGCGCAATCTTCGTCCAAAGCGCGGGCGATCCAAAACTATTGGTCACCGAATTCTGTTGGATCGCCCGCACGATTTGCTCGGGATCGACCGTTGCCGGGCGACTCGGATTCATATCCGGCACCACCGTGCACATGCCCAGGGCGGGATTAAATAAAGCAAAGACCGGCAGCATTGGCAAATCCACCTCGCCTGGCTCAATCGCATATTGCCGCCGGATTGCCTCAACCTGCGCGAGGAACATACCATGCGCATAACAGACACCCTTCGCTGGACCCGTCGAGCCGGAGGTAAATAAAATGGCAGCCAGTTCGTCTTCCGCCGAATCCACGACCTCGTAGCCTCCTTGATTTTTGAATCGGCCAATCTGCTTTTCAAAACTCCGCCCCACGCCGATCTTAATCGAGACAGCTCGAAAGCTCGGACGAAAGAAACGCGCGATCCAAATCGCTGGCGTAATCCCCACCAGAGCACTCGGCTTCGAGTGGCGCACACAGCGGAGAAACTTCTTCAACCCCATGCCCGGATCGATCACGATCGGCACCGCGCCCATTTTAAAAAGCGCAAAAACAATACGAATCAAATCCAACCCTGGTCGCACCATCAGTAACACCCGCGAGCCACGCTCGATCCCCGCAGTCGCAAAATAATGCGCGGTCGCCGAAGCCTCCGCTTCAAGCTCTGCGAAGCTGCGCTGCGCATAGCGTATCGCCCCATCAGCGTCGTGGCCAATCGGCGCACGCACCGCCGCAGCCGTCGGCTGAGCGACCGCTTGCTGGGCAAGGAAATGTGCAACGTTAAAAGCCATCGTATCTACTAAGCAGAACTAGCGCATTCCGCGCAGACGGCTAGCGTTTTTTAAAGAGTTTGAAAAACGCGCTTGGAGTCTCCAGCTCATATTTAAAATTCAACTGCTCAAACGCTTCGATTTCAAAGGCCTTTTCCAAACTGAAAACTTGCGAAGGCGATCTAAATTCGTTCAACCGCGCATCGGGGACTAAGTCAGATGCCCCCAAAGGAAACGGCGTCTCATCCGCAGAAAGGAGCGCACAAACGAAACAGTAAGTGAAAATCAGAGGAAACAAACGCATGCCTACAACCTGACGCCCTCTGCCCTAAAGTCCAGACCGAGCGAGCGTGATGCACGAAATCACACAGATCATCCTGCGTCAGAAACCTCGTCCTATCCGTCCTATCCGTGTGCATCCGTGGTTCACAAATACGTCTCTTCAGCAAGCCCCCTCATCCATTCTTGACGAAATCACCCTCGCATTATGCCATGCCCCCATGCCGGACATAGTCGCAGTCATCGATGTAGGCAGTAACTCAATTAAGTTACTGGTCGCTCGCGCAGGTGCCACGCCCAAGAGGCTCGAAACACTCTTCAGCGAAACCATCGAGACGCGCATCAGCGCCGGTATTAGCCGCGAACTGCCCAGCTTGAGCGACGACGCCATCGCAGCTGGCATCAAAACCATCGTGGAGCTACAACGCATGGCGCAGAGCTATCAGCCCACACAGACCGCCATCGTCGCGACCAGCGCGGTGCGCGATGCGATCAACGGCGACGACTTCGTGCAAGCAGTCTTCGAGGCCACCGGCTTACAAATACGCATCCTCAGCGGCACCGAAGAAGCCACCTACATCGGCCAAGGCCTGAGTTGCGATCCCGCCATCGCTGGCATGACGCGCTTCATCCAAAGCGATATCGGCGGCGGCAGCCTCGAACTCATCCGATTTGAGAACGGCCAAATCCAACAAGCGCTCTCGCTGCAACTGGGTGCGGTGCGATTGACCGAGCGCTTTATCAAAGACAAAGACGCGCCACTTTCAGCGGAAACAGAGTGCGCCCTGCGCGCACATGTCACCGAGCAACTCGCCGCCAGCGGCTTCGACTTCAGCCCCGCCGACCTTCCGCTCATCGCAACGGGCGGCGCCTACACGGTGAGCCGAGCCGTGCTGGCCGCCGAAGCAAACAGCGACATCGAGCACTCGTCACCCCACTTGGAGCGCAGCACCCTTAATCGGCTCAAAAACAAACTCGCGCCCCTCCCCCTACACGAGCGTCTCAGTATTCCTCACCTGCCCGCCGCCCGCGCCGACATTATTCCCACCGCACTGATCACCATTGATACCCTGCTCGAATTAGCCGGTCGCTCCAGCCTGACACATTCGTTTTACAATCTACGCTACGGCATCGCCGCCGACTTACTAAAACTGTAGCCATGGCTAAACTCTACTTCTACTATTCAGCTATGAACGCGGGCAAAAGCACCGTGCTCAAAACCATCTGCCACTGCGGCCGCAAGGCCACCATGAACCTGCGCACCGACGCCGCAGGCAAACCTATCAAAGAAGGCGAACAAGTCGAAATCGGCGGCAACGAAAGCTACGTTGCCATGTGCCGAAAGCACTACGTGGAAGCGATGTCGTAGGAGAGACTTTACGCCTCGACCATCTTAATCCTAATCGTAATCTTACTCATAATCCCTCAATGCAAACAAGAGGATTTAGATTACGAGTAAGAGTACGATTAAGAAAATCTAAACCTGCCCACTTTCATACTTTTCAACATTTCCACATCTCTCCCAATGAACGAATACGAACTCCTCGACAGCGGCCACGGGCGCAAACTAGAACGCTTTGGCAAAGTCTCGCTCGACCGCCCCTGCGCGCAAGCGGTCTGGAATCCCGCCGCGCCTAATCTCTGGAAGCAGGCCGACGCCTTCTTTACGCGCAAACAAGGCCTCGAATGGCGCGGCCGCGATCAGCTGCCCAACTCCTGGATCGCTGAGGTCAACGGCGTTAAAATGAAACTCTCGACCACCGACTTCGGCCACCTCGGCGTCTTTCCCGAGACCCGTGCCATGTGGGGCTGGATCCGCGACACCCTAGCCAAAGAAACCAAGCAGCGCAAAGAGCCGCTCAACTTTCTTAACCTATTCGCCTACTCCGGTGGGGCCACCCTCGCCGCAGCGCAAGGCGGCGCACACTGCTGCCACGTCGATGCCTCAAAGGGTATGGTCGCTTGGGCCCGCGAAAACGCCAAACTCAACGGCCTCGAAGATCACCCGACCCGCTGGATTGTGGACGACGTCAATAAATTCCTCACCCGCGAGATCAAGCGCGGTCGTCGCTACGACGCCATCCTGCTGGACCCGCCCTCTTTCGGTCGCGGCAAGGGCGGCGAGCTTTACAAGATCGAGCATGCTCTGTTGGAAACACTCGAGCTTGTGAAAAAGGTCACGAGCGACCAGCCCTGCTTCATTTATCTGACCAGTCACACCCCCGGCTTCACACCGATTGTATTGAAAAACCTGATACAGCAACTCCTAAGCAAAGGCCAACTCGACTGCGGTGAAATGCTCCTAACCGGATCGGACAGCGCCTTCTCCGTGCCGAGTGGAACCTGGGCACGCTGGGTTAAATAAGGGGAGATAGTTCTACCCCATTCACGCTCCCCCCTAAGCTTCCCGGCGAAGAATGACCAGAGGCGGATGACTGGCGATCCCCCGTCTACATGGCCGCAATGGGGAAACAGAAATCATCCAAATATTTTTTTGCATAAAGCGATTTCTTTATTTATGCCTTAGATTAGAAGACTTAATATTCCAACCTCAAGAACCCATGAGCATTCCCATCGTAAAATTGGTATTCCTGTTGAGTGCTTACCCGATTGAGGGCGAGAACATCGGGGTGGGTTGGCTACTTGAAAACTCAAAGCCGTTGGAAGGGTTCTCAGTCACACACGAGCCGGATGAGGCTGATATCATTTTATTTGTCGAAGGCCACCCGGGGCTTGATCCGTATTTCTTTCGCGTAATCAATCACACTCTCTTTAAAAAATATCCCCAAAAGTGCATTTTGTTTCACGACGCAGACCGCAGTGTGACCCTCGCACGGACAATTACACCATGCATTCATAAAAACAGGGCGGATCCGGCTACCAAGGCAGGTTTTCACTACATTGCCCGCCCCATGGAAAACCATTTCATCAATACAGCCAAAGATTTTGATTGCCCTCGCGACTACCTCTTTTCTTTCGACGGCGCAAGTAAACGAAATCCGACCCGCCAGGCAATCATGCAACTAGAGCATCCCCAAGGGCTTTTAATTGATCGAGGCGGGCAACGCATCTGGACGTTCACGGACAAGGAACTCAAGGAAATGCAACGCCACTTCGCGGAAAGTATGCTGCGTAGCCACTTCGTGCTCTGCCCTGCAGGTATCGGCCCCTCCAGCTATCGTCTTTTCGAAACCATGCAGCTTGCCCGTGTACCTGTTATTTTATCGGATCAACTCGTACTCCCCGAGGGTCCTGATTGGAACGAATTTTCGATTACGATCCCTGAAAGGATGGCTCACTGTATCCCCGAGATACTAGAGGAACGAAAGAGCGAAGCCCGCGAGATGGGAATCACAGCACGTGAAGTATGGGAAGATTATTTCTCGCCCGAAGTATCGCTGCAGCGTCTTTGTGAAGCAGCCGATAGACGAGTCGTACATCCCTACAAAAGCTTCCAGAAGTTGCACGACTGCGCGAATTTCTTACACAAGGAGCATTCTCGTGGACTCTTCCGCTACATCTTTCGCCAACGAAAACAGCTTAAGCAGCAACTAGCTAACCTAACAATGGATGCTTACCATCCGCAAAGCACAGATTAGCCATCACACTAATACCGAACGCCTAAATAACTCACCCATAGCGGCTACACCGTCTTCGAATACCTACCCGTGGTGGCGGGCTCGAGATAGGCGTCGAAACACATCGCCAAGTTGCGAATAAAGAGTCGTCCACGATCAGTCACAGCAAAGCCGCGGTCCGTCCAGACCAGGAGGCCGTCCTCGGCGGGCTCTTTAAGTTGCGCTAAGGCATCGGCGAAGTGCGCCTTAAAATCGACGCCCCACTTTTCGGACATGGCTCCAAAATCCAGCGAGAGGTCGCACATCAGACGCATGATAATATCGCCACGCATGCGGTCTTCGTCGATTAATTCGTAACCTTTAGTAATGGGCAACTTACCTTGGGCTAGGCAGGCACGGTAACTTTCGAGGTCTTTAACGTTTTGGTGAAAGCCAACCGCGCCTTGCGAAATACTAGAGATGCCAAAACCGCAGATTTCAACCCCAGCCCGAGTGCTATAGCCTTGGAAGTTGCGTTGCAGGGATTGCTCGCGCTGCGCTTTGACCAATTCGTCATCGGGCAGCGCGAAGTGATCCATGCCGATATAGACGTAGCCTGCGGAGGTCAGGCGCTCGATGCAGAGCTTGAGCAACTGCATCTTAGTCTTGGCAGCGGGCAGCCCGGCCTTTTCGAGTAGCTTTTGCGCGGGGCGCATCCAGGGCACGTGGGCGTAGTTGAAAACGGCAAAACGATCAGGCTTGAGCTCCAGCACTTCATCTAGCGTGGCCGAAAAACTGTCGGGCGTTTGCAGCGGCAGACCGTAAATGAGATCGAGGTTGATCGAGTCGAAGCCGTTAGCGCGGAGGGTATCCATCGCTTCGACGTTCATAGCCTGCGGCTGGACGCGGTGGATGACTTTTTGCACTTCGAGATTACAATCCTGCACCCCGTAAGAGGCGCGGGTCAGCCCCATGCGGGCAAAGGCCTTGACGTGATCCGGACTGAGCCGGCGCGGGTCGAGCTCGACGGATTTTTCCGCATCAGCGGTGAAGGTGAAATGCCGATCGATCATCGCCCCCAAGCGGTCGATCTGCTCGGGCTTAAAGAAATTAGGCGTGCCACCGCCGAAGTGCATCTGCACCGCCTTGCGCCCCACAGGCACGTGCTGAGCAAAGAGCTCCAGCTCCTTTTCTAGCAAGTCGAGGTAGTCATTCCCCCTATCACGATCCAGCGTAGTGATCTGGTGGCAACCGCAGAACCAGCACAGCGTCTCGCAGAAGGGAAGGTGGAAGTAGAGCGAGAGCGGCGCATCCCCCTCTTCCACGCCGCGCATCAGCGGCGCGTAGTCGGTGTATTCACGAAAATGATTAGCCGGCGGATAGCTGGTGTAGCGCGGCCCAGGGCGATTGTATTTTTCAATGAGTTGCAAGTCTTGTGCAGAAATTTCCATAGCTGAAAGCCAGAAAATCAAAACTAGTGAGTTTTGCCAAGCCGCGAGTTGCCGAGGGTAACTTGATGCTACCATAAACCCTGCTAGGTATGCCATAGAGCACCTCGTAGATCTCTGTGGAGGGCATCCCCATTCGACTCTCGGCTTCTATCTGCTTGGCCACGATCAGATTTTTCTAGTTGTTAGATTGGGAGCGAGAGGCTCGCCGCACAAACTTTAGCTGACTGCGGTCGCGTGCAATCCAGAACTAAAGAGCCCGCCATCGGCAATCTTGTTTAGCAGCTTGGCCGCTGCGACTTCTTCGGAGAGATTCGCTTCCAACATTTTGGCCTCCTCGTCTTCGTTGAGTGCTTTGGCCATTGAAATCGCCGACTGGTAAGCCGCAATTTCGTAGTGTTCGACGCGGTAGGATGCAGCGATCAGATGCGCGTCGATGACTTGCGAGTTGCCTGCATCTTCAAGTGCATCCTGACCTTCCTTGAGCAGGCCCGCCATCGCTTTGCAAGTGTGCCCGCCCGCTTTAATGGTGGAGTGACGAGAGATCATGGTCACCATGCGGTTGAGTTGATCCTTCGTTTCTACGAGATGATCTGAGTAGGCTTGTTTCAAAGCACTATCTGAAGCTTTCATCGCGAAATGCGGGAGATGTTCTACCAGCTGCGATTCCGCGCTGTAGATATCTTGAAGTTGTTCTAGGTATAAATCTCTGAGTGTGTTTTTCATAGTAAAAATTTGGTGGAGTGTGAAAAGTGTGTGCGGATAAAAATTTAAAAAATCGGCGCGCCGCAATTGGCGACGCGCCGAGGATAAGTTTAGCTGAGACTTAGCGCTGTGCTTTGTAGATCGATTTAGCGACCGTCCAGTCGACATCGAAATCCTGTTTGTTCATGGCGTATTCGGCATCGATACCATCGAGTTCGAAATCATCTATATTGGTGAGGATATAGTACTCTACATCCAATTCAGGGATTTTGACGACCACTGTGTCACGGATAGGAATGCCCTTGTTGCTCGCAACTGAGTCGGAAGCTTTATTAAGGCGAGAGATCACGATCAGATTATCACCTTCGATATACATCTCAAGAATCTTGAGATCATACCCTGACCCTGGAGCCATCGCCTTCACGGTGATCTCTTGATCGAAGGGATCGCCGTAGTCCTGATCGTCAGGCATCGTCACATTGATATAAGGCACTTCAACCTGCTCCTCTTCCCAATAGACGGCGACCTTTGGCACCTCGACCGTTTTAGTCTTCATGCCAACGTCAATGTCGGCAAATTCAACGTCGTATTCAGGAAGATTGCCTCCCTGGTAGTCGACATCGACCTCTGGCATTTCACCAGCAGCCACATCAACATCCACCTCAGGCATTTCCCCTGCGGTAGCGTCAACATCGACTTCAGGCATGTAGCCAGCTTCAGTTTGATCCACATCGCAGCCTGTCAAAAATGTGAGCAACGCAGCGAGTGAGAGTGTAGTTGTTATTGTTATATATTTATTTTTCATAGCAAAACCACATATAACATGAGCCGTGCCAATCGAAATTCAAATATCGTAAGTAACTGTAAAAGATAGATTTAAGTAAATTTAAAAGCAAGGTCACCGATTGACTCCTAACAATTTGCAAGATGTCAGAGCAGAGCTTCCTGCATTCTGCAATGATGATACGTAGGGGCTTCGACCCGACTACTCTGAGTCCTGATTTTTATCAGAGACGCCTGCTGTCAGGATAAAGCGCATGGCATCTTCGAATTCCATATCCAGTGATTCGACTCTGGAGCGCTCCACCACGATAGTGTATCCACCGATTTGATACCCCATGGGTAAATAGACCATAACTTTCGATTTTTCTTCGAGCACTTCCGATTGATGGCTCATGTCCTCGCGGGTAATGAAGCCCACCATTTTGAACCCCGCCTCGTCGAAATGCACCGCGACGACTTGACCAAATTCATGCTGCCCTTTCTGCCGGGCAAAGTAGCTCATAAAGTCTTTTGAAATACCATAAACAGATTTAACTATCGGGATACGGCTACAATGCTTTTCCACCCAGCGAAACACATGTTCCATGTGAATCTCACTCATGGCGAGGCCACAAATGAAAATAATAATAAGCAGGCAAAACGTGCCCATTCCTGTAAAGTAGGCACCCTCAGGCAGCAGCAGGAGTAAGGCGGCTCGGGTCACCTGCTCCAGTAGAGAGATCGACCAATAAATAAAATAACCTGTGACGACGACGGGGATCAGCGTGGCCAACCCCCGCAGCATAATCGTGGTGAAGCCCTGCACCAGGTGTTTCACTTCAGAGCCGCTTTTTCGGCCTTCGAGTCTGAAGAAGAAAACGCTCTCGCCATCCCGACCACAGTCGAGAGCAAGCCCGCAAGTTTAAACAAACCGGTGCGGCCTCGATTGGCAAGGCCACGCTGAATCAATCCAAAGATGATTGGACGCACGGCGGGGGCGAAGCGTTTAATAGCGGCTGCGTAGATGGCCCAGTGGAGTGCCTTTCTGGCAACAGGCACCAGAGTCACTACTGAGAGCGCAAGCTCTGAGCGCTGCACATCGCCGTGCAGTTTGATGGCTTCTATTCGGCGCTTCTCACGGCTGCGTGTAAACATGCTATATCCTTGGTTATCTCCGAGCGGGTATGCTCGAACGGTTGCTGTTGCTTTTTAATCGCCAACCAAATCGCTGCGAGCGAAGTGATCGCAAATGTAGCGCAAATTAGTGACCACGTTATGGCGACAGAGACGCGGTGCTCGACCGGAGCCCACAACAGTGAGGCAATTCCTGCAAAGACAATCGTCAATATCATCGCGCCCCCTGCCAGCACCGAAGCGCACAACAGAAAAGCCACGCGTTTTTTTTCAATCGCGGTTTCCAGTGAGAACAACTCCAAGCGGGATTCAAGCATCCCACCGAGCGTCCTCAGCGCAGAGCGCGCTGCGTTTAAAGACTCCATGATGGCGGCCTATCTACGAGTTAAACGATCAATGATAAAACCAGCGACCACCGCAATGCCGACAGCTTTCCAAGGATTCTTACGGATGGCTTCTTCCACCTCGTCAGTTTTTTCGATGACGACCTCTTTCGCCTTTCCTCCTTGCTGCTTGAGTGATTCCAGCGTGGCGTCGAGTTGTTCGCGCAGATCTTCTGCCTTATCGGATAGGAACTCTTTAGATTCATCCCCTGCAGTTTCAGTGAAGGACTTTGCATCCTCCATCAAGAGTTTGAGATCCGCGAGTAACTTCTCGCGATCTGATTTAAGAGTCGAAGTGTCAGCACTGCTGCTAGGATTGCTTGTTTTTTTCTGAGTCATGATAATTATTTCGGTTGAGTGTTAATGTTTTGATTACGTATCTACACTAACAAGCTGCGTGCCAAACTACTCGGCCAAAACGTATCCTGCTGAAAAAAAGCATCTTACAAACCCAAAGGCCGCTCTCCGAGCCGCGGCATCCTGCATAATGCATGGCGACTAAACTCTATCGAATGCAATTTGCATGAAGGCGATCTAGGCGGTCGAGACGACTTTATTTAGCCAGTCTGCGCACAAAGTGCGTATCTCAAGTGTAGCGGAACGGGGAACCCGTTTCGACCGAACGGGAGTTGCCGACCGCAACTCGCCTGTCCTCGGAGCTCGTAGAGTGTAGGGGGAAAGCGGTTCCCGCGTTAGCTACATTTTTAACACAAAAAAGGCGGGGCATAATGCCCCGCCTTAGCTGAATACGCGTGCTAGCGTATCAGTAATTTAATTAGATGCGTCCTGCACGCTATCGCCTGCATTTTCCAGATCTTGGCCGACACCGTCGACTGTGTTACAAGCGGTCAATGCGACTAGTGCACTTAGAACAGCGAATATACTTAATAATTTTTTCATTTAATTACTTTCTTTTGGATGTGATGATCTACGATACCTTCTTACCTCGAACCGCACCCACGATCGCGGAAATGATCAAGAGCGCTAGGAAGACGAAGAAGAGGATTTGAGCAATGCCAGCAGCTGCGCCAGCCACACCTCCGAAGCCGAGGACGGCTGCAATGATGGCAATGATGAGGAATGTGAGTGTCAATGATAACATGATATTATACCTTTCTTGTTTTTTGTGTTAAGCCACTATTGGCGGAGAGACTTAAGATATAGAATCATTCGTGCCAATTAGATCAATTAATACACAAGCGGTTGACAAACAGATCTATACATATTACCGGCACTTCCCTCTGGCTATGCTTATTTGCATTATGCACACTGTGATTTGCCAACTCATTGCAGACAGCACGAAGAAAAAGGATGTTCACACTATAGTAGCCGGAGCTTCCAGCTCCATGGCATACGACGCAGAACGGGAGCAAGATGCTCCCACTACAATCGCGGAGCTTCCAGCTCCTTTATAAACGAAACAGCATCAGAACCGCAGATGGACGCGGATCAGGAATTAGCCCAAGAAACGCAGTAAAAACGTTAGTTACATTAATTTCCTTTAATTTTATGGCAGGAACTACTGCTAGCCATGGAGTTGAAGGGGCAGTTGAGTCCTCACTGATTTATATTAACCGCAAGAGCAAATCATATCCGTGTTCATCTGTGTCCATCCGTGGTTAAAGAAATCATATCTGCGTCCATCCGCGTTCATCTGCGGTTAGAAAATCCGATCCGAGGTAAGAGTAACCAAGCACTAGATGTAGGGGGCACTTGAGTGAATCAGCCAGGTAGGTAAATAAAAAAGGGTCAAGCACCGAAGCGCCCGACCCTTTTAGAATAATTTTGACCCCGTTTTATTTTTTAACTTCGATCTTGTTGACAACCCTTAGCTCCGTAGAGGATTGAAAGGCTTCGCCGACCTTCTTCTTTAGCTCGTAGCTGGTGACTTCACCTTCGAGGTAGATCTTATTACCGCGCACTTCAGCTTCGACCTCAGCGAGATCTTCGTCTTCGACACCGAGGCTCGTTTTACCGGTTGAGCGGGACATCGAAGAAGAAGGTGGTGCCTTCGTCGAGCTTGCTGGTGCAGCCGATCTGCCCTTTGTGTGCGTCGATGATATCTTTTGATATTTTGAGCCCGAGCCCGGTGCCTTTGACTGCCTTCTGCTGATCGCATCGGCTGTAAGCATCAAAGATTGATCGGACGTTGTCTTCAGACAGACCCGGCCCATTATCACTGACATCCACACGGCAGTGCTTTTCCCCGCTTTTGACAGATACATCGACTTGCTTGCCGCTTCCACTGTACTTGATCGCGTTGACTACAAAGTTATTCAAAACAATGCGCAGCTTATCCTTGTCAGCATTGACCCAGATCGGCTCGGCAGGTGGAGTGTAATTTAATCTGACCTGATAACTCGCGCTGAGTTCGTGGTGCGCTTGAAAAGACTCTTCGACCAACGCGCTGATTCGAAATTCGGTATATTTCAACGAATCAACATTGCCCTCGACTCGGGTCAGGTCGAGCAAGTGCTCAATCGTGGCGAGCTGGCGGTTGACATCGTCGCGCGCGGTCTCGACCAGCTCTAGTTGGTCTTCGTTAAGCGGGCCGAGTTGTTGCTCCAACAAAAGATACAAACTCATGCGTGCGCTGGTGATTGGTGTTTTCAACTCATGGCTGACTGTGGCCAATAAATTCTTACGCAGACTGTCCGAGAGTTTCAGCAAGGTGACTTCTTGAAAAATCGCGGCGACGTTTCGCCCGCCCCCTTCTTGCGCAAAGCTATCGTCATCGACATCAGGCGCATCAATGGGGAATGAGTTGACGAGGTACCACCGATCTTCGCCCGCCACCGGAATTCTAACCGCGTCGATTAACTCCTTAGAGATACGAGCTTCGTTCTCTTGTAAGGTAAACATAAACTGCGACTTTAAATCCTCGGAGAATCCATCCTTTAACTTTGAATCAGTGAGCAGCCGATCGGCACTGGGACTGGCGTAAACTGGTTTGAGGCGTCCTGAGAGTATGAAAAAAGCGTCTGCCGAATGATCTAGAATACTTCGGATCGCGCTGGTTGAGCGCAGTAGTTTCTGATTTGTCAGTTCGTGATACTGAGTCAGCCGACGAGTCATTCCTTCCAGGTTTCTAGCGAGCTTGCCCAGCTCGTCGCGGGATTGGTAATCGACGTTGAGCGAACCGCTGTCTTTGCTGAAACTTTCGATACCTTCCGATATTTCTTCGATTGGTCGGATAATGCGTAGCCACAAGAGTGTCGAGATAAACAAAGTCAATCCGATGGCGACCAACATGCTACCGATCACTACGTAATAAACGGTCTGATAGCGAGCTTCAATTCGCTGTTTAATATTGAGCAAATAAGCGTCGACCACCGCTTTAAGCTTCGCTGTCTCACGGATTGTCTCTGCGACAAGTTCATGAAGTATGCTAGCGTCGCCTTGGCTCTCGGAGAGCTTAAGAGACAAATCACCAATCTGGCTCAATCGCGAATCGTAGCCGTCGACATCGAACATCAACTTACGAAGCAGATCTTGCACAGCGCCTGCTTGTATGCGCCTACGACCCTCACCGATTTGCAAGGATAGTTCATTGAGCACCTGTCGATCACGATCTCTAGCGCGATACCCAGTGCCGCCATCAAGCAATAGTTCTAAAGCGCTGAGCGTTTTCTCCACTTCACCTATACCACGGCCTAGATCGACATTGGTAAATGCGATTTGATTGGTATCGTGGTAGAGTCCCTGGACATCTTGCACTAAATAATAAGTCAGCCCGAGGAACAATAAGAGCAGCGGGAGTATGCTGAGGTAGATTCTGGATCGTAAAGAAAGTCGCATCGTTAACAAAGGCCGAGCTTCTTACGCTTGCGGTAGAGTGTGGCGGGATCAATCCCCAAAACATTAGAAGCCTCGTCGAGGCTGGAGGTCTTGGCGACGACGCGCTTGATGTGTGCCGACTCTAGCTCTTCGAGCGTGATCAAAGCGCCCGTGGTATAAGCGTTTTCTTGCACATTTTGAAATTCGACCGGCAAATCGGCGCGCTTGAGCTCGTCGCCATCACTAAGAATCAGGCTGCGCTCTATCACATTTTTGAGCTCCCGTAAGTTACCTGGCCACGGGTAGTCGATCACAGCTTGGCGCGCTTCGTCCGAGAGCGCTACTTGTCCACGCCCGAGCTGTTTGGCGTAGAAGTCTATGTAGCGCTTGGCGATGGGTAGCAGGTCTGTCGGGCGCTCGTTGAGCGCGGGCATCTTGAGCCCGATCACATTTAGCCGGTAGTAGAGGTCTTCGCGGAAGTTGCCTTCGCTAACTTCTGCGGCGAGATCGCGATTGGTCGCAGCGACCACCCGGATGTTTGACTTGCGGGTGCGCGTTTCCCCGACCCGCTCAAACTCGCGGTCTTGCAACAGGCGCAGTAGCTTGGGTTGAATCTCTAGCGGCACTTCACCAATCTCGTCGAGAAATAGCGTGCCGCCTTCGGCGGCCGACACTTTACCCCACGTATCCTTGGTGGAGCCGGTGAAGGAGCCCTTGATATGGCCGAAAAGTTCACTCTCGAGCAGCTCTTTCGAGAGACTCGGGCAGTTGACCGTGACAAAGGGCTTATCACAGCGACCACTCTTTTTGTGGATATGTCTGGCGAGCACGGTCTTGCCAGTGCCGCTCGGCCCCAGTAAGAGGATACTCGCCTCCGACTTAGCAGCTTTTTCTGCGATCCGAAAAGTTTCCTGCATCTCTGGTTCGTTCGACGCGAACTCTAGCATCGGGTTGGCCGCATCGACCATGCCTTTGAGTTCCTTAAGTTTGCGGCTAGTCTCAAGGCTCTTCTCAAGCTTGGCCAGCATCTGGCGCAGCTCCTCGGGGATAAAAGGCTTCTGAATATAATCGTAAGCGCCGCGCTTCATCGAATCCACCGCTGACTCGATCGACGAGTGAGCAGTAAAAACGATTACAGGAATTTCGCTCCCTTCGGCTTTTAGTTTTTCGAGGTAATCGAGGCCGCTTTCATAGCCTAACATCATGTCCAAAATGATGGCGCCAATCGGCTCAGCCTCCAGCACGCGGCTGGCTTGCCTCGAGTTCTCTGCTTGAAAAGGGCTGTGCCCCATGGTCTTAAGTACGATGGATGTCGTCCTTAAGATGTTCTGTTCGTCGTCGACGACTAAGATATTCATGTTTCTTTTTTTAAGTAGGGGCTTCACTTGTGAAGACCGCAGTTGTTCGGCGCTGGGGTTCGGCGGTCTTCCCAAGTGAAACCCTACGAATTATGTCTTTAGTAAATTGTTTACAAGATTGGCCGTAGAAAGAGCCGTGCCAATCTCAACACTTGAACTTAAGTCTATAACTGGTAACAACTTATTGTTTATAATTATAGGTCTTTATTGATGCAGCATCGCTAACAGTGCAAATTGCACGGTAGTCAGCTTTATACAACGTGCAAATTGCACGCACTCACTACTTAAATTTTAATTATGAAAAATTCCGATAAAAAGGCAAACCATGAAAGCTTAGGCGATGGCTTCGTCGCCCTGCGCGAAGGCGAAAACTACTGGAAACATGCCGAATCTGGTCAGGGTGCGTTCATCGCGGATGGTGAGAGTTACTTTCGCGCCTTTCGCGAAGCTTTGATGCAGGCTGAAAAGTATGTCTGCATTCTAGCATGGGACTTAAAGGGAGAGATCGAGCTTCTGCGCGAAGAGTCTCCAGACGACGACTTACAGACTAAGCTTGTCGATTTACTTTACAAACTACTTGATCGGAAGCCCGACCTAGAAATCTATATACTACTCTGGGACTACTCGATGGTCTACATCGCCGAGCGCGAATGGGTACCGTTTTCTCGCTTTAAACAAGACCCGCACCCGCGCCTACACTTAGAGATGGACTCGGAGGTCAATGCAGGCGCATCGCAGCACCAAAAAGTAGTGGCAATCGATGGAAGTTTCGCCTTTTGCGGTGGCCTCGATCTGAGCACCTGGCGCTGGGATACCCACGAGCATCTGCCAAAAGACGCACGCCGCAAGACGCCCGACGGCGAGCTCTATCAACCCTATCACGACATCCATACCGCCGTGACGGGCGAGGCTGCCCGCACACTCGACGAGCTTTGTCGCGACCGCTGGAAACGCGCCACCGGGGAAGCCGCCCCATGGTCAGAACCTCTAGCCGAAAACAGCATCTGGCCGCAGTCACTTGAGCCTAATTTTAAAAACGCCGAAGCCGTCTTCGCGCGCACCTATTCCGAATACAAGGACTACCCTGCCATCACTGAAATCGAAGAACTCCACCTCGACATGATCGCAGCGGCCGAAAAGTATATTTATATCGAGAACCAATACCTCTCCTCTCACAACATCGCCGACGCTCTGATCGAGCGGCTGAAGGAAGATGATGGCCCCGAGATCACTGTAATTTTAACATCAAACACGGGCGGTTGGCTCGAAGAAGGTACCCTCGGCCTACTCCGCTGCCGACTCTTAGAAAAGCTGGTCGAAGCCGATAGCAAAAAGCGCTTTGGCGCCTTCTACCCACACGTGCAGGACGACGAGGGCAACGAGAGCCAAGTCTATGTCCACGCAAAGGCTTTAATTTGCGACGACCGCGCCGTCATGATCGGCTCGGCCAACTTGAGCAACCGATCGATGAAGGTGGATTCGGAAATCACCATGGCACTGGGGCTCGAAGAAGATTCGGCCGCCGCCCCCGCACTCCTCCGCCGCCTGCTCAGCGTCCACTTAGCCAAAACCGAAGATGAGATCAATGCATCACTAGAGGAAACAAGCTCGATCAACAGCACCATCCGCGAACTACGCAAAGACAACAAATACCGCCTGCGCGATCTAGACATCGGCTGCTCGAACCCGATCGCTCGCAAGCTGGCCGACTCTCAACTGCTCGACCCTGACGATCCGATCGACATCGGCTACTGGTTTAAAAAAGCCACCACCTCCGAGAAAGAAACCGACTCTGATTCCGATTCTGACAAGAAAACTTCCTCCAAACGCAACTGGAAGACCTACGCCAAGATCGGCGGGTGGATACTGCTCTTCGTTCTGATTGGCTTCGGCCTCAAAGAAGCGTGGGGCAGCGTGATCACCAAAGAGTCCGTCGAGACATTCTTCCAAACGCTCAATGAGAGCGCATGGACGCTGCCGCTGCTCTTGGGCATTTTCTTCTTGGCCGGACTCACTGGGATCTCGATTAACTTGCTCCTCGTTTCGGCGACACTCGTCATCGGCCCGTGGACAGCCTTTGCCTGCGGCTTCGTAGGCTCGATGGTGAGCGCAGTGGCCGCCTTTTCAGACATGGGTCTTACTCGCAGTCGGTATTCTCGCCATGATTGGGCTGACCTTCGGCGTTAAGAAATATCTCAAATAGTGCGACTACTCACTTACAACATTCATGGGTGTATCGGCCGTGACCGGCGCGAAAAACCCGAGCGCATACTAGATATCATCCGCCAGAGCGAGGCGGATGTGGTCGGCCTACAAGAAGTGCATAGCGACGATCAACTCGACCGCGATTTCCTCGTTCAACTCGAAACGTTGCCCTATGCGGCAGTCATCTAC
>Ga0105055_10003212_pt1 | contig 24905 bp, 17 predicted proteins | sample BON03_FD_78090 | JGI IMG/M metagenome (GOLD analysis project Ga0105055, IMG submission 78090) | Freshwater microbial communities from Lake Bonney liftoff mats and glacier meltwater in Antarctica - BON-03 | ecosystem: Environmental > Aquatic > Freshwater > Ice > Glacier meltwater | place: Lake...
AAAAAAAAAAAAAAAAAAAAAAAAAAAAAAACATTGGAACCCAAAAACGTTGATGGGGGGGCTAACCGCTGGATTCCTTCTCCAATTAGACACTTCATTATCCAAGTCCGTCCAAGGCAACATAGCTTCTACGGGTAGTTGAATTTCCAGATACTCCAATGTTTCTTCAGGGAAAGCACCTGATCTATCAAGGGTTTCGATCCTTGTTGCAGATGATCGTATGGGATATTTTTTCATCAGCATGTCAACCTTGAGGAATCTTCCAAGTATACTTTTGAAGAAATTTGAAAATATGGATTTGTTGTAATTTAGCGACGAGGCTTCTTCAAGTGGTTAGATGTTTTCTCAACCACTGATGCAATAGATCTTTTACTGCGAGAGAGTCTTCGCGTATTCTCTCGAGCACTTTCAAAACTGTCTTGGGAGAAGTTAATTTCTTTCAAAGGAAGGTTGCTCGTTGAACGCCGCCCTGTTTCTGACTCAAGACGCGCAAGGAAGTCAGACTTGACTTTATCGCTGATACTGTAGCCCCATTCTGTATTCCTTAGAATCTCCGAAGCACTTTCATGCGGCTTGTCAAGAGCCATTTTTCGAAATGACTCAAAAATCTCCTCTCTGCACGTATCCCAGTGTGCCATTGCGGACTTTCCGTTGGACACCACAGTATCCGCATCGTCATCTGAAACAAAAGCTTCCTCCTCGTGATCTGAAGGGATCACTGGTACTGTAGCCAGATTCTCGTATGTATGACGCAGCTTCATGCCAAGATCTTGATGAACAGTTTTAGTTCCCCCGATTGACACGGCATGAAATCCTTGTCGAAACTAAAGGCGTTAGTTTTGATGATAACTTAATGATGACAAAACTTACTACTGGAATGATTTTCATTTGAGAACTCTCGAACATTGGGGGCTCGTAAGAATCTGGTGTATTCGACGAGTACGTCAGATAGAATGTAATCCAAGTGTTTTTAGGGAGATTCGGTAAACTGGAGGTGGTAGCTGAGAGAGAATTGAGAAGTTTCTTGGTTTGACCGACTATTTTGTCTGCCGAATAATTGGCTCCGTCTTTCTTTCTTTGTTGAAGCTTGATTTCTGTGGCATAGTCAATGCTAAACGAATAGCTTTCCAGTATGCTGTTTGCATCAGTGCCCTATGAAAAGAGTTATATACTTTCTTATAATATATGAAGTACTTACCCCTTCATATGGATCTCGATTATGAATGTTAATCATGATTCGGGTGCAGTATTGCTTTTCAAGAGCATCAAAAACTCCCTTTTCAAGAATATCAAGAAGCAACTTCGCCCATGGGTCTTTGCGTTCTTTTTTATCTTCCGTCTGGTATTCCGGTTTTAGCACCATCAATCGAATCCCGCACTAAAATAACGAGTCCTCAGATCAGAATTCATTCAGAAAGAGCGACTTACGTATTCTTTCGGTTTAAAGGCTTCAACAGGGAATAACCCCCGCTGAAAAGCTAGGCTTGAAAGCGCTATTCGCATGCTGTTTCTGTAATAAAAAGTGAGAATCTGAGTGAGAATGGAAACAATGAGAAACTTACTTCATCACAGCGATGCTGGAGCTGAGCTGAGTTACATCGGTGGTATTTGGCTTCGTCCTCTGCATAGTGGTTTGCGTAAATGAGGGGCTAGTAAAAAATGTTATTGAAAGTGCTTACTATTGTCTAAGACCGAGAGTACGTTGCGAGTATGCCGCAGAACTGAGAAATTCAAAATCAACTACTCCCCTCCTATGAAAAACACTAATATACTTTTGACTGTTCGAATTTACATTTTGAAACGTGGAATTTGTTCAAACTAGATTTCAAATTTTTGATTTTTGAATATCTTCTGCAGCCAAATGCTTTTGAAAAAAGTCAACGGCGGCAGAGGTCCCCTTTCTAAATTGTCCAGCAGGTCCATCATAAGCATCATAGTGCCTTCCTGGAAGCACCATATACTTGGATTGTGGATTCCTTGCTTGTACAATTTCAAATGCCCGTTGTCCATTTAGCTTCCTGTCGAACATCTCTTCCTGATCTACATCTACTACCAAGACTGGACAAGTTATCAAATGGGCTGTATCTAATGGCCGATACCTTACCAGCTTTTGCATGTTAGGTACTCCGTCCATACCAGGTAGATGATGATCTGAAACCCCTTGCACCACCGACAAGGGTGAAATACCTCGGGCCCGCGCAGTAGCGTCTTCCTCGGCCTCCTTCTCGAGCGAGAGAGGAGATCCTGCACCAGCATTGCCACAGCTTGGCACCTGCGCAACTATGGCGGCAATCTTCCCTCGAAGTCGACTGCCAAGGGTGATCACGTGACCCCCGCCTTGACTTATTCCCCAGAGCCCGATACGCTTAGGGTCTACACAAGATTCACCAAGCAAAAAGGAAAAAGCTGCTTCGATATCTGCTATTTGCCAGTCCATGTCCACTACTTGTCGGCAAAGATGCAATTCAAGATGACTCACTTGTTTACCTTGACCGTCATCCGTATCAGATGATTTAGCTTGCTTCTGTTGGGCAGAATTCAAGTTGAGTTTTTGGCAGTACACACCGTCCGAGTCGTTCCAGGTACGGTAGTCAAAAGTGAGCACAACAAAACCAGCTTTGGCAAATACTTTTCCGAATCCTAATACCATTTCAAAATCTATTTTCGAAATACTAATGCGCGCTACTTACGAGCATCAAGATGATCTCGAATGCCTCCCCAGCCGTGGCACATCAAAATGGCAGGTAGAACTTGCATTGTTTTCTTAACTGGTTTCCATAAAGTACCTTGCATCCGAACGCCTTCGCTGCAATCTCAAGTCAGTGAAAAACAACCGAAATAAGTGTAAGTCCTACCTGTAGATATCCACCAATGAACTAATCACACCTTGCTCATTATTAATATCACTGGTTTTCTCTCTTGCATTCTGCCCCAGCCATTTAATCCCAGCATTCCTTTCTTGGAAGCCTTTCCATTCATCTTTGCTGCCGGTGATATAACTGTAACTGCTCTTGATCTCCATGTTAGTCCGTCCTTTATTGGTGTAGACCCTTAAATCCTTTATTTCATCAAACGAAAATCTTTTTTAAGCACAACAAGTAGTGGATAAAAGCCACCAAATGCTAATTTCTTATTTAATAAAAGAAAACTTTCATGATTATTTGCGATTGTTTATTTTAAAGATTAATCAATTTATTAATTAAGAGTCCTACTATTTCAGATTTAGTTTAATTGAGATATGATATGGTTTAAGTTTTATTCCCTAACAAACATAAAGAGGACTCGGATTTCCCTTCAAGAATAGTGAGACTTTACTGCCTTCAAAACTTACGTGATTCATTGCCAACCAATTTCAAGCTCCTTCAAGTTATTTTCGAATTGACGGACTATTTTCCTTGCTGGCTCGTATATCTATTTTCATTGATGTGATTCCTGGAATGCATTCGAGGCATCGTTTGGATTTCGCTTCTCATTTTCATGATCCGCAAAGTGTCCGTTTATTTTTTGAGCTTCTTCTTCAGCAGCTTGCTATTTCTCCCTCTTGCAATCACTGCCATTGCTGCACTATTGGTAGCAGTTCTAATGACGATCATGTCTTCCACCGGATGCAATAGTCGCTCTCTGATTTCCAATGATCGTCGAAACAATACTTCGGCCTTATGAAACTCCTTGGACTCCATAAAAGATTGAGCGAAGCAGTCGAGTACAACGGCTATATCTAAATGGTAAGGACCTAAATGGCGATCAGTAATGGCCAAGGCAGTAGCAAAGGATGCGTGAGCATCTCCATGCTGGTTCTGTATAGACAGACTTCTTCCTAATGCACAAAAAGGATACACGGATAATTGATGATCCGGTTCACCGGTCTCATTCTCAATTATTGATATTATTTGCTGATAAGCTTCTGACTCTTCTTTATACTTTCGTTGAGCTCGATATGCATCGGCAAGGACGTGGAAAACACGTCTACAGAGTGACAATCCAACATTTTCGCGATGATCTAATGCTTTAAGAAGAGTTTCTTCGGCTTCCTTCATTTGTCTTGCTTTCAACAAGATATTTCCCAATTTGTAAAGTGATTGCATTCTGAGCTCATGCGTTTCATCCACAACATCGCCTTCCTCTATCCCTTTAAACAAGATAGTTGTAGACCTATTTTGGCAACGAACTGCGTCCTCAATCTCATTATTGGCAGCGTATTCGATAGCAAGTCTATCGAGAGTAGTCGTTAGTCCTTGGTGCTTATCCCCAAAAAGAGATTCCTTTTGCTCGAGCAGCCTTAACAATACATCTAACTTAGGTGACTCAACATCAAGATTTGATTTGCTTCGCTCGTTTCGTTCTGCAATAAGATCCCAGGGAGAAACCCAATTTTGGATCACACTGGCAATTTTGTGGTCGCCAACTGCAAGTGCGAGCTGTTGAGCTGTGGTCCCTGTATTACATCGCATTCTCTTATCAGCACCATTTTCTAAAAGCGCCAAAGTTGATTTCAATGATCCAGATGTACATGCCAGGTGCAAGCATGACTTTCCATTCTTGCTCTTACTATTCGGATTGGCAGCATGTTGCAAAAGGAGTCGGATCAAATCGGAATGACCGTATTTTGAACATAATAGAAGTAGTTCACTCGTGTCTTTGGACTTTCCATATTCACGGCATCCTTGAAGAAGTTTTTTTAATCTTTCCAAACTTCCACTTTTGCAAATATCTTCTGGTGACCACACCTCCAACGCTGTAGGCATCCAAACAATAACGGATACAATTGTATCAAACTTCCTAATACACAGTACCAAGTCAATTTGTGGGAACGTTCTTCATACGCAATGGCTGACGAATCATCTTTGCTTGGCGACAGAGAGAATTCACGGGAGAAACTCAATGCAGTGAAAGACCACACAGTACAAGGCCCAGCATTACTCAAGGCTCTGTGCATACTCATTTGTATCATTGCTCTATGCATTGATGGTTTTGATGTATTCAACCTTTTGGTAGAAATCAAGCCTATAAGCTTTATAGTCAATATCTACGCTGGTTTCTTTGCCTTTATTCTCATGATATTGGAACTGCAACAAGTATTTTGTGCCGGAATGAAACGACGATTGGAAATTTGGATGAAGGTACGTCTCCAGCAAGTTGGTTTTTTCGAAGTTGGGTTCTATCTTATTTTAAAATAGTTGCTTTCACGATTGTGGGGTCGAGGTTTGTGTTATATTTTGGCTGGAGGTATGCATATTGCGCTTCCTAGCACTCCAGCAACTGCTATTGGTGTTGCACTGATGGTCTGCGGAGTGTTTTGTTTGATTGCATCGCAGATGGCTGCATCGCGTTTGAACAAACTGCATGATGAGGTTATTGGAAGTCATACTGATGATCTTGTATTTGTAAGACAGACATTCAATCGGTTTGATAAAGACCAAACCGGTTTATTGTCACCTGCTGAACTGGCGGCAGCCTGTAAAGAACTTGGAAGTGAGTTCAATGTCAATGAGCTAACTGCAATATTTATGTATTTGGACATGGATGCGGATGGACTAATATCTTATGCGAGTTTTGAAGAATGGTGGACCGGGGAAACGTCTTTAAGCTATCAATTTGTTTAAAAGATGATTTCAATTCGTGTACTTCAAGAGGAAGAACTTCGCGTAACAAACAGAAGATAATTAAAATTTAACGCCCCCAAATGGATCAACCTACAACAACTATTAAACTTTTGAAATTCGAAATATGGCGACATAATATCTCTGAAATAATCTTCGAACATTGAAGGAACTCTTAAAAAAAATTTTAAACACAACAAAAATCGATTTTTTTAAAGCACCACTAGTAAGATAAGGTTGATCGGCAAGATGGTCACAATCACATTTGAGTGTATTTTCGATTTTACAAATATAGGGTACGGTCCCCCTCCCTGACTCTTTTCAAATCATGGGTGATGAGGTGATTGTGCTAGATGAGGAATCGTTCCCTCATGCGCACTTTCATGTGATTGGTGGTCCATGTGCTGGGATGAAATTCATCGTTCAAGGACGCGCTGAAGTGAAGAGAGGCTCACTGCGTGAAAGAAACTGCTGGACCGAACCACTCTATTTCAAAGATCAAATGCTTTCCAAACTTCATGCCGTCATTGAATGCAGCGAGAATGGTATTTTCATTGAAGATATGAAGAGTACTAATGGCACTTTGGTTAATGGTACTGAAATTAAAACTCGAGTTGAAATTGAGCCGATGAAGCACATAGTCGAGGTTGGTCAAAACCACTTGAAGCTTCAGCATTGCGACTGTGAAGATCTAGATGCGTGTATCATATGCGGGATTACCTTATTAAATATGGGTTTGTTAGATAGGCAACTTCACATTAACAACTGCTTGGACTCGTCGCTTTCCGAAAAAAAAGCAATGTCGTTGGTTAAGCAAGACGCGGCATGTGGGGTTGGTGAATGTTTTATGTGCGGGATTTCTTTAGCACTCTACAGTGAAGGGGAACGAGCCATTCATATTAATAACTGCTGCGAGCCATCTATCCCTGAAAAACGAAAAAAGTCCAAGGTAGACCATGCCGCGAAGAAAAAAGATTTTGTAGTACCTACCGATTTAGCTCCTATGGATTTGAATCGGGCAAAACGTCGTCTTGAACAAGTAGACTCTCGAATTGAATCGCTGCAGCGATACCGGGATTTGCTTCAGCAGCAAGTTGACCAAGCAATCACCATGCAAAAGGACGGAAACAGTGATAGTGATATCGCTGTATGTTTCAATTCTGATTCGAGCAGTCAAGTCAATGTTGTGGAAATTGAAAGCAGCGATTCGAGTATTGAACATTTTACATTGGGAAAGAAGTCTATAACTGTAAATCCAACGAATAAAAACGCCTCAGTTCCTGAGTTCGACTTGATGGATGATCGCGCTTTAGAAAATCTGATGGAAGAAAACGGTTTAAAGAAAGGTTCTCGTGAACATATGGTGGGGAAACTTTCTGAAGAATGGGAGAAAATATCCCCTCTTAGAGACTGTACTCCTCAGGAACCACAGTGCACCAAGGTACCAGAGCAGCAATCAACTAGCATGGCGATTTGCGAAGCTATTAAGAACATTTTTCAAAATGAGGCCATGTATGAAGATATTTTGATGCAGAAATGTGTCAATTTGAACGCCATACAGAAATCTCTGGTTGATGCCGATGTGAAAGTTTCAAAAAAAAATCTGATGTCGTTTCTTGATAGTCACGGTGTTGTGTATCGGCAATGATATTTTGTTGTTCATTGCTATCCACTGTACTGCGTATATCCGAATCAGAGGTCTTTTACTAACAGTACAATGGTTCCACTTTTACTGGGTATTTTGTTAATTACTTAGTCGTCCCTATCTACTATACCGGATATATCGGAATCGGAGGAATGGCCGGCTAGGAAATCCCAGTGGACATTCCGCGACATTTCCGCTGATTTCCCGTGTGTGCAGCCAAAAAGAGTATTCAGCCGGATCGTTACTCAAAAGAGCTGCTGTTTGTGAACAACTGTTAGAACTTGTGCCAGGTACAGTAGCAAGCTGTATCTTGGCTCTGGATTCCAAGGTTCTTTTATGTTTGAGCTCTATAATTGAGAAATCTTCGAGCGACTGACCACGCCGTTGGATACGCTGGTTCAGACCCGTATCACTTCGTCGCAGTTTTAGGTCGTCCATCCATGAATAATATCTCTCAAGGTCATAATTGGCATCCTTATTATTCTACCCTGGTACAAGATGTAGCGCAGATATCAAAGTTGTGTTCCAAGGTTTAATACAAAATCATGTATGTACAAGGGAAAATGAAACAACGATGCAACCACATTTATTCCAATGTTCGTATTGAGCGTGTTCACAATTAATTTAAAGCTCAGATACATGATCTATCTCGATTGGTCGCAAATTTTTACTAATCTTGACTGGGACGCTGCCACTAGAATCCCTACACTCCAATCAATTGAAAATTAGATGGTCGCTCGTGAGCACGGTGACGGTTTCTGATCTCGTTGCTTCATTTTAGGTCCGAAGTGGCAGCCACTTCTAAGTTGACAGTTACCGATGTTTTCGTTATTCGTGAATATCTGGGTATCGATTTCAATCGCTTACAGAAAGGCGATACCATAAGAATCAAATAGAAGAGAGTTATTGAAGCCTAAAGATGCGGCCAAGCTTCTTTCTTTGAGAATAGACATCGATGTAATTAAATTGCCCTCCGAAGATGGTTTTTACTTTAATGTTCTCATGGTGATGGTGTTGTTTTGGTACCACCGGTAGCTCATTTTGCTCTTGGAAATGAAATAGAACGCAACAAGATTCCACTTTCAATTCTTAGAGATCGGTTTCCTGCCATTTTAGTTTGAAGATTGTCCAAGATAGATCTATTATGAAATTGGATGGATTGTTGGACGAACACCATGATATCCTCTCTAAAGGAATCCCGAAGTTCGTTTGAATGCAGACCTCTGGGACACATCATTGATCGCGCATTCCAGATTCTCCAAAGAGGACAAAAGCGAACCATCTTGCAAACGACGAGCAGGAAAAAATGAAGAATCAGTCGATGAGGTAACTGAGGATGTACCTCGTGTAGAGGTCAAGAAAACAAACATATTCAATAAGGCTTTGAATATATCGAACATAGGCTAAGCTTCTTGAGAACAATATAGCGTTGTTCGATTCAAAAATTCCATGTTGTGAAATCATAGTTAAATCGCTATTTCCGGATACTGACTGGCTCACGAAAGATGAAATAGGGGCGGCAATTTCAATTGTTCATGGATTGGTTTTCGTTTGGAAACAAGTTATTGCTCGGGTGGATTCCGAAACAGTTCATCGCAAAGGAGACGCTATTGAGACTCTGAAGGCGAGACAAGAGTGTATAGTAAGCTCCCTGCATCATATTTCAGACAAAATCCCGGCTCTCCGAAGCCAACAGGCAAAGCAAGGGTTCTTCAAAAAGTAGCTCACCATCTTCATCGCCAAGTCCACTGTCTTCCTGACGATGCATTGCTGATGAACTAAATCAAACATACAGTGCTTGCATTTTAAACCTTTTTGCTGATCGATTCTTCATGTTTTCTGTTCAATTTAGACCACATATCACGTGATACGTGTTTAGACTTAAAAAAAACAGAGCACTCAACTCTTATCAAACCTGGGATTTGTTTCATTAGAGCAACTCATGATTCTAAAAATAGATAGGAGACGAGAAAATAGTACAAAATACGAATAGATGCGCAATTGAGAATGGCATCTTAAAATGTATCAAGATGATCATAAAGTCGAAATTTCTATTCCTCATTAACTCACCTGCTGGCTGGCGGAGCATCGGATGCTATACAGTTCTTGCAGAGAATCATCACGACTTCTTGATACTCGTTGACGAAAAATGATCATGATTTAATTGAAAGTAACTCGGGATATCCTAGACTTACTAGCCTCTGGAGTAGCCCTTCCTTCAATAGCGATATACTTGTACCGCGAGTATTCAATAAATAGAAGTAGTGGAAATCCAACAAAATTTTCACTGATTTAACGCAGAATTTTCCGTCCATTTTCCTGAGACTTGAATGGAAATCCAACACGATTTTTCTATTTCTAATTTTCCATTCATTCCTCCTAATGATTTCGACTTCCACTTAGACATTTCAGTTCAATGCTTTCACTTTACTGGATATTTTGTTAATTACTTATTCGTCGCTATCTACTATATCGGGTATATCTGAATCAGAGTCGGAGGTTGTTTTAGGAGCAGGTTTTTTCTTCAACGGTTCCACTTTTACTGCATCACTGGATGCCTTTCTTTTGGTAGATCGTTTTGGGATGATCGCTTTTTCCTCAACTTTTTTTTCCTCGACCTTTTTGTCAACAACTATTTTGTCGACCCGTGGACGTTTCAGCTTTTCATCTGGTTTATCTTCACTGGGTTTTCGCTTTCTCGTATTATGTTCGTTTTTCACATCAACATCGTCGACACTTTTTACCTCAATCGGGGATTCCTCAGATAAAGTTACTGCAGTATCCGCAAGGACAAGTGTGACTGGACGGCCTACTACAGGAGCAGAAGGATGAACCAGTGCCTGACATGAAGATGAAGCCTTGAAAGCAAACTGCACAATGGCCGAGTTGGCGTTCCCTTTTGCAATAGCAAATAACTTTAATGCCACTGGTGTGGCACCAGAGGCGGAGTGATACTCTACTGGGGTAAGAACCGAGGCCAGTAGTGTATCCAGCAATTCCAAAACCAGAGAAGGGCTGCAATGATTTGGGTCACGGGTTCCTTTAACAAGTGGCTGCAGTAATTGCATCACGATGGAATCCAAATCGTTTCGATCTTTGGCTGAGAACAAAGGACCTCTGCTGTATAGCATCGATCTAGCACATTGTAGAGCTGAACAATAAGCATACTCCTCCTGTACTAGAGTGACGGGTACAGTCTGGTTCGATGAGGCCTGGGTTCGTCTTCGCTTTGACTTTTTCTCTTGTCCGTTGGTATTGATGTTATAAACCGCATGAGCTTCACTCATGAATGATAGGAGAGAGATGATTCGACGCATCCAGTGGTTACATAGGTCACTGGACATCGCCCCTCGAAGAGTAAGAGCGAGTGTTTCCATGCATCTATTCAGGCTGGTCTCGACAGTACTTGCACCAACAGCATAAGGCAATGCCGCGGCGACTGTCAAAAGGCGATTAAGGGTTCGCTGCGAACTCAAAATTCGTAACTTGGCAACTGGGATAAGGCTGGACAAAACAGATAAAGTTGCTGTGAATATTTTGGTAAAACCAGGTTGTGTATTCTGCTGCGGTGCACATTGCAAACCCCTTTGAAACAACATCATAAAAGGATTCATCTTGATATCAAAAAGATTGCTGCCATATGAGATCGACAATGCGCTCTTTATACATGTACATAATCCAGCATACGAATTTGCAAGAGTGAATGTAGTAGACACATCTGAACAAATACTTGTACATCCGGCATAGGTGTTGTCCAGTGCTAACTGAGACTTGTCCTCCTCAGTGAACTTGATGTCATAAACCTTTTCTAGAATTTCAAAACATGCTGCAAAACATGCGCTAATCATCGATTGCCAACTAGCACGGTAATTAGAACCAAAGCACAGCGGAGTGGAAGCTAGCAAATGCGCTGCTTTGGCACGAAGGCTTGGACAACCAGTTCCTCTTAAAACGTTTACACATGCGATTTCTATTTGACCCACACTTGATTTCACAGTCGTGGGGTTTATTCGCAAAATATCAACTAGTATACCAATCAAGTCCTTTGTATTGGACTTGTCAAACGATTGTAAATCGGAGCTCCATAATCGAAAACTTTTAACTATCTTGACAATGTTTTTCGTCGTTTTGGTGTTGAAGTCTGAGTTCAAATAAGCGGTGGTATTAGGCAAGTGCTGCTTTGCCTTCAACAATTGCAGCAACAATTTCGCTACACGAACAACTATTACAGGAGATTCTTGGTCTGTTTTATTCACCAAATGCTGCAATGATTCAGAGTACATAGGAAACAGTGATTCGTACTGTTCTGCGGGAATTTGTTCCAACGATAGAATATTTAAGGACGTCAAAAGTGCAAGTACTGTTTGATTTTTAGATCGCGCTGTAGATTCAGTTAACTTGACATGCCACTTCCGCTGTGCACGTTCAACCTCGGCAGCCACTTCATCCGAGACATCTATGATTTCTCCAACAGGAGGATTGACTTTGCCAACAAGTGGCCTCAACATAGAAATGGTTTCTGTCAATGACTCAGCCAACTCATTGAATTGGTCATTGCCCTCAGTTCGCAACACTGCATCAAGCCAGCCTCCTATTCGCTTCAAGCATTCCTCTTGATCCATCTTTGCTAGTGATTGGTTGGATTGCGGAATGGTTCGAAAATAAAATACACACTTGAAGATGGACGTCATGGACTATGAAGCACGATACACTACCGTTGATTCGTTGAAGAAGAAGGAAGTACTGTTCAAGGAAGCATTGGATCTTGAAAACGTTGACCGTGGTCTCTTTGCAAGAAAGAGAGAATCTTGGCATGTGCCTGAATTGGAAGATCCCTACAAAACTTTAATCCCTTGCTTCCGTAGCTCTATTTTTCCAGGCAAGGTTTTTGAGGAAACTAGCACTATGCTTTTTAAGGAAAAGGAACTCAAACCTGTCCAAGTTGTTGAATCTCTAGCTGTATTCGAAGAGCAGTTTCTGAATTACTTTTGCGAGGGTATGCTACGCGATCTTTGCTGGGATCACGTGGTAGCGGCTGGTGGTGCTGTAGCTGGTTGTTTGCAAAAGATACCACCAGAGAATTCCCATAATAGTTACACGAAGCGAAAGTACCTTCATGATGATGCGTTCCCAGTAAGTTGCTGATAAATCGTTCTTTATTCATTCGGAACTAATTCCTTTTCGTTAGGGCAGTGACGTAGACCTCTTCATCTGGGGTCTGGAGAAAGAAGAAGCCAATGCCAAACTGCTGGAATTGTACGAGTCGATTTCGAATTCGTGTCCGTTTAAAGTGATTTGTTTCCGATCAGCGAATGCAATATCCATGGTGAGTCAATACCCGTACAGACACGTGCAGATCGTTCTACGTTTGTACTCGAGTCCTTATGAAATCCTCGCTGGATTTGATGTTGATTCTTGCACTTGCTTGTACGACGGCAAGGAGGTCTTCATGAGTGCCCGTGCGCACCATGCATTCTCTGGCGGATACAACACGATTGATTTATCACGTCGAAGTCTCTCTTACGAACTCAGACTTGCCAAGTACGCCTCCCGGGGGTTCGCGGTTTCTGTTACTGGATTCGATCATTCTAGAGTTGATCCCAATCTGTTTGACAAACCGTTTTATATGTTGCGCGGACTGTCGAAACTTATTGTTCTGGATAAACTTCGAACTCCACTAGATCGTCTTCAATATCAAGAACGTCAGCGAACGAAGAACAACAAGCCTCGGCTAGAGCACAAGTTCAGAAACAGGAAGCTCCTGGAGCAGATTGAAAAACTGGGCGGAGATTTGAGCGAATACTCGACTGTTTTCTTGCCTTGGGGAGCTGGTTTTGATGCGGTAATGACCATGAGAATGATGAAGAAGAAAGATAATGCATTGAATGGAGAATGGTTCGCGAAAGATCGGCCCTATTATCTACATCCATGTTTCTATGGAACTATGGCTGAAGTGATTCGCGATTGTTCTCCAGATGATCCCCCAATACCTGACAGTGTTCCTATTGAAAAAATCCGGAGATTCGTCAGGGGTCCATTAACTTGGCTTGAAGATGATCCAGGTAGACAAGATATTGGCTCGTTCCATCCAGTCACCACTGACGATTGGGAAAACGGTGCCTATTTTCATCAGTCTATTGGTGACTTGTTTGTAGCCATCAATGCGAACGATACGGAGTCCTTGGTAGAGGCAGTGCGTGCATTTGATTCTGATGAAGAATTTACTTACATTAGAGACTTCCTTGGTCGCCCTCCTTTGCATTTTGCTATTCTTGCAGGAGCTGAAGAATGTGCTTTGGCTTTAATTGATATGGGACACGATTCCATGTTGACCTTGAAGCTCCCTGATGGGAAAAGTGTATTGCATTTATGCTCCTTGTACGACATGCCCCAAGTCGCCAAAGCATTGCTGAAGCGCGTGGCAGGTATTGAAACGATGAACGTGGAGGACTTTGTACTCACACAAGACAATGACGTAAAGATGGATGCGTTTGCCTTCGCTGTTCGGATGGGAAATATCGAGATGATCAAGTTGCTGTTGCCATTTGTTAAAAAGGAGTACCAAGTGGTCATGCAGGTAGATCATCTGGAAGCTACTCTAATGTCGCCTTTGTTGCTCGTGTCAAATTCAAGCACGGCATCTGAGGTCCTTGATTGTTTGTTCGATCATGGGATGTTCAATCAACAAGCCGCGATATGTGAAAGTTTCAACAACCTGTTTCATCTTTTGGCTCGAAAATCACATGTAGAGCTTGCTCGAATGATTCTAGAACGAGCACATGCTCGCGATGAAAAACTCATGCGCACACTTTTGAAAATGCTGAATACAGGTTTATGCAATCCCATCACAGTAGCCATCGAGAGTTTCTTGGGTGGCAAATGCACAATGGAGACGATTGAATTATTTCATCAGTACGAGTCTGAAATTTTCCCATCTGAATCAGTGTGCGATAATACCCGATTGATGGTGAGCAAGTTGGCCGATCGCACGTCGTATCGATTTCGTAAGCTCTCTGAGGTGACACGGGAATCCGTTATGTCCCCGCTATTACGCGTTCTTTCGTACGCATTTACGTGGTTGGGCTCCAACACCAACTTCAAAAGAGACGAATCGTTTGATGTTGTCAATGAGAAAATGAGTCTTTGTTTTGATTGTTTCAAATGGGTGCTAGCTCGGGAAGAAGGACTGAAAGATTTCAAACAAGCTCCTGAACAATTTGGAGGCAGTTATCGTCTCACCTCGCTAGGTAAGGTCACTCCTGTGGAGCTTGTGGAGTTGTACGTGCAAAATCAAAAGGTTTCGAATACCAATGATTATACTGCCTGGGAACAGTGTATTTCAATCGCTCGAGAAGAATCGAATAGCAGCTATGATCAGGCACTATTTGATGACACTCTGGCTGTTGCAAAAGTTTCAAACCGATTTAACGAGCGAAAGGATCCTCAATGCATAGAGTTTTTTGCACACGAATTTAGTTCCCTGCTTACTTCAACGACAGAGTATGAACTAAAACTTTATGCGCGCAACTTTATTCCACCAAGTGATGTGACTGCTGAGAGTGTTCGTTTTGTCAAGGTCGGTATTCCCTCCAATTTTACCCTCCTGGGCAATCTATTGGGCAAGGATCATTCAGAGCAGGCGCTTCGTCTGTTTCAATGCATATTCGAAGTCAATAATGTCGACGAACTTTTAAAGGCGGCCAAATCATTTCCTGCCATGTCGGTGGAGAATGCAATAGGTGTGAACCTCGTGGGTCAACTTGGAAAGTCATTCATTGGGGAACGTCGGACAAACACGGAATTACTTCAAGTCCTTTTAGATCGCGCCAACTTTGAATACCGCCCTCCGCAGGAAAGAGCACCAACGAAGCAAGGATTCATCGACAATTACCAATTGATGGATAGTTCAGAATGTGATTCCAGCGGCAATTCCACTGATGAGGAGGAAGAGGAGAGTCATCAAGTAAATAATACCTTGAACGCGTTCGAAATGAAACCATGGACGAGTACTGTTCATTGCAAGGAAATTGTTACCAAATCATTTGTAGTGCGCGGCTCGGTACTATCCCCCATCGATACCCGTCTAACCATTGAAGATGAAAAATTGTACGAAATGGATATACTTGAGGTGGCTGTTTTACTGGATGATTCTGCCATGATCAAAATGCTTCTTGAAATAGCTTCAACGTGGGAAGCCGACTTGAACTATGCAGAAACCTGGGTTCAATCTGTTTTCAACCTTGCAATGGTTCTTGATCGCAAAGATGTCATCAAGGCTTTTGTTGACTGCAGATGTTTTGGAGTGTCTTGGTCTGCCGTAGCCCGGTCTCAAAACGTCGAATTGTTGCAACTCAAAGCTTCCGAGAAAACGAAATATACAGGGATGTCCACCAACATGGAGGGTTCCCGATTGGTACCGATGTCTCCTGCTACCATTTTTGTTTCGTGGCTCCATAAGGCTGCCTATTTTGGCGCAGTGGAAGTATTTTCATGGATCAAAAATCAAATATTGAAAGATGGCACTCTTTTTAAAAATGTATTGGAATCTCCAACTCCGATTGGCATGTTGCTGAAAGATCTGGCATCTAAAATTGACTTGATATCGTGTATATGTGGTGGTATGGACAACGTTCCCGGCCATCGGTCGTTGGTCTATTATGCTGTCAGTGGTGGATCGACCACCATCCTTGATTTACTTGATAACCCAAATTACTTGGAACCTTGTGATCAAAATAACTTTCCCTTGATGCTAGCTTTGAAGTGTGGAAGGAAGGAGATGTTACAGTATTTGATCACCAAAATACCCGCGTCTACTGTCGATCCATTAAGTGGGAACAACATTCTCATGCAAGCATTAGTGAATAAGCAGAAGGAGTTGGCGTTAATGGTAGCAGAGATCGTTTCTGATGAAGATTTGCAATTGATGATTTCTTGTCCGAATAATGAAAGGATCAACGCACTCATGCAATCGTGCTCTATCAATGATGTAAAGTTTGTTGAGGGCCTTTTCAAGCAGTATTTGGCAAGGGATTTGTTCGAGGCGAGGGATTGTAATGGCAGAACGCTTCTCCATCACGTTTTGAAACCCGGAAAGAAAGAACGTCACGTTATGTATCTTGACTTTATTGGACGACATGATTACTTTATCGAAGACTTGGCTGGTTCAACACCTTTGGATATGGAGTTAAACTTCCAAGCCAAAAACGTTGATGAGTGGGAGACGATGCACCCCTTTATAGGTGATGCAGAGACTCGTGTTAGAGAAACCGCGCTGTTTGCTCAAGTTCAAGAATTTGTATTGTCAAATTTCAATCCTTCGGTTTCAAACTTGTCTCAAAATAGATATTCAGAAACTTTGTCAAAAACGTCGATGCTTCAACGAACCAAGTATGTTGGAAAACAACTCCTTGACTGCAAAAAAGAATTTAGGTTGAACAAATACTAATTAAATAAATTTAGGTTGAACAAATACTAATTATTATAATTTACGTTTCTTGTTTTCAATCCATGGGGTCACTGAAAGTTTTTCTGCTCCTCGTTTAATTAAAATAGCCGCAACTTGTCGATTTTCTGCCGCAGCCGCAGCAGCTAGAGGTGTGAATCCATTTGCATTTCCCTTATTGATAAACTCAGCACCATTCTCCAAAAGATACTCCACAATCTCCGCTCGATCTGTTCCATTGTGCTTGCCAGCGCAGTTGTGAAGAGCGGTATCTCCATCCGTATCCAGAGCATTCACGTTGGCGCCATTCTCCACCAAGGCCTTCACCACCTCTATACTACATAACAAAGCCGATAGATGAAGAGGAGTAAGCTTCTCTTCTTTCGTAACGGCATTCACATCAGCACCGCATTTTAATAACAAGCGAATAAATTGGCCATCGCAATTTTCATTTTGAGCAGCGTAATGCAAGGCACTGAACCCATTGACAGAGTTGGCTACCTTTGGATCGGCACCTAATCGAAGCAAAGTTTCAACTACTTCTTCATTGCCTTCCTCACACGCAAGAAGTAAAGGAGTGACTCCTTCTTCGTCACATTGGTTGATATTGACACCGTGTGAATATAAGAATTCAATCATTCCTGTATACTCCTTCTCCTTGATTACCCCTTCAGGACAATATTCGTCTTCATTTTGTTCCATCGGTGATTTGGATGCAAAGTAAAGAGCATTGCAACCGTCGTTGTCGCACGAGTGAAGATCGGCCTTATTGTTCACCAGCAGGGTCGCCAACGCAACATTTCCTGCATAGGAAGCTATTAACAACGGAGTCATCCCTGAAGCAGTCCTGAGATCGGGATCTGCCCCGTACTTCAATAACAACTCCGTGAATATCTCTGTAGCGCCTAGCGGACCATCAATACCTTGCACTGCCAACAGTAAAGCACTTAACCCTTCGTCGCTTGGGGCGTTCACATTGCAACCAGCTTCTACCAGTAGCTTGGTTAATTCAAAATTACCCAACAAGATCGCTCCTTGAAGGTAAGTGAATCCTGTATCATCTGGACTATCCAGCCTCCCATCAAACAACCGCAAGTTCAACAAGAATTCAGTGACGCTTGCGGAGCCGCCATTGCAAGAATGCGCAAGGGTATTTCGGCCTAAATGATCTTGGATGCACCAGTCTTCATGGTGAACGGATGCCGACAATTTCATTACAGTGGACAAACTCCCGCTCCTGCACGCCAACATCAACGCATTCTGCCCCAACTGGTCAGCACGTAGTATGTCGTTCCTGCTTGAGTCACCAATCTGATCATTTCCAACAAAACACGCCCAATGAAATGGCGTCCATCCAAATGCATCTTCAGAAATAGTAGTTAAGCTAACGATCCCGTTTGACGAAGCCTTTTGGTGATCGCTGCTCCACCCAGTCGACTTTCTATGCTTGAAAAAATCAGCACATCGATGGCATAAGTCCTTGTTCTGCTTGCGCCAGCTTATCAGAGGCTCTCCTGCAAAGAGATTAAGTCTTCCACAGGCCCCGTCACAACGTGTGCCATTGTCCGATAGTTCAGCGGCAGGACGCATCATATGTAAGTGGTAATTGCGCAACAATGTAAAAGGGTAGCCCCCCCCCTTTCTGACTACGATTCATGCAATCCGCATGAATAAGCATGGCGAGTCCTCCATTTCTTCATCTTCTGAAGAAAGTGACTCTTCTATTGAGGAAAACCAATCTGTTGATGTTGAAGACCAATCTGATGTGTTATTGGCTCACATGAACCACGAACACGGCGAGTCCTCCATTTCTTCATCTTCTGAAGAAAGTGACTCTTCTATTGAGGAAAACCAATCTGTTGATGTTGAAGACCAATCTGATGCGTTATTGGCTCTCATGAACCACGAACATGGCGAGTCCTCCATTTCTTCATCTTCTGAAGACAGTGACTCTTCTATTGAGGAAAACCAATCTGTTGATGTTGAAGACCAATCTGATGCGTTATTGGCTCACATGAACCACAAACATGGCGAGTCCTCCATTTCTTCATCTTCTGAAGACAGTGACTCTTCTATTGAGGAACAACCTGTGGATGTTGAAAGCCAATCAAATGTGTTGTTGGTTCGCAGGAATCATGGCAAAAAAGCACCTGTATTATTGGAAGGAAATGTGCCGGTTGGTAGACGGAAGAAGAAAGTCACAGGACGGTTGAAACAGGCCATATCACTTTCCATTGCAGTTATTTGTCTTTGGCAATTGCTATCGATGGTTTCCATTTTGTCCTTGCAAAAACACGATGTATTCTCTAACACTGGTTTTGACTTTGACCCTATATTGCAAACCGCTGACAAACTAAGTTGGGATCAAGTGAAAGGGATCATTGCTCGGAGGAATAAAACGAAAACGAAAAAGAAAATCAGAGAGCCGATGCTTTTGACCCCCCGGATGGCGAGAGCGGTGGGCAAAAAAACAGGTAGATCGTTTGGGTGTCTGCGTGAAACATGTCGCGGGTTGGAAATCGAGGAGATGCTAGACAGAGGATGGTCGATGCATTTCAAAACCAGTCTTCAAAATGGTACGAGAGATTACAAGCGTTTAAATTACCATGTTACTGTCTTGATGGCTGACACGACCAATTTGAACCATCTGGAATCAGTGAATCCTGATATATTTTCAGTCATCACCAAAGATTATGAAGGATCCACATACATCACAGCATTCGAGGGAGGCGAAGCTATAGGCGGTAACAAAGGTCAACAGTTGCGTACAAAAATGAGATTCGCTAGTAGGTTCCAGTGCAAGTATAACGATCTCGGTTTACAACCCCCGCAGTATCGATTGTATATTGAGGAAGAGTGTAGGGACTTGCAGGAAATGGAGTTTAAAGCACCGGAATTGACATGGCTAGTAAAACCCGAAGCAGGAAGCCAAGGACAGGGCATTTTGTTTATGAAACATATATACGAAATTGAGGCAAAGAATCCAAGTTTCTTTCCGTGCAAAGACGACAAAGAGCTTCCCGCCCCACAGAGAGTGTTGGCGCAGCAGTATATTCAAACACCACTGCTGTTGCAAAATTGCAAGTTTGATGTGCGTGTATACATTTTGATTGCCAGTAGCACGCCTTGGATTGTATTTTATCATGAAGGCTATCTAAGAAGAGCCCTAACTCCTTATTCTGCCTCGTCGACAGATAGAAAAGTATATCTCACCAACACACATTTTCAAAGTATGAAAGCTGGATTTAAACTATCCGATCATATTTGGCCTTTCGAAACGTTTCAAACGTATTTGAGTGCCAACGGTATCACAGGCGCACATTACATCGACTCTATATTGAACCCGTATATTAAAGCAGTGGCTGTGTATGTATTTAAATCAGCGGAGAAGAAAATCAAATCCAGGAAGGGATCGTTTCAAATATTCGGATTGGATTTTATGATCGATACTGATTTCCGAGTACATTTCATTGAAGCAAATGGATACCCGGGATTCACATGGAGTGTGAACTTTGACTCGAGGGCCATGGCTGCGAATCTTTATGACCTAGTTCAAGAATTGAATGAGAGTCCAGCTTCAATGAACCTGATGAGACCAGGGGATAAGTTTGGGTCTTGGGAAATGATCCACTCTGATATTTATGACTCTCTATATCAACGCCATTACAATCCATGTGATGAATTTTCAGACAGTATTGCTTTGAGCGCGCCCTTGAAGAAAGCCAATTTGCTTCTTGCAGGTATTAGTGGTACGAAAGGTTCTACTGCTGCGTTCGATAATCACACTCGATTCGTTTCTAGAATCCCAGGGTGGAGATTCATTGGCGGGGAAAAAGGAGACACGTATTCAGTGAGATCAAAGTTCGTGAGGACTTTTTCGTGTACTTATGATTCATTGCATATTGAACCCGTGACAGTGGTTTTATACCACGCGCCTACGTGTTCCAAGTTCATGGAGCAATCTACAGTAAAAGGCTCTTGGATAGTGAAAGATGTACAAGGTACCGGTAACGGAGCTGGACTTTATTACTTTGAGTCGCTGGATGATCTTCGAAACGATGCAGCCTTGTATCCTTGTCGAACAACTCGATTATGGCTAGCGCAGAAATCCATTGAAACGCCGCTACTGCTTCATGTTACAGACTTGTCTCAAGGGGAACAAATTAAGGTGGAGATTGATTATGACGAGGATATGAAAACGAAACGGAAGCAAGCGGCAGATATGGAACAAGCATCGTTGAAGAATCCTGACAACGGAATATATGCCGAGTCCCGTGACAAGATTCAGTTGGAAGTTCAGTACGACATTCGAGCTTATATGTTGGTTGCTGGTGTTGATCCGCTGCTTGTGATGTACCATGACGGGTACTTGGGTTCTAGTCGTTCTACATTCTTCCCAGAGGGTCACCATGGCTTCACTTTAGATGAGCATGTGATATCCTTTGAAAGTTTTCAGTATTACTTGGCAACAAAGCAACTTGCTGGACCTGAATATGTTAGTTCTATTCTTCGACCTTACTTGCGCCGAGTAATGGAATACACTTTTCTTAGTGCGAAAGACAACATCATCCCTCTAAGAAATGGTTCTCATTTCCACCAGCTGTTTGCTTTTAACTTTGTGATAGACCGAGACTTTAGAGTGCATTTAGTTGGAGTTAGTGGAGATGATTCCCATGCCCGTTTTTTTCCTCGTTTTCAAAACATATCTAGCGAGGTTTCAGATATCCTAAACACCCTTCATACTCTACGAAAACAAATTGTTTTGGAATTGGACGCGGCCCCGGTTTCTTTTTCTCGCATGCGATATGGAGATAGCTACGGGTCCTTAAGTGTCGTGTGGAGTGAATTTGAAGATGTTCGTCAGCCAACTTTTAACTATGATCCTTGTCAATTGTTTAGTAAAAAGTTGCCTAATGCGGAAAAGGTCAGATTACCTACCAAAATTCAAAATTTTAGAGAGAAACAAAAAAGATCTCACGCTCGGGAAATGGACAAGTATGTGAAGAAGAGATGGGCTTCCTGTAAACTGCGAGGATCCAAAGAAGTCCAATCGAATTGTATCAGAGGTGAAATAGCATATCGATACATGATATACCTTCAGAAAGAACGAGTTCCATATGATCCAAATTTCATCGCTCAGAAAATTCTGGAATTACAGACGACTAGAGGCGAAGAAAAATTGCCCGATTGGAAAGTAAATGTTAATAAAAATAAAGATTAGATAGTTTAAAGTCGAGCTGCTTGTGCGAATTGGCCAACAATTTGTTTACACTCATTGTGGGACATGTACTTGATGCAAGGATACCCGGCATCTTTGATGAACTCTTTAAAATTGAATATCATGCTATGTTGCTCTCCGTGTGCTTCTGCCAGTGCCAAAGTGGCGATTTCATCACATCCGCTTGGTAAAAGTCCTTTCACCGTTGTTGCAAGATTCATTTCCTTGTTCATAGCTTCGATCTTTGCAATGAACACCTTTGCGTCTTTGGAATCATTCTTTGAGTTTTCATGCACTAAACCTGATACTCTCGCCAGTTTCGCTAACTTGGCATGAGCACTAGTCCCATAGAACTTGAGCACATGAGGTAGGATCATGGCATTGGCTTCTCCGTGAGGCGTATGATAAATGCCTCCGAGACTGTGTGCTATGCTATGCACATACCCCACTCCGCAACAAGACACTGCAATTCCTCCACAGTATGAAGCTTGTAACAAAGCAGCTCTTGCTTGCATCGAATTTCCGTTTTGAAAAACTGGAACCAGATGGGTCATTATCGTCTTGACTGCATACATGCACTTTTCATCAGAGTATGAGCTTCCCCATGGCGAAAGGTAAGCTTCAACAGCGTGAGTAAGAGCATCCATGCCCGTGGCTGCTGTTACCGGAGCCGGGAGATTCACTGATAACCTGGGATCGAGAATTGCACCTCTTGGAATCATTTTGAAATCGGTGATGAGAAATTTCCGTCCTGGTGAACTTATAACAGCCGCATACGTCGCTTCTGAACCAGTTCCTGCGGTGGTTGGAATAGCAATGAGTTTCGCAGGTCTCTTTTTCAGTTTCATAACACCTGCGATTTCTTCGATGGGTTTAGGATCTACCACATGTGCGGCAATGGCTTTAGCGCAATCGATGCTGGATCCACCACCAATTGCAACAACACCGTCACATCCGTGTTCTAAATACACGCTGGCACCCTGCATCACTTCTCCAATGGAAGGATCCGGAAGAACACCGCTGAATACAACTACATGTATACCCGCATCTTCAAGAGACTTGATGCAAGGTTGTACTATGCCCAGACTCAAGAGAACTGCGTCCGTCACCACCAGGACATGCGACATCTTCAAGTCGGTTGCAAGCGCCCCCAAGCGGGAGGACGCCCCGCCTTCTTCAGCAATCAACTTTGGGAGGAACTTGTCGTATTGTAGTTTTGACATAGCCTGACGCCCCAACTCACTTTTCACTCGGTGAAGCAAATGCATCGCAATTTTGAGAATGTACAGTCCGACCCTATCATTGTCTTTTTTTAGTTTCGATTCAAATGATGTCAGAGATCACAGGCATATCATGTTGTTGTTTCGCAACAGATATGTCTTGGAACTGGAATAGATAAGTTCGTGATTCGTCCCAATGAATGTTTTTGTTGTTGCAAATGTGGACCTTTGCATGTATTTATAATGGCATTCTTCGCTGCGAGGTAAATATGCAAGAGCGACAGGACCATGATGTATGGGGATGAATTTCTTCTCGTTAAGTGGAGTCAATCAGCTTACGCGATCGTGATGGTGTGTTTGGAGTTGGCAAGTTTGTGGTAGAACAAGAATATAGGTAGATAAATGTTTTAGTCGTATAAACAATGGGGTATGTATTTTCATGGAATTTTAGTTCGCATAGATAATTCGCACTATGCGATATTTTCGATAAATCCTGGTAAAGGTGCCACTTTGGCAGTTGTAATTAAAACTTTCCCCGCACTATTATAAATCTTGCTCAATGCCTAACGGCCTATTCTCACGTTTCGTCCTTTTCAATTGAACCCAAATAAATTTTTGGTCGTTTCATTTCTATACAACTTGCTTCAAGCACCCTTTAATTGAGATTTTCATGCCGTGATAATAAGAAAACGACGTCCAAATAGTTCCCAGCGAGTCTTTCAAGAGAGTGACCGTTCTAGTGGTGTAAGAATTTGTTGAGCTACTAAATCCCTGCGACACACACGAAGAGACAGATACGTGAAGATACTTGGTGAGTATTTCTTGCTAATTGCACTGCTTCTCCATCAATTCATTCTCCAAGTATTTCTTCAAGTAAATCCCAAGTAGTTCGCCTTCGAATTCCCCAAGTATTTCTCCAAGCAGTTCTCCTTCGCATTCTCCAAGTAGTTCGCCTTCGAATTCTCCAAGTAATTCCCCAAGTAGTTCTCCAAGTAGTTCTCCTTCGCATTCTCCAAGTATTTCTTCAAGTAATTCCCCAAGTATTTCGCCTTCGAATTCTCCAAGTAGCTCTCCAAGTAGCTCACCAATTTCAGCATGTACTCCTGGGAAAGAATGTCTGAGTTGCTTGGTCCATTGTTATACCAGACGGGATACTGTTGTGAATAATTTCTATCCTTTCAACAAGAAGGAGAATAGTTAGTAAACTACTATGGATGTATTTATCACCGTTTGATAGGTATTTTTTGTGCGTTGATACCTGTATATGGTGTAAGTTGTCCAACTGCAATATGGGTTTATTCGGTGAATAAGGTGCACTGTTCAACATCAATAATCTTTATGTGAACGTTTGCAACAGTATGGGTGTCTCCTACTACTGATGCACTGGCCTAAAATGACAAGGCACCGTCTTGATACATGACATATGGTGTGGTTCAAACCCCAGTGCACTGATTCCAAGTTTGCAGTGAATGATCAGCAGTGAATTATATTCATCCATGATGAAGTGAAAACCATTATTGGACGACTATAAAAATTGAATTTGATTGAGCATTCTTTCGCTGCTTGTTTCCAATTCTTTTTCTCTTTTTTTAATTTTTTTTTTAATTTTAATTTTTTTTTTTTAACAACAACAAAAATCGATTTTTTTAAACAACAACTTTTTTTAAAACTACTAGTAGTGGATAAAAGCCATCAAATGCTAATTTCTTAATAAACAAGAGTATCTTGTTGAAAGAAAAGAGCCTGATGGCAATCCGTGAGGTAATCAGAAGCAAGAACA
>Ga0105055_10003216_pt1 | contig 24894 bp, 18 predicted proteins | sample BON03_FD_78090 | JGI IMG/M metagenome (GOLD analysis project Ga0105055, IMG submission 78090) | Freshwater microbial communities from Lake Bonney liftoff mats and glacier meltwater in Antarctica - BON-03 | ecosystem: Environmental > Aquatic > Freshwater > Ice > Glacier meltwater | place: Lake...
ACTTCATTCTCTTTAGGTCCTCCTTCGAAACTAAAACCTCGTCAGGTGATAAGTTTTCATAAGTTTTCGCAAATGGATCAACAAAGGAAACATCTACACCAAAATTGACGCCCTTTCTGGACCTCTTGACTGCAATAGAACCACGGAGATGAACATCTAAGAATTTTCCGTTACCAGAAGAATTGCAATTGTACACCCGTTCACCAACAGAATCCACCAAGTTAGCATATTTTTATAACGTAATCATTTTCAGCCCAAAAAGACTGCGGTAAGGTCCCCTCAAATTAGGAGGAACTAACGTGGAATTGGGAGAAAGAGATATAACTGGACAATTACAATGACGGAGTTGAAGCCTGTGATGCAGGTAAGTAGTTGAATATGTGGATAGAACATTGGATGTGAAGCAACCTATAATAGATCACTGTGAGCGATCCGGAGAAGCACAATGAAGGAATGAACGCATTCGTCACGTACAAGGTCACAACGAAGACGACACTACCGCGCTTTGATTCACAGAATTTCAGCGTATATCGAAGATATAGCGATTTTGAATGGCTTCAAGAACAGCTTTCTGATGAATTTCCCGGTCTGATTATTCCACCGCTACCTGAGAAACATGTCATCCGACGTTTTGCGGAGCCTTTCTTATCTCAACGACAACGACTGCTGGAGAAGTTTCTGAACCGCATTGCGAGTCACACGAGTCTGAGAGAACATATGTATGTCAAGTCGTTTCTGGAGGAAGTGAACTTGGACGGCATGAAGGAGGCAGTGGCCAAACAGGGCAAAACAACCGCCGGGTCCTTTTGGCAAATTGTATCTGACGCAACCAACTCCTTCTCATCGAAAGTGGTAGGTGGTTACACATACGATAGACCCAAGACAGAAGAAGATATCAAATTCGACCAAGCCAAGCATTACATAAACTCGTTGGATCCTCAGATCCATGCGTTGAATAAACACACCCATGGTCTGGTGGAACAAGGAAGAAGTATGGCCCAAGCACTATTTGACTTTGGGCTTGCCTTCACTCTGTTAGGTCAAGCGGAAGCAGATGCCTTAGGAGATGCAATGGCTCAACTTGGACAATGTGCTGACAAACTCAGTCGCATTACCGCCGTGGAAGCAGATAAGGAGGCCCAGTTCTTCGATGAACCAATTAAGGAATATGTCAAGCTAGTAAAGCAGGTAAAGTTGGCTCTCGATGCGCGCCAGACCAAGGCAACTGCGTACGAGAACTTGATGGGTGCATTGGCTTCGAAGCAGGATCAGAAAGCGAGACTGCCGAGCGGCGATTCTCGGGGGCCCAGTCTTGATGACGAGATCCGGCAAACGAAATCTCAACTGGAAGAAGCAAAGAGGCAATTTGAACTGGTCACTGAACGAGTCCTTGACGAAATGGACAGATTTAAGCGCGAGAAACTGGTGGATTTCAAACGGATCGTTCTTGATTATGTTCAATTGCAGATAGAGTATAACCAAAAGGTTGAAGAATCGTGGCGAACTTTATTACCGGCTTTGAAGGCGCTTAACATTCAACAAGCTTCACCGGAACCATCCGTGTCTGAATCTACTCCAGTGGTCCAAGGTACGAAAACGGTGAATGAATTAGATGCTGCTTTCAATACAGATGGCAATTCCGACGAAGAAGCGAATGTTCCAACAAATGGCGAAGAAGAAGCTTTTGTATGAGATTCTAATAAAAATATTTTATAATGATGCGTTATTTATCATCATCAGGTAATCATTTCGCTATTCATTGTTTCCCTCTTCCTTTTCATTAAAACATCAATGTATAAAGTATTTTCAATATTTTAGTGGCTACTTCATGGAACGCGTTTGCAGGCGACATAGCTGTCAAGTCGAGGGATGCAATTAAATTACATCAGCAGAAATATAATGCGAATTCAGTGATTCCACATAATGTTCTTGCTTCTGGTTACCTCACGGATTGCCATCAGGCTCTTTTCTTTCAACAAGACACGCTTGTTTATTAAGAAATTAGCATTTGATGGCTTTTATCCACTAGTAGTGCTTTAAAAAAATCGATTTTTGTTGTTTTTAAACCAAGTTCAAACAAAGAATAATAATGTTGCAGGTTCATGGATTAAATAAACTGATTACTCACAGTGGTTATGCGAAGTTGAAGTTGAATGCTGTGTTTTGCTCAGGAACTTGCTGAAACGAACCCTTGCTAAATTTCGAGAAAGCGAATTGGTTGCCTTCAATATTAGGAACGAGATTCTCGTTTTCCTCGCCTTGCTCCTCGACACCAAAATAGTTTTCGATAATACGTTTTGATTGTTCATATATTGAATCATCTTTGTGATTTTGCAACGACTCAAGTTTCTCCAAACCATCGCTTTCTTCTATCAAGTTAACATACTCGTTGGCATTGAGCTTCAAAATAGCCTCTATAGAGTTCAACATGATGCTGATGATTCTAGTATCCGCGCAATTCAGCAGGTCACAGATAGGACTGATAACTTTGTATCTCTCCACGATGCATTGAATGTGCTCAGAGGATCCCCCGTTACAAATATTAGAAATGGCCCAAGCGGCTTCTTTCTGTGTGGACCATTCGCCTGATCGAAGTGCTTCGACAATGGCTTCTGGCAAGCCTGGCATTGCAAGAAAGGCCCCAATTTGACTCCTCGTTCCAGCTGTTATATTGGAACATGTCCAGGCTGCTTCCTTTCGAGTACCACTACGTGAACTTTCCAATAGACTAGGAAGAACTCTTAGCAGTCCCGCCTCCAGAGCAGTTTGCGTGTGATGGTCACTTCCTGTCACCACGTTCCCCAATGTTCGCAAGCAAGGCGCAACAAATTTACCCTCTTGATCCTGTTGGAGTAATTTAACAAGGAATTCACACAATCCGTTATCCACTACAAGATCTATCTTCTCATTGTCTCCATCGGATATATAAGACAATGCCCAGCATGCATCTACAAGAGTTTCTTCATCGTCACATTTTTCAACCAATTCTCGAAGAACTGGAACTATGGGAGCTAATTTATCGAGCGAAGGTTTAGGTTTGTTTCCACGACACAAATTAGAAACAGTCCATGTTACATTACGAAGCATGGATTGACTTGACGGATGCACGATGTTTAATAGCAGACCATCCACAGCCCCTGGTGCACTCAGAACAGCATCTCTGTAACTAAAACAATCACCAGCGATGTTACCAATACACCATGCTGCTTGCTCACGAAGTTGAGCATCGTTGGACACAAGAAGTGGAACTAGCAAAGGCACAACTCCTGCATCGAAGATAGAACTCGTTAAATCAGAGGAGCCAATGTTGGTTAAGGCCCAAGCAGCTTCGAATTGAAGATCAGGCTGGTCATTCATTGCTAAAAAGGAACACAAAAGCGGGATCACATCTGCATCCACTACTTCTTGTACTGGTGGTGAAGTCCTCATTGAAAGAAGTTTACGGACAGCTCGAGTTCCTGCTAGTTGCCGATCGAAGTTGCCGTGTGCCTCCATAGCGAGTTTCATGTCCGGAAGGTTGGTCGTGATCACTGCTATTACCTCAGTAGTGGCGGTTTCAGGTCGTGGGTTTTGCTGCTCTGAAAGCCCTGTACACATGCGGCGCTTCCGGAGATTGTCTTCGCGTTTCGTTTTGCGGATTTGAACGGAGACCTCTTGACGCTTCTGTCTGCAGTCTTCATTGTCAATGCCTGTTTTAACAGCCTTGGTAGGAGCAGAGAAGGAGCCGAACATAATGTGAATGAATGGTCTATTCGAAAGTAGTTGGCAGTTTGGTTTTTGAGGAATTGAATTTTGAATCAGGCTAACGACTTTGTGGGGAAACTTAGCTATTAAGCGACACAGTGTATTTATATTATGAATGAAGGGGTGTTTCTGTGTATTCTTGTGAATGAAATGAATCCTAAGACTTCGCTATTGTTTAGCTTATTACTGAAAACATTCAACTCGACACAGATTTATCGAGTCGGTTGTATGCGTAGATGGGCGTTGAGGTATGCCAGTATTGCTGCTGCCTTACTATTGTTAGCATCCATAAGAAAATCCCCTTCATTTGAAATAGAATTTCACAGTGAAGTTCGCCTGGATCAAGTTCAATATTCTTTACAAAAACCATTGCCGGATAATTTCAAGTCACGGTTGGTGCTGATTTCTGGGCTTTCTGGAATGTCCCAAGTCAATAGTATTCTATCTGCTGTTCAAGTTGAAATAGGAGACAAATTGATTATTCACGATGATATTGAAAACCTTTTTGAAGACCGTCTAATTCGAGAACTAGTGAAAGCAGTCAAGTCTCTAGATTACGATGTTGCCTCCATCAAAGAGCAAGAATTTCATCTCAAAACAGTTAGATGTTTTCAAAAACTCATTTCGCTTTGTAAGCAATGGACCCTTGTCGATGGAGTGCATGCTATTTTCGTTCCCAACTTGGTTTTTTTCTTGCCTTTCGTCAAACACATGTTTTCAACAGCCAGCATAGCTGTTGATGTTCTCGTCGCCTTCCAAGATGGAATCTCTTATTCTTTTGATCCTGATTCTGAATTACTAACTGAGATTCTTGGGCCAATGTTGGCTGATGAAAATGTTATTGACAACATTTGCCTCTCTCGTGTGCGACCATATACAAATACATACAAGGTTACTAATAGCAGCTGGAATGAACTGAATACTATACTGTCAAGGGAGTTCCCTGCTTCGGTGTCCACCCACACTTTAGAAGCTCCCTGTTCAATTGACGAGATACCAAAACTTCGAGCTACACTCGTATGGAACGCAGTGCACTTGCAATTTGTGGACCCAGAATTTCAAAGAAAGATGTCTATAAACCTTATGCACACTTCAGATACAGTCTCTATAAAGAACGGGTCGTTACATATCGAGCATGATACAAAGGTGTCTGCTCCAAGCATCAAAAATGTTATTCTGGATCGACATTTGTTCACTGACCTGGAATCTATTCAGAGTTCTCTTATCGTATCAAATCTTGGACTGGTATTACCAAAATGTATCATGTGCATCAGTAGGACAGTGCCGCGCATTGACAGCGGGTTTTGCACTCCAAAAGTAAACTTGAATAAGTTTCCTGTTGGGCTTCGTCGTAACATCGTAGTAACAGCTGGGTATTGTCTACCTTCCATGTTGATTATAGGAACTCAAAAGGCCGGTACAGATGAATTGGCGGTTTGGCTAAAGAAGAACTTTTATATTGGGAGGTTGGCGGGTGGTGTTGAAAACCATTACTTTGATTGTTTTGGAAGATCTACTGGGAAAACCCGGGAATCGTGCCACCGACTTCGGGATTACCGGATACACCAAGATCAAGCCGCGGTGAAAAAGAGTTTGAAGGATATTAAAAACGTGGAAAACCACAAGTACTATTTTAGCTGGAGTGATATTAATAAGGAACATTCAAACTACGTGAGTAGCACTTGGGATCACTATTTGAGACTAGGCAAATTAAGTTACGGACCGTATATTCGTCACAATCTGGTCTTTGAGAAAACTCCTTCTTATTTAGATATGGCCCATCCACCTGATATGGCCCAGCTTTTACCCTCTGTGAAGCTGGTAATTCTGTTACGAGACCCCGCGAAACGTCTAGTATCTAGTTACTTCCAGCTTTGCCACGGTTCACTCTCGATATTTAAAGATAGATGCACTTTTGAAGATTTGGAGACAAGGATCGATTCGTTGTCTCAATGGAGAGAACAAGGCAGCAGTTTATTCGAAGATATGTTTTTCAGAGCTGTAGAAATGGGGTTTTACGCTAAATGGCTTTCTAAATGGAGACGGACTTTTCCTGATCAACAACTGCTGGTTTTGTTCTCAGAGCATTTTAGTTCGCAACCTCAAACTGTTCTTCGTGAGCTTGAATCATTTTCAGGTCTAAACAGTTCTCAGCACCATAACTTTCATCCTATTTACCAGCATGGGGTCTATGTTCTCGGGGGCTACAGCAAAGTGAACAATCCCACCCATAAAGTTGACACTCCCCATAGTCTATTGGATAAAATAAACTCCCACTACAAATACGCCAATCAAAATTTCTACAACCTGCTCATGAACTCTGAAATAGAATTCGGCAGAAACAACTCCAATCTTACTCTTCCGTCTTGGGCTTCGGGAACCCCTTAATGAATAAGAATACACGCACATTTATTTCACATTGAAAACAATTTTTGAAAATTCCTCCCAGCAAGTTGCCTGCAAGGCTTCTGGTTTGAATTTGGAGATTATATGAAGTGAATCACAAGGATGCAGTAAGGCAAGACAGGTTAGTATCTCCTCAGCGAGGGGGAAACCAACAAAGCACGACGGTTCATAATAATCTTGGATGAAAATATTTAGCAATTCTGAATCGCATTTGAATGTCACCACGTGAATAGCTATGAGGTCAAACAGCGGGTCTCCGAAGATGGAATCTCCAAAATCGATTATCCCGGAGGGAATGAAGACACTCGGTTTAAGAAGGCTTTGGGATGTTAGCCTTCTGACGGCGTTTCGGATAAGAATTCGTGGTCCCATTGGAATTCCAATTTGTTGCAAATCGAAATCTGACAATGCCTTCAATGAATTCATTCGAATGCACTCTTCATCAACAATCTTCGAAATCATTTTATCTCGCAAAGCGCTTTCGCAGCCCACTAATGCGTTCCTCAAAAAGGACGTAACCTCCTGGTGTTCAGGATATAGCTCGGTGACTAAAATGTTTTCATCTTGGAGATCGCCGTGTAGTGGCCGATAGCAGGAAACAGGTCTTGACAATAAAAACGGTAAATGCTTGGCCACGAATTCTTCCATGGAACATAATAATACTAGTGGAATAACCGCTCTTCTCCAATGCGAAGATAAAGCAAACTGCTCCTGAGTCACTAAGAATGATTTGAAATCAAATTCAGGTTTTGGTATAACATCCATACGATGGATGTCACTGACAGCCTTGCTTAACCAACGAGCTACCTCTGACATATCGACATGTTGACGGACATTTGAAAGCGTATCCCCGGGTACCTTGGACTGTAGGATATACGGCCAATGCCATGGCATACCAGAATCAGCATGATGATAGCTGCCGCGAGCGAATATCAAAGGATACACGAACGAAGAGACTCTGGAAGTGAGTAGACACTGAAGCATAACTGTCTCCGCTTGTTGAAGATCACTACCATCATGACAGACGACAACAGCATTACCAGATACGTCGCTGTTGGTATATGGCGAGTATAGCTTCGCCACCAGCTGTGAATGTTCTTCCAGAAAGCATGGATTCCAACGTTTAGTGAGAGAGAGATATAAGGTGGGGGGTCCAAGCTGATAGTGATTAAATATCTTGTCAAGCATCTTGCTCCATGTACCAACATCACGGAACGATTGCATGTACTCGCAATCTGAGGACATGCTCATTTCGTATGGAGTCATCACATGCTTGGGCATTAATCTTCTTGAAATGAGTTTCGGAGCGATCTCCTCAAGCAGATCATCTTGGTTTTCAGCGAGGTCTTGAATGGCAGAGCGGAGATTAAAGGCATTGACGAAGTTCTGTGTCACACTCACAGTATCATCCAAGTTAAGCACTAAATGCCACCATCCAGTTGGAATGAAGATAACATCTCCTGGATTTTGAACTATTTCCAACGGCATTTGGTCAGCTGTGAGATTAGGATATACATCTAAATACCAAGATAACGAGGAGGGTGAATCGAAAGACTCTACAGATGTGCCTTCAGGGCCTCCCATCGATACACTGACTCCGGGAGGCACTTTACCAGGCGGATACATAGCCCACCGCTTATGGCCTGTTAACAGAGCATTCCATGCCTACAGCTGTTGCTTATTTTGTATTCTAAAACAGATTTTTGAATACTTACGCTCGTGCATCCTGGATCGATGTGCCATGGTGCTCCTGTGCGTGCTGGCCCAGCAACAAACCATCGAAATGTCGGACGCTTATTCAAAATAGAATAGAAGTCATTTTCAAAATGACATCCGAATGTGGATATATCAAACTCATCCAACATTCCAGGCGCTTTTTCCCCAAACTTGCCGTCGAATATGTAGAGTGGAGATTCATCGATCTGAGAAGCAAGGTAGACGATGTAATCCTGAAGCGACATTTGCAGTGGTCTCTCGACGTACTTGATACTATGAGATATCATCCACTTGATATCTGGTCCGTAAACTGAAGCCAATTTGCCAAGAGTCCATGACTTTCTACATGACCATGTTTCGATACCGCCTTCGAGACAAACAGGAAAATGTGGGGCATCATAGTTGTTCTCAAACTGCTGCTTAGATATTTTGTAGTGCCGACGGTGAATCAGCTCGCGCTCCGGTTTGAAGTTGGTGAGGTTGACTCGACGTCGATAAGAAAGGTTGCTGAAGAAGGTGGAGTATACTGAGGCATGGATTAAGGGTGGTGGTCTCATGCAACTGCGCATTCGTTCCAGCACCGTCCTTTTCCAAGATCCCTTGAAGGAAATATCACCCTGCCTTGCCGCTATACTTGCCCAAAGGCTATCCTCCCCGCATATCACATACATGACTAAACAGCGTCAACTACCGAGCATCAACATGGCTATCAACCTACCTCGACTGCAAGTACCACACAAAAGTAGAGTTTGTGGATCGCAATATTCCAGAATCTCCAAGCAAGTTTCATGCCTCAATAAACCAAACAAAACTGTGGCCCCATCCTCCAACATCTAGCACGAAAACCAATCCATGGTCTACAAAAAGCAAGGGTTTCCGAATCAATGAAACAAGCAAACAAGTATGCTACTAGTAGTTTTCAAAATGAATTTTAGAAATGTTTCTCCTGCAAGCTTATTGTTTAAATTTTTAAAATTATTCTTACAGGTGTGTAGAGATTGAATTAAAATAAGTGTCGCTGCTTGTGAAGGCAAATAGGGGTGATTATGATTCAATTAATTAAAAAAGTCAAGACTGTAGACCATTCAAAATTTACAATAGAATTCAAATGCGTCCATTTTAAACAGGTTAGTCTTGTCATTTGATTATCTTTTTTTGGCAATGATAACTTGCCCGTCTAGCCACTCGACAAATAGCACATATAAACTCTGTTGATGGTTCCGACGAATCGTTCCCCGCATTTTATGTACATGATAAGTGAATATGCCGGGAAATGCTCGCGCGATAGGATTGCTAGGTATTGGTTTTATTCTCCAGGCATATTTTTCAGACACTGACAGATCCACCGCATCAGTGAAGAATGATCCAAACGACCTGTTGGGAACTGCGTAACTCCAATGTGGGCCTATGGAAATGTCTTTGTTATCGCGGTACAGCCACATAGGATCAAAGGCCCATGAATGCAATATACTGAGTCCGGTGTCGTTATGCAGTGCTAGAAACTCCCCTATCCTTTTTGGGTGATAGGCGGATGGAGTGAACACAAGTTTTTTGGTTTCCAAATACTTCATGTATTTTGAAATGAACAAACCTCCTGGAGGTGAACCAAATACTGCTGTGTTCGGATAGGTTTCATCAGACCACCAATATGCAAAAGATGACCCGCACAAAGGAGTCAAATCAGAGACAAATAATGTGTCGGCATCCACGTATATACCGCCATATTTACCAAGAACATGAAAACGCACCAAATCTGAGGCAGAAACGCGCTCCCCAGATGAAAAATCAAAGGTAGGATCAGTCTTAACTTGAATTCGAGATACTGCATTCACGGGAAGAGTGTTCAGGAAAGTATTCACCCCGTCAGTCACATTGTTAAAAGAATCAACATCTGTCCATACGTTGAGACCCCCCGATTGCGATACGAGAAACGAACGCAATGTTGTCATTATTATTGGAGATTCCAGGAATTCGTGTGTGATATATGTGTGGATGGAACATACTTTGTTGGAGCGTGGCAGCTTGGGGATGAGTTTGGCGAGAGCTCTAGCGCAAGAGGCTACGTGGTTTCTATTTCTGCATCCCATATTCGTGCTGTCTTTCAGAAGTGACGCTGCGGCATCAATATTCAACTTTAAAAACTCCTTACCATCTGCTCGCAATGTTTTATTGAAGTTGTTGCCGCAGAATTGAAATTGAGACTTTTCAAGCAACTTGATTGAGTTTTTCTTGGCGTTTCTCACTACATTAAGTCCTAGGTGACTCCAGTGGTCTGGGTAGTATGTAGACGTCTTATTGGTGTGTTGTATTTTTATTGAATGGACTGCATGATGGTGTACAAGTATACTTAGAACTGATTGGTCAGCCCTGTGACATTTCCCTTCATAATTAGGAACACAAGTATGAGATATGTTGGTATTTTTGTATCCAAAAGATTGGTACCCTTCGGATCCATCAGGAGCCATGCATTTTATATCTTTGGCGCATTGAACCCACGGGTCAACAATGTTTTTCATGACCCCTAAAGCTGAAGGTCTCCAAATTGAAAAACAACCACATATTTCATCCACTTTCCGGTAATCCAGAATAGTACCAAAGGTATATCCATTGGTGAGTTTCGCCAAGGCATCGATAGTGTGTGGGTGGGTGTAGTTGGCTACCGGACCAGCTGTTTTTCTACCGTAGAACCCTAAGTTATAGGAACGATTCGGGATGTACTCCTTTTGGTTTTCAAAAAAGATATTTCTTAATCGAATTGATGCATCTCCCCAAATTACATAACCACATCCATCACCGAGAGTTTGCACCTCCACCATAGCTTTTTGCAATATGATCGGTTTCCACAGTGAATTTGTGATGCCTCGAGTGGCTCTCCAGCGATCCTCCCATGAAATATCTTTTGGAAATCCTAATTCCGTGATTTCAAATGATTTTACTTGTACGCGGCACATGGAGCTTATCTCGTCAACTACATTTTGATCGAGATCTCCTAAATTGTACAGATGAATAACCCAATTCGGTGGAAGAGATTGCTGCGCGTGCCATATATTCATCTTCACCTCCTCAAGATGATTGCTGCTAGCAGCTAATACATAGATACTGGGACTTACTTTACTTTGCACTTTGGAACAACTCATCACTTCAACTTCGAGAAGGACATCACTGGAAGGGTAGGACTTCACATGATAAGACACGTCGATGTAGGTCACGAATAAGAACGCAATCTCTGCAAGTATTGCTAGTATAAAGAGAACACTCCCATGCTTCATACACGGTCGCATCATTTGCAATTGTTAGAAATACAAATTCGTATGTATACTACTGTTGGTACTAGCGAACACGGTATGGTTCAGTCAATTATGTTTTACTGAAATTCCAAGTTAAATTCCATCCAGATTTCCAGATTTTTTGCGAAATTTGGTTGATTTAATTATGAAAAACTATATATCTGTTGTCATTCGAAGTTGATGAATGAATACTCTGTAACTCCTTTTGCTTGTAATCAGGAAAACACAAGGTTCTGTTAGACCAGTGTTGAGTACATGCGAATCAGGCCGATCGATATAAGCTTTTGCCGGTACCTACAGAAGAAAAACTAGTATATGAGTTTCTTATGAACCGTAGATACAGCTTCGATTAAATATACATGTGACAAATTTCATCTTTGTAATACAACCCAGGGTATTGACTATTTGGACAAGCCCCCCTCACTTTGACAAAATCGGCTCTCTGCAAGTATGGTGCATAGCAGATCCCGCGTACGAGAGTCTGAAGACAATGAAGAGTTACCAATGCTGGGCGTTGGATATCAAGCCAAGACATCCAGCAGAGCGAAAGAATGCTGGGGATTGATCAAACCACTTACCTTAGGCTTTATATGTGGCTTGGCGTTAATCATGGTATTGGAGCAATTCAGGAATCATGGGTCGCAGGTGTCAATACAGATGAATTTGACAGAGGTTGTAGAAAACACTCCTCATATTGAAGACGAAAATCAATTTGATATGAACGACGACACTTCTGAAGAAGAGGATTCATTGGATGACGATACTACTTCAAACGATGCTATTGATTCGCCTCCAGTTGCTCAATCATGTTTATCGAAAGATGTTTATCCATCTGGTGCTACAATTATTCACCAGGAGGTGGTTAGCAGCGCATCGACTGGAACATTTTTTATTTTGGAAGATAAGAACGGAACAACTTCTAGAATTATAGAGTGCTATCTTTCATTGCTCGGTGTTCCAGTGGCGAATTCATCTGACCCGTTTTTATTCGTTGATGAAAAGTTGTTCTTGGGATCCAATTTTGGAAACATGAATCGTTTCCGATTTGCCTTAAATGATATTCTGTTGCTTCAGAGTTTGAAAAGTCACCCCAACCGAGTATTCGACGAGTCTAATGCCAGTTTCGTGTTGATTGAATCCATGCCATTTGTTTCGTATAGTTTGCCTCCACCCCAAGTGTTGTCTGAAATCTGTCCTAATTTCCATTCTGATGAACTTGTTCACAAGCACCGTGAGAGAGCAACATTGAATAATTTTGCAGACCACACTCTTAGCACGGCTGCAATAATACACTCAAGTCCTGTGGGTAGAAAAGGAACCCTGAAGTCCATTGGCGCGGAATTTTTTCAATCCATCCACAACGATGCGACATCGTCGAAGACCAAAATTTTCTTTATGACGAGTGGTTCGAAGTTCATTGATAAGATGAAAAAAGATAAAAGTTCACCAAGAGATAAGAAACGAAATATATGGCCGAATGGGAATCATGCATCGGCGGTAATAATACCTGTATTAGGAAATCAGCTGTTGCGGAGTGAGTCACCTGGTCGCAATGTAACTTTCTATTTTGATGATGATATGCTAGACGCAGATGACATTAAAACAATGAACTTGCTGGAAAGTGCAGGAGCTTATATCAACCCGCGCAACAGCGTCAACAGAAATGATGTTATCAACCTCGACTTAAAAGATGCAGCCTTTCAACGAGTGTCCCAATTCTGCCTAATTCTAGATTATATCACCGGAGATTCCAACAAAGGATTGGTTTCATTTTATGACGCGATTGAGCATCAATGCATTCCGATGTACATGGGTCATAGTTCCACCGAAGTATTCTCGCGACCTGAACTCCCTTTTGCAAGAGCAATCAACTGGGATCAAGTCTATATGGTGATGCACTCCCTAGATTGTGTAAAACTCTCCGGCTATACAAATATACTTCTCTCGCAGCTGTCAAGCAACACTGAATTGCAGGATATTATCAGAGGCAATATTAAACTAGTGACCGATTTTCTGGTTATGCCCAATAAGTTTTTGGATCCTAGATTGCCAGATCCACACGAAGCTGTGGCAGCATTTGGAGAAAATGCTGTTTTGAAATTGATATTGTCGGAGATTTACGAACAACTTGTAACTTAAATATATTCTACAACTGCTACAATTAATACGTTTCGACTAGTGGTCTTCCAACGTAACATAGTCACGTTCACTCACAGTTTGTAGCCGCGTAAATACTGTGAAGTATGCTGTCATTTAAATGGTCCAAAGAGAGAGCACCAAACCCCACACGTATCGAGCCGTTAACAATTCTCCAGCAACAAGTCGAGATACTGATATGAGCATAAAATAAAAGCCATCGATTGGCCTTGATTTTGAGTTCCGGCTAATTTCGCAAACATCCCTAAATTGCTAGGAATTTGACCGAAGTTTCCGAGTGTTCAAATAGCTACGGCGACAATATAATAACCGAGCTTAAGCTCTTCATCGGAGGCACGAAATGTGATCAAGACAAGTCCTAAACCTACAAACATTTGAAATATTAAAAGAATGAATCGATCATGAAGGAAATGACTGAGGTAGATACTGAAACATGTAGCGATAGCTCCTAAGGCTCCTAATGCTGCGAGAGTATACCCGTTTTGTTGATGTTCCCACCCGAATGCCGTTTTGGTGATTAAAGGCAAACCCCACAAAACCACCGTCTGGTTAAAATTATTCTGGAAACTAATCAAACAACTAATCCATGCCTTGGAAAACAAAATGTTCCTCGTGAAATCAGCGAAAGATCCCTCGAAGTGAGAATTATTTTGGGGTTCGGTGAACCATAGTCGAACTACAAGTATTGCAATTCCATTGGCCATCACACAAATAATACCACACCATGTAAACGAATTCAAAACAGATCTACCTGAAACAACGATCACCGGAAGATAAGTAACCAAAGCAGCCAGCAGAGGGCTCAAGACGCATGTGATGTTTTGAAGAAACATGGACAGCCCGAGATACCGAGTAGAGTGTTCTCCTGCAACACTGACAATATATCCATTGACGCTTGCAGCAACTCCGGAGCTAGCTCCTAGAATGAACCTTGAAATAGGGATTCAATGCGCACATTGGGTCACGGCTCCGAGACTAAACACCATTTCTCCCACAGCACCAAGAAAGAGCGAGCAGTAAAACGACACAGTGTAATTCCCCTTGTCAGAATAAGATCCAAACACAGGCAGAAATAAAAGACGCGCCATCCAAAACAAGGAAATTGAAAGTGAGTAGAGATTATGCGATATGGAGGATATCATCATTGCATCGCCCAAACCACTTGAAGCGCAAGTGCCACATCTATTTCCCACCGTAAATAACTCGTTTCTGAACAGGTTCACACGATACTCACACAATGACATAACAGAAAATGCTCTTGAGATTATGATGGACTTTTTTTAATTTTGAAACACAGAAATAATTTGAATGCCGACATGCACATCAAGTGGGGATATCGAAATTATGTTTCGATAACTAATAAAATATGAATCAAAAGAAAAACCAATGCATGTATTCACGCCAGCTTGTTAAGCGCACAACTGTATTTATTCAATTCGTGATCGAGAACGAATGAGGATCTTCCAACCAGAGGCAAACTATAGAAACGACTTGCTTGCATGTACAGATGACCGCCTTCAATGTGATATATGTCCCCTATATGTTTTCTGTCTTTAATAGATGGAGTGAATGTATTAACGATCCCTAATGTTGTATTAAGACAATCAGCAACGACTGAGTTGGGAGCTTGGTCTTTCAAAACCCAATCGAGTCGGTTGCCAGCAGAACTATGTTTACCAAGTGTTTCAATAAATTTCTCTAGATTTTGAACTTTGGCGGTTGACAGTCGAGAATATACATCAGCTTCTTGAACCAGTACATGGATGTATTTTGCATCTATGTGCGTGCGACTCACCAAGCACGGGATTGGACCATAGACAAAAGCTTCACATTCAAATCTGTGGCTTAATTCAGATTCATACAAAATATAAGCAAAGGTGCTTGAAACCGTTCCTCCCATGCCATGTCCAGTAAAAACTACCTTCAATAGCAGGCTGCTGTTTTCGGAATTCTCTTTTAGAAGATTTTCAATAATAGGATTATAGGTGTCGTAATAACTGGACATTGCGACGTTAAAGTGCTCCGAGCATTCAAAATGTGGAAGGAATGAAAATGGCACAACATTTTGATCCTGAATTTCGGCTGCTGTAAATCGCAATTGGTTCAATAGCTCATTGGTAAAACAAACAACCATTGTTTCGGTTAAATAGTCAACATGAATACAGCAACGACTGTCTTTATAAACTGCACCGGCCATACCGGATGCGTACCGTAAGAAATGTGCCATTTTTGCTCGTAGCGGTTTCGAAAGGAACATCGGATCAATGTCTGAATATTCTGACTCCTTTGTAGCGATATTTTGAACAATCAAACCTGCGCATACAACAGCATCATACTCACGAACTAAGTCTTCATTTACCACGTTCTTCAACAGGGCAATCACTTCGACAGGGCACCAATGGGGGTCGTGTTGGTTCAATAAATCAATTAATGCAAGACCAAAATCCTTATCTGTCTCCCCTCCGCTCGCCTCTTCAGAAGACCCAAAAAAGAAAATTGTAATAAGTGCACCCAATGCAAATGTCACACCAATGGAGAATACAATATCCAAATCACTCCATTCACGGTCCATATGTATTCGTGCCTAATGACTCTTTCGTATGATCTTCAAGCAGGTCAAACGAGAATCACGGTTCCAAGTCTTGTAAACGAAATCTATGTCCTTCAATAAAGTTTTATATAAGAAATATGATATTTAACATTAAACGACATGAGTCATGCTTTGGAGCCTACTTTTGATTTTAAAGGTCGGAATTAGAGATACCTACCTACAATAGATGATCAGGAAGCCCACCGCCGAAGAGTTGGCTCATGAGATCCCGGAAGCTAGTCGAGGTTGGGAGTCACAGAGAGAGGAAGTAGATACATGGGTTACCGATATTGAAGGGACATTACCACTTGAGCTGCGTGGAACTTTCATCAGGAACGGTCCCGGAGTCACTGAAGTGTTTGGCACGCCTCTTAAGCATCCCATTGACGGAGATGGCATGGTGGTCGCATTGACATTCATGGAAGGCAAAGTGCATTTCAGGAACAAGTTCATCCAGACGTTCAGCCACAAGGAAGAAGATATTGCAAAAACAATGCTATACAATGGAAGCATGGGGTCTCGGGTTCCAGGAGGCCCTAAAGATCCACGTATCATGAGAGATCCATCGCATACGAATGCTTTCTACTGGGGCAATAAGATAATGACGTGCTATGAGTATGGACTCCCACATGCCCTTGACCCTTGTACTTTGAAGACACTTGGTGCTGATAATCTGAGAGGGTCACTCAAGGAAGTGAAGGCGATGTGCGCGCATTTCAGATACGATGCAGTACAGGATCGATTGGTGACCATTGGTTTCAAACCGGCAGTTCAAGGAACTCTGCCGAAATTGGAAATCCACGAGTATGATCGTCAATGGAACGAATGCAGCAAACTTTTTGTGCAGATAGATGGATTGAATTACGCCCATGATTTTCTGATGACTCCTGAATGGTATGTTTTCCATATGTCTCCATTTGTTGACACTTCTATGGAGACTACGATGAAAATTTTGAAAGGCGAGCTGTTCCCTGGTGAGACGATGAAATACAAGCCTGACCTTCCTTCTCGCATGGTTGCTATAGAGCGTAAGCCCTCCGGTAGAGTAATAGAGTTCAGCACTGAGCCATGCCACATCTATCACTTTTGCAATGCCATTCAGACAGGAAATAAGATCTCTTTTGGGGCTGCCTGTTTGCCTGTTGGGTTTACTATGGAGTGGCAATATAAAGCATTCCTTTCCAATACAAGTGATGCACCAGGTGTGTACCACAATTACATCATGGACCTTGATAACCGGACATGCGTTCGATCTTGTTCCCCGAAAGTACAGGATAGATCTTGTGAGTTTCCTACGTCACATCCGTATCGACATTGCGTGAGATTGGACAGTGATAGTCCGGTGCTTCCACCGCGCTATGTTTACTTAATGGCAGGCCGACCAGGGGTTGCTCTTCCGTTCACCGATCTCGTCAAGTACGATGAACAAGGTGAGCGCGATGGATGTTGGAGTCCCGATGCAGGAGGTGTTGTAGGGGAGCCGGTTTTTATTCCTAGGCTTGGAGCTGCATCTGCGTTTTACGGGGATGATGATGATGGCTGGTTGGTGACGCAGGTGTACTACCCTGGAGTACATAAGGTAGAGTACGTCATCATTGACGCAACGACAATGCAACTTTTATGCAGAATCAGAGCTCCGATTCATATTCCGTATTCTTTCCATGGTTCATTCACACCTGAGGTATTCGTTTTCCCTCCAACAAAATTATAGGTTTGTTCTTTCATTAACAAAACCAATTATTTTATAGCACTACCATGTAGTAGTGGATCAAGCCATCAATCGCTAAATTCTCAAGTAACCAGCGTATCTTGTTAAAAGAAAAGAGCAATCCGTAAGGTTATCAGATGCTGCTACATTATGCGGAATCACTGTAATACAATTCAAATATGCATTTCCATTTTGCATCATCCCACTGAACAGCGATGCGGTCCCCGCAACTCTTGAAGTGTCATTCCGACCTTGGACAATTCTTGTTGGACGATGAGTGTAGCTAGAGCCATTGGGAGACTGAAGTCTAACAGCTGTATTTTCGTTTTGATCGATGTTCAAGGTTCGTTTTCGTTACTTCCCCAATTTAACTCATTCTCTTTTAGAAAGATTCAGAAACAGCATTCACTGCATGGAGCAGCTAATCCACAACAGTAACTTTTTGGTACAGTCATCCAAGGTACTTGGTGTACCATGTGTGGTGACTGAACAGTACCCAAAAGGTTTACTGCATACCTGTGAAGAGATTGATATTCTAGATACCAAGTTGTTTGAAAAAACAAAATTTGCAGCGACGACACCAGAATTCATCAACCACGTGGAAGATCTCGGAGGCAGAAGACAAGCTGTGGTTTTTGGTATCGAGGCTCACGTGTGCGTTCAGCAAACGGTGCTTGACCTTCTGGAGAGAGGGTGGGATGTGCACGTTGTAGCTGATGCAGTTTCGAGTTCAAGATCTATTCACAGAGCTGTTGCTCTCGATAGAATGAGAACTAGTGGAGCATTTATTACCACCGCGGAATCTGTGGTTTTTGAATTGATGCGAGATACAAGCCATCCTGAATTTAAAACTGTTTCCAACATGATCAAGGAGAACAATCAACGACTTGGGTGTTGTCTGTCGTTCTTGTAAGGATTTACTAGGTTGTACTTCAGCTTTCATCGGATATATCTTTAATAATAAATGAAATTAAAATCTCGGCTGTATTTTAGTTTAAAACCCTAAGAAGGAGAGACCTTCGTTGCAGGTTCATCTAGCGTGCCATCAGCCATCACAATATCAGTTTTATCCGCGTTTTCACTCTTATAGCTTGGGACTCTTGAACTGCAAGCGTGCTCGAGTGACCCATCAACTACCTTTTCCATCACTTCGAGGTTGTCTCTCGACAATAATCGAAACCCTCTCCAGCAATATACATCATCGTACTTCGGATGGTAATCTTCCTCGATGCAATTTTCAGGGTCCATGGCGATTTCCATGTCTTTGATAAAATCTGGAAACACAGGAGTTGTATTTGCAGCTCGGGATGCGAATGAATTCCGCCAATCAGCGAAATCGTTGCTCCACAATTCGATGTTGCTCGAAGGTTTTGGGACCTTGGAAGGCGGACCATCCATTTTTTCTTCATGAATAGGATATCGCTCAAAATTAGGACATTTGTTGCTCTTCCATGTTTTCCATCCGCTCTCACTTTCCAGTATGGACCCCATATCCTTGAAGAACGAATCTCCATCAGGGGGGGTGTGCTTGATGAGCTCAGCAACTCTCTTTACGAGGTATTGTACACCAAAGGACTTATCTTTTTCTCTTGCTTTTTCACTCACAGTCTTTAGAGGCGATTTTGATATCGTGTGGAATAAAATCATAAATTGACAAAGAACATTTCGTCTTAAAACGGGATCGGAGAGCTGCAACGACAAAAGACGACTGCTACTCAAGAATTTGGTGGGAACAAACGAAGGGGTGTTGCTATCAATTTCAATGCTGGATAGTGAACGAGATCGAGACCGTTTACGATGGTTTACCATTTCTCTATCAAGATCTGCCTTTGAGAATGGGTTTGATTCAAACGCCTGCAAAACCACATTAGCAACATGCACGAATTTCTCCCAGTTTTCTAAATCCATCAAACATCCCTTTTCCGCTTTTACTACAAAAAACTGTTGCAATTCCCAGAAGCGACTGTATAGGGTGTAGTCGATAGTATTCTTGCCTGGGTTACTGTGGTCTGCTTGAATCAGTTGAAGGAACTCCTCTTCATCTTCCACCTGGGTCACATTATCTTCATTGAATGCTCCTAAAAGATTAACCCCACTTCTTTCATACAAAGGAAAGGAATACGCTAAGAACATCATCACTTTACCACATAGAACCGTGTGATGAGAGGCCGATAAACGTCTCAGTAGGAAATTGGCAATTCTCAACATAGCCATTTTCGATCTGGTCATTTTATCAAACGGCATCAATTCTTTGCAGGTAAGTACCTGTGTTCGCCTGTACACCATTAGAAACAGTGCATCCTGGTTTAAGCAACTTACTCTTCTACTAATTCCCACGCAGTCTGATATTCATGCACACTAATCGTTTCGAACATGTCCTCGAAAAGAAGAAACGGTAATTCACTCGCTGCAAAATCGCTCTTCAATGCAAGTTGAATAGCCAAGTCAATCACATCGCCATCAATATCTTTGCTCAGCAGGTGCTTTCTGAGAGACACTTGAATGGCACAGCTGATGTCCGCAATAACATCATCATTGCTGAGTCCTTGATCCAGTAATAGAACCTTTGTATCTTCCGCTACCCGTACTACTCCATCGAATGAATCCTTTTGAGTAGTCAAAGATTTCGTGAACAACTCACTGAGAACATCGAAGTCCATGATTCAATAAAAATAAATTAAAAACTGGACTACCTCTTCGCCAAGTTTTTAATGTCGGATCATACCAAACAAGTTCACTTGGATAAATGGCATTCCTTCTTCGGGCAGGTTTCAAAACAAGTGTGTCGGACTTCTGTCGAACACCACTCAATCGTTTGTTAAGTATTCACAAGATGGAATCCCAAATGGCTCGGCCTCGCTAAAAACGGATTGCATTTTTGTTTCCCGTTGCACGAATCATTCGTGAATGCTGTGTCTCAGTTTCCCCCCTCTCTTGGGAGATATTATGTATTAATATTGATTAACGGGAAGATAAAAATCTTTACATTTTAAAAAATCATTCGTTACTCGACGAGCAGTAGTCGTAGAAGAATGAAGTTTCATGGAAATCCGAAAACACGACGAATGGCCGGCCATTCTTTTATTTCAGATATTTCAGGAGGTATTTCAACATCTTTGCAATCTTTCGCGAGGGATGATTTTGGTTCTTCATCTGTTGAAACAACGGTGATCACTTGCGGGTCCACCGCCATGAAGAAACTATGAAGTACAGAAAACGAAATACAGGCACGATCTCTCGAGCCGATTCTTAGAGCACATTCAAATAAGCTCCTCGATGTAATTCCAGCATCATTGATCGGAGAAGAGACTTTACATAAACAGTGAGGGTGCTTTTGAAGGGTTTTCAAAGCGAGTAATAGCTCATCTTTCATAAGGAGAGCATCCACACAATAGGCGTGAAGCCCCAGACGATGAAACATATCTAGAGAAATTTGAAGAAAAGGCGAGAAGCTCCCACTCGCTTCCAATAAAATTTTCGCTAACCGCTCCGAGTCGGTTGGTACGCGGTACTGGAGCAGCTGGTACAACACGTGAAAGTTCTGCGCCGATATCAATAGCGCACACATCAGTTCATGCATGTACTTTTCTACTGGAATAGAATACTGTTGAAGACTGCGGATATATTCACTGAGACATACGGAAAGACGTTCACAAATAGCCTTGCCTGCAGCCAAGTCAGCGGGTATGGAAGGTATCATCATCCAAGTGAAGATATCTATTTGCAAAATGACCGAGTTCCCGTTATAGCACCGAATATCTTTCAATGCAATGCGACCTGTCTCTTTAAACTCCAGAAAAACAGAATCCAAATAAGAAATCGTTTCTTCATCGTCAAAAGTCAATCCGACGAACCGCGGACTTTCCAGTTGCTTATTGTGTTGAGATTGAGGACTTTTGGTTTTGGCATTGTTTCTCTTTGAATAGGCTCCGAATAGAAAACTTGGTTTCCCAAAACTCCGCAATGCTCCTGAGGCGTTTAAGCCAGCAGTAAACGAATTAGAATTGGAGGCGAGAGGGACTATTTGAGAATTAGAATTTGCGGCTGCTTTTTCCCTAGAATACAAATAAGCAAATCGCCATATTTCAATTAAAGAAACTTACCTCAATGCCTTCAAGTAGAATTGGTTCATCAGTTCAAAAGCGTGTACCATCATGCCTACTTCAACTTTCGTTTTTGAAAGCAAGAGCGATCTTAAATGATGCAGAAACACTGCTTTGGAATATGCCCGTTCATCTCGAGGCGATTCTCCATGTACAAAATCCACGATTGAAGTTTGAGGGGGGGCGCAACCTCGTCGGAGTAAAAAAGCAAAAAGTCTTTTAGGGTCTCTGAGCAGGAAAGAAGGCTCGCTGATTTCAACGGAAATTTCATCGCCATAGCTTGGGATATGATCCAGATTCAACTCTAATTGTCGAATGGATCCAGATTTAGCATCCAAAAGCCAATTAGGATATAAGAAAACCCACACAGCAGAGTAGTTTGAATTTTCTTGAATTTGCTCTGATATATCGTTTCTTAAATCGTCTGTTTGAGGCGAATAGAAATACAAATCTATTGGTCTAATCGCCGCCTCAAGCATGTCTATTATTCGAGGATAACTAATATTTTCAACAGACATGGGTCCTATTTTCACCAACATGCTCCCACGAGGCAGAGTTTCATTCTCTTCGGCCAGAACAACAGGAAACATAACATTGCCACTTTGCGCTAGTTTGAAAGGAGTAGGTCCTTCAACCAAAGTGAACTTGGAGGAACAGAACCTCTCGTCTACATTCAATGAGCGGTACATCGGCTTGGGCGTCATACATGGTTGGTCCGTGTCCGCATTCACGTCGTAAATACTGGTGAACCCCCCTTCCATGTTGTGCACGCATATTAAGTGGTCTACGATGCTAAATCCGATATTCCTGGTGGCGAATAATTGGAGAGTTTTGAACAAAGGCGTAGATTCGCGACCTAATTTATAAACGTGTATTGTTCGAGTCGCGCATATGATTTGTACACAGTATATACTATCATACAATTTGGCAAGATACACATCCCGCTGTCCTGGCACATTGGTTGGAGTGAATTTTCCCAGCTTGGTGGGAATGTTACTTGATTGAAATTGAAATGGTCTCATTTCAATTCCATCTCCAGAAGCACTAGGATGTTGTAAGAGTAGCACATTATGTTCAAGCAAACTCCAAAATGACTGGATCGAACATTTGACCTTGCCGGCCAACTTGCAATTCGCTTCTCCTTTTTCAAAGCAGGGCAACTTATATATTTCTAAACCAAATCTGGTAACAATGCATAAACTTAATTGACTACCACGTTCATTCTCTACGCGCTGTGAAGGCATGTCGAGCCACAGTACGCCACCTTTCAAAATCAGATTACCACGCTTTGTTTTACAGCTCACTTTAGTCTCTGTGCTCCCGACCAGATCAACGATATCAATAGATACGTCCGACCGCTGGATCGCGAGGAATTTCTTGCAAGGCGAAAACTTCACATCCAAAGTCACTCCGACATGTACAAAATTCATCGGCGGTTGTTCCAATCTTTGAAGGGCGATGGTGAAGTACACGTTCTTCTTCATCAAGATCAGCAGCTGATTCGGTTCATCGTACCATACTTTATGACCCTCAACTTCCACCGGAATAAAAGTGCTTGACACCTCCAGCCAACTTCGATGCATAACTCCTAATATTGTGGGGGCCTCCTCTTCCTGATATCTTAACTTCATGTCGTTGCGAGAACAAGGCAATGCCGCATTTTCAGTAGGCAAACTTGAAGAAGCTGAAGCATTATATTCTCAGGCAATTGATGCTGATGGCGAGGACCACAAATCTTACTCCAATAGGTCTCTTGTGCGTAGACAACTGCTCAAGTTCGATGAGGCATTGGCAGATGCTGAATCCAGTTTGGAGAATGACCCTCTGTATGTTAAGGCCCACGACAGAAAGATAACGGCATTGGTAGACATGAACCGATTGTGGGAGGCTAGGAAAGCATGTGCTTACGCTGTGAATCTGTTCAAGAAATCGAGTAAACCAGATGCTAAAGATGCTTTAGACTATTTCAAAATTAAACTGAGCTCTATTCGAAGCAACCAGGTGCTTGTTGCAGAAGATTTAAATTTGAATGTTTCTTCACTGGAGCATTTTTCAGAAATTTTCAAGCATTGTGAGAATTCACGTTTGAAACTTGCGGCCATGGCTACCATGTGGAACCAAGCCGACAAAAAACTTCGTTTAGCGGTTTTTACGAAATTCTTGCTAATTCTAACAGGAAATGACCAAGTTCCTGTTGATGCTTCTCCTTTAGTGGATCTGCCAATGCACAACTATGCCGACGTGAAAGTTCCTTCAACTTGGTTGAAATTCTGGAATTCGACCGAGGATAAAGTTGGAATGTTTCACGAAATGTACCAACTATGTACCAAAGATGAGCAAAACCTTATTATCATAGATCTTAAGGAGTATTTCCAGCCAAAATCATAAAATAAACGACATCTACTTGCTAACATGTTTTGTCATGGACTTGAACAACAGAATGGGGTTCAAGGAGGGAACTGCGATGACCATTGTGTTCCTCTCTGTGCCCCATTCTAATTTCAGCATCGATTTACTGCATCCGAATACTTGTTCAGCGGCAGTCTCTATAAGTGCCTTATTAATCATCTCTTCTGAATCACTCGATTTGCAAGGGATCTTCAGGGACAATGTGGAATTAGTGGCTTCGAATGGAATAGAAGGCTGTCCAATAAACACAGGCGATACAGCGACAAAGGATCCGCCCTTCCCGTCATTCCATATAGCAGGAGGAACAGATGGTGGAGGCACCTTGAGGGATATCTCGTATAAGGCTGCTTCAGGGCTATTGAACACCATGTCCTTGTACAAGTAAAAACCATCTTCGAGAAGTTCATAACCGAGAGCAGATTCCTTATATGCAGTGCAGTTCCAGCGACCCTGCTTCTCAACTAGCCCATCGTCGCGACGAAGAAAAACAACTGGACCACGCACCATCAGGTTGCGTATAATGAATTTTTTAGGAATGTAGATAGATCCATCACGAGGTCGAATAGGAAATTCTTTGAGGGGGGTGGTGGTGGTAAGAACTAGCGCCCCACCAAGACTGTACACAGAGTGCATCTAAGGCTACCGTGTCGTGGGGGGCTACCTATTCCTGTATCAAAAGAGGAGTTAATTGATTCCTTTTAAAAAGAAACATCTTGCCACGCTAATCAGGATTCACTAGTGTGTGAAAACTTGCTTTCTCTACACCCATTTCCT
>Ga0105055_10003225_pt1 | contig 24841 bp, 11 predicted proteins | sample BON03_FD_78090 | JGI IMG/M metagenome (GOLD analysis project Ga0105055, IMG submission 78090) | Freshwater microbial communities from Lake Bonney liftoff mats and glacier meltwater in Antarctica - BON-03 | ecosystem: Environmental > Aquatic > Freshwater > Ice > Glacier meltwater | place: Lake...
GATCAGGGTGGGCAACGTCAACGCATATGATCAAAACCCAGCGTGTGCAGTAAATCTGACTGCATATTCGGTGATGGACACGCCGTGTATTGCTACGGGGAGGTACATCTTCATAGTGCAACTACATGCAGTCAGCAACAAATGTCTGCATTTCAGCGAGATTGAGATATTTGCACATGCATGTCAAGAAGGTGCCCTACGGTCGTATGCAAGTGGAGGCGATCGATTGGGCATTTCTTGGTCAAATTTCGATTCTGTTGCCATGGCACTTATCAACCAATCCATTGAGGATTATGTCTGTCGCTTTCAAGCAGACAATGGCCGCCACACACAAATCACTGATCTCGTCATAATTGATGGTAGCTCTGCATGGTGTTTAACGCCCACATGGAAGTCGGCACAAATCGGCGTTCATATTGACATTCTTCAGGCTTCTGACAAAGCATTAGTGTCGTGGCGCCCAACAACCACACTGCTTAATTTCAGTCTGACGGGACTTTATGCAGATCGGTGCTCTGGGCAAGATTGCACTGCTTGCCTCGGTTGGCCATGCGTGAGCACCGCCTTTAATCTCAACTCCTCGGGCAATTATGCTGGCCGCATCTTAGATATCGTGGAAAAGTGGACTGGAAGAATACATCCCTCAGTGGGTCCTGTCACTGGCCAGTCCAATGTAACCCTTTTTGGAGCTGGCTTCACCCCAAATCATGAATATAAGGTAGTGCTGACCAGCACCCTGTATGCAGATGCGGGTGAAATCATGTATGTTAGCGGGATTGTAACCAACATGTCACGACAGATTGTGTGGGAAACACCAGGATGGGCAACACAATTCGCAGGTCTGAGTAATTTCTCAATAGAAGGACAACCATGGATTTCTGTGCAGCTTGTTCGAGCTCAAACAGTGGTCAACATACTCAACATGACACAAGGCACAGGAGCCATTCAATTCGTTGTGACTCAAGACCCACGTGGATTCGCATATGCAAAAGTCAGTGGCAAACTCTACCAGTTCCTGACACGTCCCCATCAGCAGTCGTTGACGAACCTAACCACAAATGCAACCACTACCTACAACCTCACCTCCTGGGCTGTTTCAATCGAGAAGTCTGGCGCCACGGAAGGGTCTGCAAAAGGTGTTGCCACTCAGGCTGAAGACGAGGTTGAGTTTTTCAGCTTGGTGCACACAGAGGCTGATGATGGAACAGTATGGACAGGAACTCTTTTTGGATTCGAAATGTGCTGGCTCAATCAGAGTAGGATCAATGCTTCGGCGTTTGCAGGCGCCAATAATGAGACGCTGCAAGTGCACGGATATGCTTTCAATGTGCATCGGAGGTATGGTTTGAATTTCAGTGCGCCAGGTCATTGGATTGATACACAGCCCCAGTACCCCCTCACTCACACTATGCTCATTGTGCAGCTGCCTGCGTGGGACTATGACGCCGAAACACCAATCCGGATTCACATTCGCGAGGAATTCTCTACTGTGAATATGGCTGGTTGCGACAATACAGGCTCCTATCTTTCATTCCACTATACTCCACAATGGGATAGTGTCAACATCTCATTTTTCCTGGCCTCTGGCGGGCAGGTGATGGAAGTAACTGGAGCTGGATTCGGTGGTGAAATTTTCTGCGAATTGCATCATGAGGGGAGCGGTCTCAATGTTTCGATACGCGCTAAAATCGTCGACTCAGCTGCAGTGCTCTGTGCTGTGCCCGCATGGCTTCAAGCTTCCACACTGGTGGAATTGATGATTCGGCGTGACGGGGAAATTATTCCGTCAGTTCAACCTGTCTCTCCTCTTGTTATCAAAGACGGCTGGGATTCTGCAACTGGTGCTACCTTGGTGCAGGATACGTCGGCAAAAGGGGGTGAGGATATCAATATCTATGGATACGGATTTGACACAAAGTATCAAGACTATCAGTGCCTCTTCTGGCTGCCGCTCAACACAACTTTGAACAGCACGCTCTTCAACGTGACAACTGCGTACATTACACTCAGCAACACAGCTCAAAACATGTCAACACAGGCGTCTGTCGTATCTTCAACGGAAATAACATGTTTGACACCTGTATGGGGTGCGCAATACACAGTTGAGCCAACCCGTGTCCAGGTGAGCCTCCAGAAGGCCAACAATTTAGTAGTGTATAGAGACGGAGGAGTGCTGCCAGCAACCTGTGCACTGTCTATTTCTGACGGCTGTTCGATCAAGTTTGTGGAGGTTTGGCAACCTGCAGCAAATGCCATCCTTTTAGGAAACGTCTTGGGTGGTGGAGACCTCGAAATCCAAGGATACGGGCTCGATATGCGTGCAAACTATTCATGCCTCTTCAATTCTGGGTTGGAGATTGCTGCTTCGTTGCCTGCGCAGCCTACATCACCATCACAGCTTACATGCGTGGTGCCAGTGATGAAAAGGGCTGCTGATAAGTGCAACGTCACTCTACATAGAGGAGACACACTCATCCGAGCTGCGCTCAACGACCCAGTGGTTTTCCAGTACGCGGCCGCGTGGACAGACAAGGATGTCTCCAAGGGTCCTGCCAAGGGAGGAACCGCCATTACAGTAATAGGCTCAGGCTTTAACAACAATTTTTCGCACTTCTGCGTATTTACTGCAAACACCAGCAACCTGACTGGAGGCGCTGACAAAATGAAAGTGGTCAGGTTGTTATCGCAACTGTATCTTGTGGAAGATCCTCCAGGGTCCTTCAATGTCGGTATGTGCACAACACCAGAATTTCCATATGTCGCCCAAAAGGTCGCATTCAGCATCGAACGTTCGGAGAACGAGGATCAGGTTATCATTGAATATGGCAGGGCAGGTGGGGGCGTTGAATTTGAGTTTGAGATGGGCTGGGATTACCTGAGGTCAGGTGCAAACGCCACCGACCCCTCAAGTTTGGCTTCTGGTGGATCCATAGTTGATGTGCATGGGTATGGCTTCGGGAGCAATGCGTCTCAATACCTCTGTATCTTCAGCAGGTCCATCGTGACGACACTGACTCAAAATACTTCGGAGACAGTCATTTCATCTCAAAACTCTACTGCCATGGTGATGACTAACAAGTTGTTACGGTGCTTAACTCCAGCCTGGGGTCTTCAGTTTCCAGCCCTGCTGGGCGGACGAGTAAATGTGCGACTCGAAGAAGTGACAAAGGAGGTGCCGTACACGGCAGGTGCGTACAACTCGAGCGTATGTGCGCAAGAGCATCAATGCTCTGTGCGTTTTCGAATTGTTTGGTCGCGCATGTTTCCAGACTCTGGTCTTGTCATTCTATCGACCGGGGGGTTGTTTCAAATTGAAGGGTTTGGATTCGATCCGGCCGCAAGCTATATTTGCCATGTAAGAAATGCTATTGGTAGTTTCACCGTGCTATCAACACCACATGCAGAAACCTCCCAGATAAGCTGTGCTACGCCCGCCTTAAATTTCAGTCTCAATGGCGCTCGCCAAGATCTCATTATTGAGCTGCTCGAGGGCATTGACGGGCATATTATTTCTAACTCCGACCTGTCTTTGAGTTCGAATCTGACTTTTGTACAAGCATGGACGACTAAAACCGTGTCTGAAGGACCTTCAAAAGGAGGTACTCCTATTTCTGTGAGCGCACACGGGTTGCAACCAGCAATGATTTATGCATGCAGCTTTAGTAATCAAGATCAAAGTCTCCTCGAAATTTCGCCTGCTCTTCTGACAAATTCTGGAGTGATTCAGCAAGGACAATTGCATCAATCACTCATGTGTGAGGCGCCTTTTGTGCTCTTCCAGATGCATACTAATTTTAGTATCTTGTTCAACGATCAACCTATTGTGGCGTTTAACGTTACCGAACGCGCCCAAGAAATGCCGTGGAAAGTCTTGTTCAACGATCAACGAAATGTGGCGTCCAACGTTAACGGATTTTCCGGATTTTTCCACACGGAAGGCTGGGATTTTATAGCAGTTGGACCCAACGTTTCAAATCCGTCAAGCTCAGCCATCGGTGGAGAGGTTTTGAGAGTACATGGATATGGATTTCACAACACAACAGGCAATTACACGTGTGTCTTCGGGGTCACTTCAATGACAGGAAACACTTCGAGCACAGATAACATGACGACAATTGCAAGCGTCACGTCACGTTCTACCATTCAATGTCTCACTCCACAGTGGGGTAAAAACTTTGCTTCTGACGGGCGCAGAGTTGTGCTCTTTGTCGTTCGGATTGGTACGGACCCTAGTCTCCCATTTGTCCTGGGACCGGTTCGTACCTTGCCATACACAGGTGGTGGCATAACTACACAAGTCTGCAATTCCGGTCTGAGTTGTTCTGTTCTGTTCACCGAACACGTTATCTCTGCATTGCCAGCCAAGATCTCAGCTCGTGGGGGCGAGATAATCGTCGTGCTCGGGTTTGGATTTGATGTGGCTGCTAGCTATATGTGCCTTTTCGGAAACGAGCACACAAATGCCACCTCTGCTGCAGCCACTCCAACAGATACAATGCATCTATCGTGCGCATCTCCCAGCTGGGACTTTGCCGCAGGCAACTATTCCTTTCAGGTGGTTAAGACGATTGACGGGCGTCGGATTGGTAATCTTCTGCGCCTGACCATAGAGCACGCGTGGGATGGCAAAGACCTGACTATCGCTCCTGCCAAGCATGGTAGTGTGATCACTGTTACTGGAGCTGGCTTTGCACCTTCCCGGGAGTACATGTGCCAGTTTTCGAGGGGCAGTGCAGTCAAAGTCACGACCCAGGCACTACAAGCGACTGGTGATTTCAAGAGGCTCACGTGCTACACGCCTACTTGGGCCTATTCGGGCAGCGTTGTCGACTTTGGAGTTATACACAACTCAGTGGCAGTGGAATATGAAGGAGTCAATTCAAACGTCGACCTGCTCTTCACCTTAGAGGAGGGATGGGACAGCATCTGGCCCCCCATGGGGGTTGCTTCTGGAAATACTGCTGTGGAGGTGAGTGCTTATGGACTCAACACCACGGGAAGGAGATACTATTGCATATTTTATCAGGACGCAGTGCCTCGAAGCGTCCAAGGTTCAACGGCACGAATTGTGCTGGGACACGTCATCAACGCCACTCTCCTTCTATGCACTACACCAGACTGGGGCACCTCATCTGTGGCAGGGCCTGTCCTCGGACGGACGGCTGTAAACATTACAAGAGAATCCGGGGTGGTGCAGTTCAATCAGCCCATGTCGTGGTATATTCTGACTTTCAATCAATCTGTAGCAGAGTGCTCACCATCGACGTGCTCGTGCAACTCAACTGGACATGCTGCGGCACCTCCTGTATATCGATATTTCCGGCAAAACAGTAGTGATCCTGCCTCTCCTATTCGCAATGCAAGCGTTGACTGTAACTGTGGCTGCGAAAAGGTCCACCATGTTGATTCGCTCCTTCCATTTACTAACAATTCACAGAAAGAAGTGAGTACAGTGGTGTGCGCCTCTGTCAATAAAACAGCAGAAACTTGTTCTTTTACATTTCTGCAATCCTGGGCATCAAATTCAAGTTCTCCAACGAGTGTCGACGCATCGGGCAATGCGTACATTTCAATTCGCGGCTGGGGTTTGGATGTTTCCACAAACTACTCCTGCCAGCTGACGATGGTATCCGAGTCACTAAATTCCTTCGTACGATCCTGGAATAATTTCCCAGAGTCCACCACTCGATTGAAGTGTCAAATTCCAGCCTGGGACTTTGAATTGAGCAGCGAATTGCTTCTGACTGTCTCAAATCCACACCGTGCTGCAGACATTTCAGATCCAGTGCGCCAGTTCGAAATGACTGAGGCACCCGCCATGCTGGCTGAATCGGCCTTTTCCAGTCGAGGCGGAGCAACCATAACTATAAATGGCTTTGGATTTCAGCCCTCGAAACCGTATACTTGCTACTTTTTCGCTCAGACTGACATGCTTGTCTCTGAAGATCGAGTGTCGAATGCAACCTTTGTATCAGGACAGCAGCTCACATGTGAGTCTCCGAGGTGGTCGCCACATGACCGCAACGTGCGACTTGTATTTATTTCGTACAATCCACAACAAAGCGTCAAGCTCCCGTCATGTCCTGTGCATCGATATGTCTCTGCACATATGGAGTGTCAGAGTCTAGACCTGGTTTTATTCCCGGAATGGGTCACACATGCTATTGGCTACGGTGATAGGCTTGGGGGCCTGAACGGAAACGGACCGAATCGCGATACTACACCCTTGAGCCCAATGATTACCATCTGTGGGTTTGGTTTCGATCACCAACGAAGTTACCGATGCCATTTTAGTGAATTGCCTAACATCATGACCACCAGCACAAGCACACCTATCCCGACCACAACGCCTGAACCCAACTCAACAACAGTAGCAGTCACGACTCCTGCACCAATCTCTCATCTCAGTCCCCCGTATTGGTCCCCTGGAATTTTTTTGAGCACAACTGTTTTGCTGTGTGTGCCACCAGCTTGGGATACAAACACAACGTGGACAGAATTCCCCACTTTTGTTGGCAGTGTGTTAGATCTACAAGAGGCAGATGCAAGCAATCTGAGCTTTTCATCCATCTTCACCCAGCTTTTGATGAACGAAACAGGGTTCCAATTCGCACAGATTAACAAGCGCCCTTCCTTTACAGGGGCATCTGCTGTAGTTTCATATGACGAAGCAGAGGGACAGCAAGTGATGCTACCTCATTGGGCTGAAAATATTTGGGAAGGAAGATTCGAAGATGGACGCCGAGTGCTTCCCGAAAAGTCGCAAAACATATCGTTTCAGGTTTCCTGTGACATGTGTCCTGCAACTATGCAGCTCAAGATTCATGCAAACGGCACGCTCTCGTTTGTTCCACCATCGGAAGGCCTTTTTGTGCTGGCAGTTTCGCTCAAGGATGATGCCGGCAGAGCTTTCGATGGCATTGACTCATCTCCTGTGCGCACCTACATTTTGGAAACACTCAAGAGCCATGCGGCTTACAAGGGCATCTTTCCCTCACTCATCGCCCATGTATTCACCGTGCTCGAAAACTCAGAGATTCTCAGATTGGATGTTTTCAATCCATTCATCACCAACCATTTAATCAACCCATTTGGTGGAGGGTTTGGGAAAGAGGTACGCATCTTAGAAGCATTGCATGTGTCTTTTGATAGCACCTATTTTTCTGAAATTTTTCCTCCGACCGTCTCTATGGACACCGGAGTGATTTCATTCAAAGTAAGAGCCTTTGTGCATGGCAACACGTCCGTCATGCTGCAAAAAACCGAGTATTCGAATGCTGCCAACAAGTCAATTGTCACATCGTTAAATTTCACGGTCCAGATTATTGCCGTGAATACCCCTCCTACCTTCAGCATCAATAGCACGCACCCAGGTCTACGCAGACTTGAAGACGAATGCAATCAAGGCTGCGTCATTTCATCGTTTGCGACCGAGATTTTCAAAGGCCCTAGACCAAGTTTAGTAGGCTCGTCAGCGATGGGCGAAGATTGGGACGAATCTTCGCAAAATATTACATTTGTTTTGCATGGAGGAACTAATTCCCCTGTTTTCATCGAGCCGCCCGCTGTGTCTAAAAGTGGGACGCTCTCGTTCACAACCAGAAGAGATATGCATGGCTATCTCAATTTTACCTTGCTCCTCCAAGACGATGGAGATCTACTGGGCGGAGGAAACAACACGTCAAGCGAAGCGCACTTTTCCATTCGCATTGTGCCAGTTAACGATGCCCCAGTCTTCAAGATCCGTTGTGCACTCAACCAATCCCATGAGTTAACAGCAGACCATGATACAGACTTGTTCAAGTTCAATTGCAGTGAAGAATGCTTTTTGGCAGCCCCTTCACTAACGTTCTCGAGCTCGACGAGTCCATCGCCAACTACCATATCATCCACAACCGTGGCTGACACCAGTACCGCAGCAGTGGCCACCACAACAACCCCTCCTCCGGCTATCGCGCCTCGAATGTGCACTGTGAAAATTGAAATGCGGCAAGGTTGCCCTCGATGTCCTGGCCACGTGCCAGGCTGCACATTTGGAGCCGCCCTGCCGGAGTTCGCCACTGCTATCCAAGCTTCGGAACTGAATGCCCCCGATGAGCGTGGTCAGGACCTATCTTTTGTAATTGGTGATGAAGAAAGCACAAACTCTGAGTTATTTGACACTGAGCCGAGTGTATCCGCGGGAGGAGACCTGTCGTTGTGTCTCGGATTCGATCAGAGTGGAGTTGCATCGTATACCTTCACGTTGCTAGACAGTGGAGGAACTCTCGACACAGGGATCGATGTCTCAAGTTTTGCTTTTCGTCTTCAACTCATGGTGCTCCGTATCAACCACCAACCTTCGTTTCATGTGTGTTCGCAGCCCAACAACACCGGTGAGTGCTCCTCAGTGGGTACAATTAGTAGTGGGTCGAGAGGATCGTGCTGTGGAGAGCGTGTTCTCACCTGGAAGGGCAGTGGTGCTACTTACGTGCCTGAGTTTGTGCACAACATTTTAAAAGGTCGAACCAATCCGAGTGGTCAAGATTCAGAGGGCAGCCAAAACGTCACGTTTTTCCTGGATGCAGTTTCTATCGAGAGAGAACGCGTCACGGGCACAGATTTTTTGCTTGTATACAGCAATATGTCGTCTGACATGTTTGAAATTGCGCCGCACGTAAATTCTTCCGGACACCTTACCTTTTCTGTGCTCGATCACGAGTATGGGCGCGCCAGGTTCAATATCACGATGATAGACGATGGAGGCACGGCCAATGGCGGTAGCAACACATCTGAGACGCATATGTTGAGCATCTACATACTAAATTCGTACATCACTATAGAAATAACCCTTGATGATTCGCTGTTGCTCACGCATTCTTCTATCCAAGATTGGATCCGCCGCATCATTGCACAGCAGCTCTCAATTGAAGATTTCCTAGTACTGAATCACCAATCAAGCAGTAGCAATCGGAGATTGCTGGCATCCTCATCTTTCAGTGTCGACGTCGCTTCTTCGTCGACAGTGCAATTCTTGAACAATCTTGGAGGCATGTCGAATGTCTCGCAAGCCTTGCGACAGATCGTGGGCGAGAATGCCACAATCAGCGCTGTGGGATTTGTCAAAGACACACAATCGAGTAAACCCCCAGGATTCAACATTTCTAGTCCTAGAATCGAAGTGGTTCAAACACAGCACTTTCTGGGAAGCCCTTACGTGCAAGGCAACTTTATCCAGGATCTGGTCCCACCTGCAACTACCAGTCTCAATGAAGAGGGCGAACCTGTTGTGGACATCCAAGTTGTGCCCATTCGTTATCGTGCTGATGGCGGGCAGTGGGTCGACGGTTCAGATGGTAACATTTTTTCGACTGGACCAAATGTGACAGCCTACCTTTCGCTTTCGTGTTGGATGCAAAGGTGCAGTGGCAACGGCTCAATAACATTTGAAACCAATAATGGCTTCGCCGGGCTGGTCGAGTTTGAGCTGATTCTCAAGGACAGCAACTTTTCGCGCCGCATCGAGATCCAAGTTGTGGCAGTGAATAGAAAACCAGAATTTACATTGCCAGCATTATTGGACATCGACGAGGACTTCCCGTGTGCCAACACTTCAGAAAACTCGTCCAAGATTACTTGGCAGTATGAAGTTGTTGGACCCTTCCCATATGCATTGACGTTTCCTCGCTTTGTGTCTGACATTACGGCAGGATCGCAATCGAGCGACCGAAACCAGAACGTGACATTTGTTGTGTCGCTTCTCAGCGGTGATGTGTCAGCATTTCGTTCCTTCCCGGTCATTACACCACTGCCTATGGATTCTATTACCAACTACTCACAGCTCGAATTCGCCCTCTACCCACATCGCCATGGAAATTTCACCATGAATGTTACTGCACACGACGATGGGCCGACTGGAAATGGCGGGCAGTCTTCTGCCAGCGCACTTCTGATGCTGGTTGTCCGTAGTGTGAATGACGAACCTCTTTTTGATCTCGTGCACAATGTTACAGTAATTGAAGACACTGGCGACACAAATCTTTCGGTCGCTTCGCGTATCATGGCAGGCATTAATGGTTCTTACGAAGAATTTCAGATGCTACATTTTACGGTAGCCATCGTGGCTCCCCAGTCGCCAGCATTCAGCAAAATTCCACATTTGTACTCATCAGGAATTGTCAACTTCGCGACAGTGCAGGATTTCTTTGGAGTCGTTTGGCTCGACGTGGCTCTTTTTGACGACGGAGGGGTCGAGAACGGCGGCATGTGCCAAGGTCTCGATCAATCGACTAAACGTATGCAGCTGATTGTGTTGGGCGTCAACGATGCTCCAAGTTTTGATCTCTTGTCGGACTCAGTGTCTGTGCTAGAAGATAGTTCTCTATATTCCTCGGTACTTGTGGTCAACATATCCTCTGGACCTTTCAACGAACGCAACCAGAGTGTGACCTTCATGCTGGCTTTAGTGACAGCACAAGATACCAGCTTTTTTGATTTCCAACCTCACATGGCAGCAAATGGGACGTTCACTTTTAAACCTGCATTCAACCAACATGGCTCAATCCAGTGCAACATTTCTCTGCTGGATGACGGAGGGTCAGAGCGAGGTGGCAAGTTCACGTCCGCGTGGACCCTCCTTACACTTCACATCATACCTGTCAATGATGCTCCATCCTTTGATACACTTTTTGATCGAATATCGATACTTGAAGATGCCCTCAATTATTCGGCGCCATTTGTGGTCAACGTGTCTGCAGGGCACGCAAACGAAGATCAGCAATGCTTCACTTTCATTGTATGTCCCGCTGCATTTACTAGTCTTCGTCCGTTACCACTTACATTCACGTGCTCGTGCGACATGCAATCAAACTGGACACACGTCAATGTGTCACACCCATGTGTTGGATTGCCATCAATGTTTGAGGTCCAGCCTCATATTGAACCGAACGGCACACTAGCATTCACACCGTCTCACCATCAATACGGGTCGATCATTTACAATGTCACGCTATTTGATTGTGAGGGTGACTCAAACGGAGGAGTCAACACGTCAACTGTCAAGCAGTTCATCTTAGAAATCGTGCCAGTCAACGATGCACCTACGTTTGGACTAGTCTCTGACACTATATCAGTCTTAGAAGACTCTTCGATGTCCTCAGAGCCCCTTGCTGTCAACACGTCAACAGGGAATACCAATGAAGATCAGCAATGCATGACGTTTATTCTACTCCCGGCAGACAACGCCCGTTCGGTGGATTTTGACGTAGAGCCTCATGTGCACATGAATGGAACCTTGGTCTTCAGACCGCGCCACAACGAACACGGATCTGTCCTGTACAATCTGACACTCATAGATTGTGGAGGGGCCACAAATGGTGGCGCCAATGCATCAGCTGTCCAGCAGTTCCGACTCCAAGTGGAGTCCGTGAATGATGCTCCGTTTTTTTTAAACGGAAATGTAACAATTTCCGAAGATGCTTACAGCAACATTTCCTACGTGTCCTCTAGTCATATTCAGTCAGTGTCCAAAGGTGCAACACAACACGACGAGGATCTTCAGCAACTTACCTTCACCTTGTCTCATATCGAGCTTGATTCGGCTTCAGTTAACAATGCAATGAATCTCTTTGAGCAATCCCCGACAATACAGTGGCTTAATGGCACCAATGCTTCCCTTTCCTTCCGCACAGCACCTTTCCAATTTGGGGTTGCCAAACTTTACTTTTTCTTGGAGGTCCTTTACTCTCACTCTTCTCCTACATCCTTTTTTGTGCCATCTTTCTTTTTGTCTAATAAAAGGAAAAGCAGGAGCACCTGCACATGATTCCTATCACTATGCTTCCCTGATTTTGCTTCTCTTTTTGTTCTGCCTCTCTCTTTGTTATATTTTTTCAGGATGATGGCGGAACAGCAAATGGAGGGGTCAGCAGTTCGAGCATGCACATCATGGAAATCCAAATCAACCCCATAAATACGGCACCGTCCTTTACAATGATCTTGACTGAAATGCTCGTGTGCTATGATTATCCAAGCTTTCGAAAGACTGTTGCTGTCAATATTTCTGCCGGCCCATTTGAGTCTCAAAATCTGACCTTTCACGTAGAGTTAATCAGCGGAGATACTGCCCTTTTCAAAGTACCCCCGGTTGTCAGCGCGAACGGCACGTTGAGCTTTGTCGCTTCAAAAGCTTTGTCGGGCATGGCACTTTTCAACCTTAGTTTGGTTGACAGCGGCGGAACGGTGCAAGGAGGACGCAATCGATCGGTCGTCACAGCTTTTGCTATCACAGTTGAGGACTTTTTAAGCCATAGTATTGAGCCTGTAGTGTACACAATGGATGAAGACACCTCTCCCGGCTTTCTTCAGCTACTGGTGCAACACACTGCAACGAATTGCAACACACCACACGCCACGTGCATGTAAGAGTGTGCAACTAACTAGTTTGGTGAAACGTTCTAATTTTTGGACCAAAAAAATGCTGCCAAGCTCTTACTGACACAATCTAAATTACAGGGTGATCTGCCAAAAGGTGCTGCCGGGGTAGCAGGGGGACTAAAGCTCGATTTACGTGCCATTGCATCGCAGATTCCTCGTGCGGAAAGCGATCTAAGAAGGCTTGATATGCTTTTCAACCAGACGGATCTGGCTTTTTACAGCCAAAATTCTTCGTGGACGCAGCATGCTCGCGATGGAAGCCTCGGTGTGTACGTCGAGGGAAGTCCCAACCAGCTCTTCACTAGTTTTGGAACTTCAAACATCACTGTATCTGTCAACGGTTCTTTGTATTTCCAGCTCGCTCCAAACAGACATGGGCTTGTGCTCTTTCAAACACGATTGCAAGGGCCAGTAGACACGTATTTCAAATGTCGTAGCGCTGGATCATCCAGCAATAGTACAGCTCCCCAGGATTTTCTGTTTCTGGTCGTACCGGTCAATGATCAGCCCACTTTCAGACTGGCTTCCATTGCCTCTGCCGAGATGAAGATAGACGAAGATGTGACGCTTCATATTGAGCATTTTGCCCTTGACATAAGCAACGGCGGATGGAACGAGCAAGACCAGGTCGTTTCTTTTGTTCTAATTCAAACTTCTGGAGTGCGAGGTCTATTTAGCCAAGAACAGATTGAATGCACAGACGGCCATAGCAAGCCATGCACTTCCGGAAATGCCCGGCTTGTATTCAAACCTAATTCCGACCGATACGGCAGTGCATCATATTCGTTGATGCTCAAGGATAGCGGTGGCACAGAACGTGGAGGAATAGATACAAGTGTCGTACATACATTTTCCATCAGGATCTGGCCCAAAAACGACGCTCCGAGCTTTTATGTGTCAACCTCAACAGTAGTTGCCCGCCAAGACACGGCATGCACACTTGGAGCATCAACATTATGGGTCTCTCCGCTAGTGGAACCAAACTGTGTGCCAGTGGCAGATCCTAACCTGGACTTGATTCATGTTCACGCTGGATTTGCTGCAAATATCGATATGGGACCTTATGAGAACGGACCTCTTCCAGGTGGAGGGCTTGGCCTCAGTCTGCTTGGTATATGTTCATCAGGTCCATGTGAGCACCAGACTGGCACTTTCATTGTTGAACCTATTGATACAGCCCAAGCTGATAACTTGCTCAAGAGCCATCCCATCATCACGGCCAAGGGAGCATTAAAATTTGAAGCTAGATGGCTTGTGACAGGTCAAGCCCAGTTCCGTGTACGGCTGGTAGACTCGGGAACTGTTGACATCTCCGTACTTCCAAGTCCTAGAATGGACCCAGCGATGTATACCATCCTGGCAGACCGCTTGAGGAATGGTGTTGCAACAAAATGCGAGGATTGGCACTCTGCAACCTTTTGCAATGACGCTCGGGTGGAGGATCGAGCCCGCCTCGCGCAGATAGCTGTGCTGAGCGGGGACAGTGCAATGTCATCAGTTGATCGATATTTTTCGATCCAAATCCTTGCCGTGAACCGGCCTCCATCATTCATCATGCTCGGTCGAGTTGACGTGCTCGAAGATTCCGGCACGTTTTCGGGACCGGTAATAATCAACATTACTACTGACAATACAACGTACAAAACTGAACCGGACCAACGTTTTTCATTTTCAGTGGCTACCAACTACTCTCAAATGTTTACTCTTCACGGAGCTCCGAAAATTTCAGCCGACGGTAGACTCGAATTCACGGCAGCCCCGGATATGTTTGGGCCTGTCGAATTGTACGTGACCTTGAAGGACAATGGCGGAACAGACAACGGAGGTCGGGACTATAGCGAAACATCTAGCATTCTAGTAGTAGTAGATGCACTCAACGATGCACCTTTTTTCCAGTACGAAGTGAGGGATTTCGAACTTTCCGAAAATGCCCAAGAGGGAAGTTATATTACAATGTTTACTCAGAAACTTGACCCGGGACCACTGAACGAAATGTGTGCCACTGCCGGACCCTATTGCATTGTGCAAAAGATGCAATTCCGTGTGGTGGACATCGACAACCCCACTTTATTTGCCATCCAGCCAAACGTGTTGATTGACTCGAGCTACATTACTTCTCTGTCCTTTTCTACGACGCCCGGAGCAGTTGGCGATGCAATCGTCACTTTTCGGTTCGAGGACGACGGACAGAATATTGCACCCAGAGAGCCCGATGTTAAGATCACGTCAACTTCCTTTTTCCGTGTCAGAGTGTTTGCTTCGAACGACCCACCGTCCTTCAAACTACCATTTGCAGTTACCACGGTTTCATGCGACAATGACACGTCGATCGACAGGTGTTCGTGCTCAGTCTTTGACAAGTCATCAACCTGCGTGCCAGTAGAAGACATCGAAGAGGCGGGTCTTTGCCAAGGAGCACACGTGCAGCTTGTACAAAGCTTCCAAGGACAGAAGACGCACGTCATTCACGGTTTTGCCGCTGGCATCACCCCGGCATATGGTTACCAACCTTCATCTCTGACTCTCTTTGGTTCGGGGCGCAAACATGTTGAAGCTGCACGCTCATATCATATCCAACCGCATCAGGATGCAGCGTATGGCCGCCTTGGCGCGCAATCCCACGGCGCGGATCCGCTTGGATCGATCGACATGCAGTTGGCTGTTGACACTGCGATCAGTCCGGACGGACGGTACATGTATGCCACCGAAACAGAAACCGACTCAGTATCGGTGCACCTGCTGACAGCAGACGGTGCTCTTCGTTTTGCGGATCGGCGAACAAATGGCGAGAGACGCCTCCGCTTCTTATTGCCCCAGGATGCTACAGCCTGGCCTGCGCCGCCGGCAGTAGAAGCAGCCCAAAATACCACAAACACTACCTCCAACAAGTGCATCTTCAAAATTAGCAACAGCACTCATCAAGAGAGCACAGCACTATTGCAAAATGTGACAGTTGGGCTCTTTGGTGTGAAGCTGATCAACGGCTCTTGGGTGAACTGCTCAGATACTTCCCACGATGCACAAAAATCATCTGGATGCGACAATGTGTGCAAATTGGCCTGCGCTGGTCGATGCGTGGCACTTACTTCGGGCTCTGCCAACTACTCTCGTTGTGTATTCGAGTGCGGAGGCGATCCTACACTCAACACGACGTTTGTATGTGGGATCGAAGTCTTCAAATCACATGCTGGACGCGACACATTTGTGGTGGTTGCATCTGGCTGCGAGTCTATGACACGCTTAGCAACTAACTTTCTCTCGCTTTTACCGTGCCAGCCTGCAACTCTAACGGCAGAATGTGGTTACGAGTGCTGCATGGCCATTGAAAATGGAACTGTTGGCTTGTGGGACTTTACAGAATATTCAATTTCGGGTGCAACTCGGAGGCCAAATGCTTTTCAAGAAGGGCATACCATAAGATGTGGTCTGACCAACTGCTCTTACTCGCGACTGCGCAATGGTGACCTATGCAGCGAACATCATGACACATGGTTCTACCCTCCTCCCGTTTCTTCTGCCTGCTTTGCCCCCCAGGATACATTGCATGTGAAATATGTTTGCCAGAAACTTCACTCTGAAATACTTACATACATACGCGCAACACACGTGTGCATAAAATACGTTTCACAGGATCGAATTGGCCTCAGTCGCCGACAGTTCGGGCGGTCTTGGCGATGCCGTGCTCATTGGGCCTCGCTGCAAATCTGACATTGCCCGGGACTGGGATCGGCCCAAGGCAACACCATCGCTCTCTTTAGGTCAGTCTTGTGTTTACTGGCACATTTATTGCACAAACTTTGCATCGTAGACAAGAAAACTCTGTTTTTTGTCGTGCTATACTTTGGTTTACCCTCATATATGATTGAGGTTGCTTCCTTTATCACTTTCTGACGATTCTTTGGGTTCGAGGAATAGCAACCTTTCTCGTCAACAATGGCGAATATGAGGCGATGCAATTCGACACTTCGCTCAACGCTGGACTCTACATCACCAACGATATTGATGCTCGAGATAGCGAAAGAGATGGTTTCACCGTAGCTGAGAGATTGCCACTCTCATCCCTGTCTGTGGAAGTGTGGTTCACACTCGAGAAGGAGGTTGTCATTCTGGCTGGGCTGGTATGCGTACTTCAGGAAGCCAAGGGTTGTTCTCTTGGCTGGAGTCTCACGTACGATAGAAAGGAAGCTATCTTGGCCGCTGACTCTCGAGGCAAATACTTATCTACATATCTTTTCAAAGTGGCCTTGCAAAGGCATCAAAACCGAAGTGACGGTAGCATGAGTATTGCGGCACCTGCTTTCGTGGAGCTCACTCTTACTGTCGAAACCAAACTGCTCGAGTGGCATCATATCGTTGGTACTTATAACGGATCTCATCTTGTCCTCTTTTATGACGGGATCCAGGCCGCAGTAGGCAAGGCATGTGATCAGCCGCCATGTGGTAATATTGTCTACACATCCAGTCAGACAGAAGGCGGTTGCATGCCCAGACACACAGCTTTGACCATCGGTACAATGGAACAGGTAGACGCTGGCTTGAGGTTTCCGCATCAAGGATTGCTGAAACGTGTACGCATTTCTGCATCTATTATCGAGGCACCTGGCGCCTTTATGCTTTATGAGCAACTGGCGCCAAAGCTGAGCTTCTATGCTCCCTCTGAGGTCGAATACTGGGTTAAAGCGAGTTTTCTTCGGGGGCTTCAAGCAGTGTCGCCAAGTATTGATATGGTTCATGCTGAGACACAAGCCTGGGTCACAGCCAAGGGTAACTTCAGAACGAGTCAACCATACAAATGCAAGTTTACATTTGGAAGCCACACCTTGTACAGCAATGCCAAGATTAACTGTTCCACGGGCTATGTAGGCACAGGTTATGTAGGTGAGCATGCGTGCACAAGCGGGTTTGCCGATCAAGTGACATGTCTGACTCCAAAGTGGCGCGAGGGATTCAAAGCCGTTACACTGTCACTGTTGACAATTGTCAAGCAGCTGACGTCAAACTTATCGTCATCCAAGACCGTATTGTGGAAGCCGCTTTTACAGCGTGTGTGTGTGCGGGAGAGCTGTGGGTACACGTCACCTTTGTATAGATACACGGGCCAACGCGTCAAATCATACTGGTACACTGTCGGAGATCGCAACCTGCTAAGCCCTAGTCTTGGGGGTGGCCTCTCCTACATTCGCACCATGACGCCGGGTGCCATTTATAGAATCGACAATATCACTCATCGTCTGACGAGACTTTCGACGTTTATGACGGGTATGAGCGATGCATGGGGCACGCCTCTACGGAACAGATATATTGCAGCTGGTGTATCACGCTACTCCCACATCAGTCTTGGCGGCGAGCACTACATCCTTGGCGCCACGTCTTGGAATGGCAAAGACACCAACACGAGTTCAGGGCTGTATCATTTCAACGAAAGTAGCGGGCAGCTGAAGCTGCTGCAAGAGATCGACACGTATGGAGCGAGAAACTGGCTGTTCTTCCGTCTTAACGATACCCTTTTTGCCGCCGTCGCAAATTATAACGGACCAAGTGCCATTTACAAATGCCAAGAGGGCGCCAACAATAATCAGTCAGCGTCCCGTGGATCGATGCTCTCGCTGCAAACATCGACTGTTATTGAACTTGACATCCGGGCTGCCTCCTCCATGACCATGTTTAGCATTCAAGATACTCAGTTTTTGCTGATCTCAGCCTTTTCTAACGGCCTTATTAACGAAAGGGCATGGCCAAGTTTGCTTTATAAAGTCAGTGCTGCCGCGATGGGCGCCATCTCAGTGCAAGTAGTCCAAGAACTTGCGGTTTCTTACGCCTCTGATGTTACACACTTCCGATCGGCCGGATTTGTTCATGTCATTTTTGCCGTAAATCACGAGACTCTGCCTTCCCTAATCTTTTCTGCCAATCTTTCCGAGGCTCTTTCTTCCCTCGACTCGCGTACTCCGAATGCTACAGACACAGTGTCCTTGGTGCACTCGGATCTGCTTAAGTGCTGCGAGTCTTTTGCAGCCACGGTACCCACTAGACACGCATCATCGGTGCGGATCTTCGAATTGATTGATGAGCAGTGGCTTACTGTTACAGTGGAAACCAACACACCAATTGCCAATTTCGTAGATGACACACAAGTGAGCGCCAAGGTGATGCGCTTCAATGGTACTCATTTCAACGGCAAATCGGATCCCAACACCAAGCTGCGCGATACAGCAGGCGGGCAATTGCTGAATCTCACCAGCAATACGCAATTGGTTTATGTGCAATTAGGAGAGACCTCCTTGCTCCTTGCCGGAAATTTCTTGAATGGCGATGACGGTGTCGGTGCGCTACAAGTGTTGGAGTCTGATGTGGTGACGGTAGAGGGGCTCAACCGGCCCATCTCTGTGGCTGTCAGTCCAGTCGACGGCAAGTATCTCTATGTTGCCTCTGTTGGTTCGGAGGGCATCGCGGTGTTTGAAAGGGACATGGAAAGTGGAGAATTACGACCTTCTAGCGTGTTGCTACGACCATCGGAGGCGTCAGCAACACTGCAGGGCAACTACACATCATTGCAAAGCATACGTCGGATCGCAATCAGTCCCGACCAGCGGCACCTGTACGCAACACTAACGCTGCAAGATATGGTCGTGATTTTCAGCATTTCCAATTCTTCTGGTGCTGTGCACGTGCAAGACCGTGTCACAAATGAAGACCTCTCATTCGACGGACAAGACGGCTTACTCGGTGCTTTTGGAATCCATGTCAGCATTGACGGTGCAAACGTATATGTTTCGGGATACACCGATGGTGCACTCGTTGCGTTCTCTCGCAACTCAAGCGACGGTAGCCTTGCTTTTATGGATGCTGTACGAGACGGCCAACGAATTTTCGAAGACTATGAAGATATTCCTCTTGATGTAGTACCGAACGCGACGGCCCCTACGACCCAATCCACCTCCGTTCCAAGCTACCCCAGCAATATTGATCTTGGGGTGGTTACCGCACCACCTCGCGCCACAAAATATATTTCGTTTGAAGGCAAATCCTTCCTGGCTGTTGCGTCAACATCGCCCAATTGGGACATCGCCAATGGAGCCCTCACTATCTCTGAGTGGAAGGGAGACGCACAAGGTAACACTTTTTCATGATCCTTATTTCAATCGTTCACCTATGTTGTAAAAATCACTTCTTGACTTTTTTGGGATGGCCACAGGATCATTCCATGTACTTCAGCAGGAGACGCGCGAACTTGGCGCGTCGTCACTTGCATATTTTCACGCTGTTGACGCCAGTTGCAACTCTGCAACGTTCAGATCAGATTGCGAGCCACTCGGCCATCACTATATTGTGGTCGGCAATTCGTACAAAGAAGGCGGCGTAATCATTTCTGGATTCAGGTCAGGCAAAAGGGATTGTTGACTCATATACAAATTATATATATGAAATGTATGCATATACAAAAAAGCTACATGCACACATATACAGATAAACAGAAAGATAGATACATACATACATACATACATACATACATACATACATACATATATAGTCAGATACATAAATGGATAAATAGAGAGAGAGAGAGATGGAGAGATGGATAGATAGATACATAGAAACTACAAGAAACTACAAGAAACTAAACAATTTGATAAAGAGGTAGCTAAATGAATGGATTGGTACAACCAAACAGTACACAGACATGCACACACACACCCACACACAAGCATTACTTGACACCAGATATATTGGCACACGCAGCGTATATCGATGGGAGAGGAAAATAAGCCTTTTCAAGCTTCACCATACACGATCACCCACCAGCGAACATGATGCTACTCGACAGCTGCACACCAGCACTCTTGCCTCTTTCCAGGCACATGATGAGACTTTTCTCGCCGTTGGATTCAGTGGAGACGGCGAAAGACACAATATTGCCTCTATAATCTACAAGCTCGATACTCAAAATGCCCTCGTGTCGATGCATACGGGAAATTTAACGGCGGGAAATGGATTTCAGAGAGTCTTCTCTGTGCCATCAGTGGGGGTGGTAGATATCGAGTATGTGTCCGTGAGCCAGGGTGGTGGGCAATTTCGGGATTTGATAGTCATTGCCAACGGTGAGATATCTTATTATGATTGCCATGTAAATTCATCAGCTCGCCCTTCCTTGTCACCACTCGTGTATGCTTGTGTGAAGATCTTTTTAAAGCATGTTTTCGTGACATTTTATGTTTTGGGTGATGGTAGGTTTGAATCCGCGACCCTTCGTGTCGATGGACGTGTACAAAGGCGATCTGTGTGTGCTCGAGATTATATGCACAAAGCTCCTTCAGGCAAATGGATTGAAAGGATGCGTTGGAATCAAGGCGTGGTCTTTCAATGAGCTCCAACGGATCCCAGCACTTGGCTTATCAGATTTGGAATCTGTCAGTATGAATCAAGGCCCCGAAATTATTACGCTACTTGCGGCTGTCAGCCGCAAGTCACACGCATCTATCTCAAGCTATGACCAGTCTTCCTATGATGTGGCATCCTACGTGTATCGCTGGAACAAAGGCTCTGTCCGCTTTGACGTGTTGCAGGTCTATTTTTTTGCACAATTTGACATTAGTCTGCAAACGTGTGATATATAGCAATAGAACCGATCTGAAATACGAGACTATTGCAGGTGTTGGGTGAAAAGTTTCGCAGTGTTGCCAGTCGGAGAGGCACTTCCGATGCCAACATGCTGCGTGCCTTCTGCCTGCCCGAATGCAACCTGGCGCCTGACAATGTGACTTACTCCGTCAAATTCCTGCGTGGCGCTACTGGTGAGATTGAATCCTGTGTGTTTGACGATTGTAAACAGTCTTACGGGCACTGCAATTCATGTCGTGTGAGGCGTTACGCGTGCACTTGACCTGTCGTGAAATACACGTGCACATATCAAGCGGTATCCCTACTTTGTAAGGGACACAGACATGTCTAAAAGTAGCTCAGAACTCCAACCAACTAACCTTAGCCATCGAACCTTGTGAAGGATTTGGTGCCAAAACTCAAAAAAATTCTAAATAAACTGATTGTGCGTCAAATTTCAAATCTCTAAGGAAAGCTCTTGACACCTATACACGCAAACACACACACACAGGAGTCACACTGTTTTTCTCGGACAACGAGCTGTACTTGGCGATCGCGCAGTCGGTGTGTGAGGACTGGCACGTGGCTGAGGATTGTCACAGCACTACCGCACAGCCCCGGTCGGCCATCCTGCAGTACAACCGCATCACGCACGTCTTTTCAGAAATGCTCTCGCGCACCGATAATGAAAACATTCGCTTGCGCGGCACATCAGTTCCGGATTCTCAGATTGGCCATCGTCAATATGCTCTACGCCTCGATGTAGGAAGGGCGGTGTCATGGGAGTACTTTGAAATCTTTGGGCGACGCTTTCTTGTAGCCTCCAGTCTCTCGCACGGGGCCATCACCTACGAGTTTTCGTTCAAGACCATCAGCAGCCTCCGAGGCTCTATTGATGTGACGTCTGACACTCACAACACCCGCGTTTTTGTAGTGAATGGCGCATCGGGCGCCATCACAAGTGTCTACACTGGACCATCCTTTGATACCACGGGTGCCTTGCGATCACCCTGCTCGCCTTTGCCTTGTCTGAGCTACAGCAAGACTCTGGATGCGCCACTAGGTGAAGCACGGAGTATATCGTGGCGCAGCCCAAGTGGGCGATTGGGTGTCGGGTGGGTTGGAAAAGGTGCCGCGGGAGAATGGGGTGAATGGGGGGTGGATCAGTTGGCTGTGGTTGGTGGCACTTTCCGCGATGAGGTACATTGTCTATCACTCATTTTCCATTCTTTTGTCAAGCAGTACACTCAACCCGAATGGATCTGATCCTCCCGATCAGGCGATTCAATCTTTCCACAGGAAACAGACTCACTGTTTTTTTCACATCCCTTTTAAATCATTTGAATTTCTTGCACAGGTGATGTGCGGTTTGGGCGTTTCGGACAGTGCAAATACGCCCCTCCTCAACAATACTCTGTGGGGCCAATCGTGCCAGAAAATCATGTTGACGGTCGAAGCGCTCGAAAGCACCAATCCTTTGCTGCTTGCAACTTTGCCACGCATTGACGCGCTCGGCAACCTCTTCTTTGATATTAGCACTGGACACAAAGGACAGGCGCGCTTCTCGGTCAAGATTGCAGACGACGGCTCATCTGCAGGGCCAACCGAAGGAACGGTGGCGCGAGGCGCACCTTATGTTGGCCGCCCGGCATTCTCCAAAGCCTTCTCGATTCCAGCAGCGCATGAGTTTGCAATTTGTGTCGTCAAGGTCAACCAGCAGCCAACCTTTTCGACGCTCAACGTATCTGCGCCTTCCGGCACTTATGAGCGGCAACGTCGAGTGGTATTTGCTGTAAATGTCAGTGCGGGACCTGGAGATGTTGGGCAGACGCTCTCATGGCGCTACTCTTACGACAATGCACTCATCTTTGTCCATGTCCCTGTCCTCACTGTTCAACATAATTGGATTGTCGGGTCAACGATGATGATGGTAGGCATCATGGATGTAGAAATAAAAAGCAACGTGTACGGTCACTCTGACTTTACCGTCATTCTCTCCGACGACGGCGTCGGAAACGCTCAGCGCGGTGACATCAACACCTCCATCGCGCAAACCTTCCGCCTGACAGTCACCAGCCCCAACTACGAGCCGAGTTTTGAGCTCGTAGTTGGCGAAATCAACGTGCTCGAAGGCAGCGGTGAGCAATATTTCGAAAATGCCATCCGCAGCGCGCGTGCTGGACCGCAGAGTGAAGCCTGGCAAGAGCTTGCCTTTTCGCTGCACAACGTGACTGCTGTGCAGACTATGTGGCCACCGGCAAGGCTCTTCAACTCCTTTCAAATCATCCCATACCATTCCCCGGCTACAGGTACCATCTGTGTCTCCAGACAAGACAGCAGACAAGGGAAATGCGCGTCTAATCATAGTGTCTGTCACTGTTACCCTGCTCATCAATGTGATCAGTCGACATGTCTGCTGCTGCTGCTGCTGCTGCTGCTCTTCATCTATGCATCTTGAGGTGTCTTCGGTGTATTGAGGAGTGATTTAAAGCATATTTAGACGCCTTGAGCGTATCGTAAGGCGTCTTAAGGCGTCTTAAGGCACACATATATTTGAATATGTATATACATATATATACATTTGCACATAAACACTTACATATAGATATGAATAAATATATATATATATATACATGTGTAGCAGCAGCAGCAGCCACATCGCGGGTTTACACACGCACACACACATTCACACACACACACACGCTACCTGCGGCTGCTGCATCTTCTGCTGCTACTGCTGTGACTGAAACCAATTTGTGACTGAAACTAACGTGTGACTTATTCACACAGGTGGCCGACGGATACTAAACCACATCATCATTCCGCCATCCCCGCCTCCTCCGAGCACCGAGTTCAAATGTGAAAACGGCACCATGTGCGCACACTTGAGATTCGAGATTATGCCCCAATACACGGGCGAATTCAGCGTGACGATTCGCGCCAAAGACTCCGGTGGCCGTGAGCAAGACGGTATTGATGAGATCTTCAAAAGCTTTGTTATCAAGATTGCGCTGATCAACGACGCACCTGAGTTTGCACTACTGCTGCACAACATCCATGTGCTCCAGACGCGTCCTCCTTCTGACATCCTGGTGTGTATAGTATATGCACAGACACATGTACATACGAACGCAGTATACATGTATACGTGCGTTGCATGTGAAAACAGAACGTTGAGATCTCTTTATCTGCATCACGTTGCATGGCTTACACCCAATCTCCTTCCTGTATCCATCAACCAATGACCACATCGGCACCTACATACCATGTATTCAACTAGTCTTATACCCATCACGAACTCAACACGTCACATCTGAATACGACTCAGACACATATTACAAAGAACACACCACACATGTTGTGCGTTATATTTAACAAACACGATAACACACGTGCAAAACACACACGCAGGACCATGTGGTGCTAGCACTGGTGCTACCAGCGCCTCTTGATGAGCGATCACAGATGCTGACTTTCCAACTTTCTTTTCTCACCGACGCCTGCCCTGCCACCCGCTTCCTCAGTGCCCCCGTAGGTCTCATCTATACGTATATCTACACGTATATATATATATCTATACATATGTATGTATTCATGTATGTAAATACACACATATTTGCCGTGGGTCTCACTCACTATATCTATCTACAAATGAATCAATATATACATACATAGATATGTATATACCTATATGTTTTTATGTATCTCTCTCTCTCTGTCTCTCTTTACCTCTCTCTTTCTCTCTTGCTCTCTTTCTCTTCCTCTGTCTCTCTCTCTCTGTCTCTCTTTCTCTGTCTCTTTCTCTCTGTCTCTCTCTCCCTCCCTCCCA
>Ga0105055_10003233_pt1 | contig 24784 bp, 22 predicted proteins | sample BON03_FD_78090 | JGI IMG/M metagenome (GOLD analysis project Ga0105055, IMG submission 78090) | Freshwater microbial communities from Lake Bonney liftoff mats and glacier meltwater in Antarctica - BON-03 | ecosystem: Environmental > Aquatic > Freshwater > Ice > Glacier meltwater | place: Lake...
GTGAGGATAGCCCCCCTCCACGCACTCTCTAATTGTATTAATACATTTGAGAATAAAAAACACAATTAAATACATGTATTAATACAGGGCTGTATGTATTTTATTAATTAAATACAAAACATTCTGAATTTGGACTTTTGTTTTCAATGGATGAGGCCCCCTCATATTTAGGATTAAAAAAAAAACATGAAATGCTTATAGTTTAGCATAGATAATGCGAGCCATCCATCTGTATTTGCGATACGACCCCCTAAAAAGATTCATATCCACTAATTTCTGTGCCTATAAATTGTTCATACAATTGCTAAGAAATCACCATGCCTTCTGTGAGCCACCATCGTAACTATTCCTCTATGTCGAGTACTCCTCGCAGACCTTTCGAGAAGGAGAGGCTAGATCAAGAGCTCAAGCTATGTGGAGAGTATGGTCTTCGCTGCAAGCGCGAGATATGGCGAACTCAATTGGTACTCTCCAAGGTTCGAAAAGCTGCTCGTGAGTTGCTTACCTTGGACGAGAAGAGCCCAAGACGAATATTCGAAGGTAATGCGCTATTAAGACGCATGGTAAGATTTGGACTCCTCACTGAGGAAGAAAACCAGCTAGATTTTGTATTGCAGCTTACCCTTCAAAGGTTTCTGGAGAGACGTCTTCAAACCAAGGTCTTCAAACAAGGTCTTGCTAAGTCCATCCATCATGCTCGCGTTCTTATCAAGCAAAAGCACATCCGTGTAGGGAAACGACTTGTAGATGCAGCTTCATTTATGGTTCGAACTGACTCCGAAAAGCACATCGACTTTGCATTTACTTCTCCATTCGGACAAGGAAGACCAGGACGAGTCAAGAGAAAGAACAACAACAAAGCTGGAGAAGATGAAGAGTAAATAATATAGTTCTTATCTTTTTATAACAGTATAAACATTTTATCGTGTTTGAATAAAGTGTTGTTCCTTCTATGGTTTATGAGAAATGAGGTTTGGAACTCGGCCACAAGATGGAGCCATTTTCGATTAACGTTTGAATTTTCTCATTGTCATATTTCAAAATATCACGAAACACGTGATCACTGTGTTCTCCTAGTTCGCTACCTGCCCAAATAGTTTTTCCAGGCGTTTTACTAAATTTGGGAGAAAACCCGGGGATTTTAAGATTTCTATCCAAACTTTCCACTCGAACAGTTTCAATCATACCTCTCGCAATATACTGAGGATCATGTGCGATGTCTTCGATGGAATAGATCAGACCATTCGGTACCTGGGCTTTAGTCACCTTATCAATCACATCATCTGCATTTAAACTCAGGGTCCACTTCTCGATGGTACTATCTAGAAACTGCTGATGCTCCACTCGTTTTTGATTGTTATCATACTCGATAGAATCACCTATATCCAACCTTCCCATGCATGCCATTAACCTCTTGAATAATGTGTCTGAATTTGCACCGATTACAACACTTTTTGAATCCTTGGTCTTGTACGTATTGCTCGGAACGATACCGGTAATCGTAGACCCAGAAGCCCCCCTCACTATTCCTGCTCCATCGTAGTCAGGCAGCACGCCTTCCATCATCATCCAAACTGATTCATATATAGAAGTGTCTACTACTTGGCCAGTCCCACCTTTACCTCTGGCATACAATGCCATTACAGTTCCAAGTGCCGCATTAACCCCCTGTTTTTATGTTAAGCATCTAAAAAACCAATTGGTCAAAAGAACTTACAGCAAGAGTGTCGCCTAGACTGAGATTGGGTCTCACTGACGGTCTATCTGGAAATCCATTCACATATCGAAGCCCGCCCATCGCTTCACAGGCAGAAGCAAACCCAGGACGTGGAGCATATGGTCCTGTTTGACCATAACCACTGACCCTAGTGTACACTAATTCTTTATTAGTCATATCTTCAGGTCCTAGGTTCCACGACTCCATTTTACCAGGTCGAAAATTCTCCAGCAAAACATCAGCATCTTTGCAAAGATCTCTCACAATTTGTTGCGCTCCTTCTTTCTTGAGATCTAATGAAATAGACTTTTTGTTCCTCCCGATGGATCTCCACCACCAACCAGTCCCAGTCGCGTCAACATCTCGAAACGTTCTGACTTGATCCCCGCCTTTCGGTTCGACCTTGATGATTTCCGCACCATAATAGCCCAACAATGTACCACAAAAGGGACCTGCGATGAAGTTACCGACCTCGATCACTCTTAGGCCTTTGAGTGGCCCTGTCATAATGTACACTTGGTTCGAATCTCAGTAGAAAAAGAAGGTCGGAATGAGAAAAATAATTACGACGGACTGACGTTATTAATTAAACTTTCAATCAAGAATGAGCTCGAACATTCTTGGCAATCATCCTCAAGGTGCTTTCATCAAACTTTACGGAGACGACAACAAAGCTGAAGAGTATGAACTGCACTCCATCCATTATGCCCTCTCCCCCATCGGAGTTGCCGTGTGCACCTACAACACCCCAAAGAACCTGCATGCGTTAAGCACCAACCAGCAATGGGAGACATTCGCATTGTTAGACCACATGGCTCGAGATGACAATGTTAGAGTGTGCATCTGGACTGGCAGCGGCGATCGTGCTTTCAATGTCGGAGCTGACCTAAGCAACAGTAAGGATTTGACTATGCCAGAGCATATCAGGGACTCTATGGCACAACGCAACATGGCTCCAGTGGAGGGAGATTTTGTGTTGGCTTCCATGACCAAAGCTTTCTGGGATTTTCCAAAGCCGAGTATATGTGCGGTAAACGGGATGGCGGTAGGAGGAGCTGCTAATATCGCCTTAGTTAATTTCCATGATCTGGTTATTGCATCTGAAAATTCAAAGTTTACATATCCATTTCCCAAGTTGGGATTTACACCTGAGCTTGGTAGTTCATTCATGATGCCATTTTTGATTGGAATGGCAAAAGCGAAAGAACTAATGTTCCTTGCTGATTGGTTCAGTGCTAAAGAAGCAGCATCGATGGGACTAGTGAATAAAGTGGTACCACATGATAAACTTATGGAGGAGGCAAACGCTCTCGCTGAGAGGTTGGTCATGTTTCACCCGGCGGCACTAAAGCATTCGAAAAAGATATTGAATCACCACATTCGAAAACAGCTGGACACTATTCTGGATGATGAATTAGACTCTATTAATGCCAGTCTCATAGAAACGCGAGGGCCTGGAGCCGTGAAGAAATGGATGGCAGCCCAGAAGATAAAAATCGAGGAAATTAAATCCAAACTGTGACAACTTTTTGAGCTTTTAGATCCATTTATAACTGACGCAGCCACGATCAAATAACACATCTTCAAATAAATATATAATCGTCAAGTAGATGTTGTTTGCTTTGGTGAGGGAATTTTTTTTTTGAAAATCAAATTGAACTACCACTCAGACTAGACTAGTGCACCACTACTTGTGATGCAATGATAAGAGCCTTCCGCAAAAAACAAAAGACTGACTATAAGATCAGGCAATGTATCAATTGCGGAAGTTCTAAATTACTTGTGGACGAGCTTGATCAAGTGACTTGCTCTGACTGCGGTACCATCCTTCAGAACGCTGTAATTGAAGTAGTTGATGCTGATGACGGTGGACCACAGGAAGGGGGCTATCAGCGTCATTTCGCCAAGAGGAAGGGAATTACTTTGTCGCAGTTTATAAAGTCACGATGGGGTGCTAAGGAGACTGACGAAGGCGAGATTGAGAACTTGGTGAACATTTCTGGCCAAGCAGCGGATACAAAAGGCCCCGTTTTTGTACCAACCATGATCCAAGTTCATCCCCACAAAACCAATTTTTTGAATTTTAAAGATTACAAAGGACTTATTCCTGCGGAGAAAACAAATTTCCAAGATGTGGACCCGTTCAGCGGGGAGTCGGAAGATTTCGTTGATGATGAACTGGTATGGGAGGTGCTGGACACGTACAAGGACAAACTCGTGAATGCCCTCAAGGAATGCGACTTGCATGTTAGTGAAGCAACTGTTACTCTACTAGAACATATATGGCAAGTGATCAAGAGTAGGGTATCTGCTTCACAAAAACAGTTTGATAAAAGAGAGCAACAACTACCGCCTCCTGCAAAGAGAACAGAATGCCATCATTTTCTCAGGTTCAAAACCAATGATTCTTCAGTTGTTAATGTATATGACGTTTGTTCCAAACGGTCTATTTTGAATGTAGTGGCCTATGCTTGTTTTCAATCAGGTGATGGCATTTCTAGTTGGGATATTATCCACATGGCAGAGCTTCGCAAAATTCCCTATTATCAAGGAATTGATTTTCTTATTGGACCTGCTCTTGTCAGTAGAATTACCTCGCATTTCAGCCAACATTTCTCAGGTAGCGTATTCAACCCCCGTTTGGGCTATACTGGCATTTTAGACATGGCTACGCGGCTTCATCGAGCGATCGCACTCCCTACACCAAATATGGCTCCCTTTAATGGCAATTCCCGTATACGAGCTGCTTATCGCATCTTGCAACATCTCTGTATCGCCAGAATACAAGACATTTGGCCAATATTCGTGGCACTGATCATTCACATCGCCGCCCCGTGCGAACATTCTGTCTGCCATATTAACTATAAAACTGGGAAGAGAATGGCATTAAAACCCGACTTTGATGCATTCTCGTTGGAGAGGAGATTTAGCTTCAAAGACGTTATTGACGTTATGAGACCTGTGTATCATTTAAAGAAACAGGATAGGCGAGATGACTTCAAAGGCAACCCTGCCTGGCATGATACTTTCTACCTTTGGAAAATATACAAGAATAATAATAACCGGAGTTCCATGTTAACTGGCGACACTGATATGATATGCGCTCTTGCGATTCTGGCCGCTTCCATGGTTGGAAAGTCCCCTGTGTCACAATGCACAACTCAGCCCCCCCCCTTCAATCGCGATCTGCTGCGAAATGTGGTAGACCCTTCCAATGATGCTATGCTTGTCGAGTATCTCAACTCAATGGATTCCGAAGTTCTTGTTGGGGTAGGTTGCAAATCTGCAGGAAACCATTTGGTTCAAACTCCGAATAATGTGACCATAGATCAACATCCGAGTAATCCGCTTGACCTTGAGTCCTTGAACTACCAGGAAGCCATGAGAATGGTTGGTCGCAAAAGATATGTCACCGCGCAAAAATGGAGAAACATACTCGCAAAGGAGGATCGTAAAAATATGTTTTCTTGTTATGATGTAGATCAAGAAGCATACACTAGTCCGATGAAGTTGCTCTATGATTGTGCTACCAAACTGCAATACAAAGACACCGACAGGATATGTACTTCGTTATCCTATCTCTGCGAGCGTATGGTCTACTTGCGTGGCGATTGGCTGTACAGCCATCCCGATATGTGTCTCGAAAGCAGAGACGATGCAGCAACTCTTCCGAAGTATCTCCATGTACCCTTTGAAGATGTTCAATATTTTATTTCCAGAATCAACCTGCTCGTATCAGTCGGCGTGGATCCCCAGAAACCTGTTTTACAAGACAAATAGCTTTCAAACATTGTAAAATAATAAAAATTATCAAGCAAACATATAAATACAACAAAAGAGATTTCAACCTCTAAGCAAAGAATTGGTTGACGAGTCTAGACGACGGACTCATCTTTAGGTTTCCGTTTGGTGAATTAATCCATGAATCATTCGGGTCCAAGTAACTGGTATCATTCACAAACTTATCAATATCCTGCATAAACCCAGGACTTTTAAGCGGAGAAGGAAGATTTTTGCCCAAATAAAAGGACCCCCCAATACCGGTTATCTCCGTTGGCTTGCTGAGCTCTTTCTTTGTTACATCTGCCGGAGATGGTATGTGAAGATAAGGAGGCGAAGGCAATGACGAGCAAAACAGGCTAGATGATGATCCAATGTCGATCTTCTTTGGGAAGGAAAACGAGGACGCGCTACGTGGAGTGATAAGCGAATGTCTCATCAAGTCAAAATCATCTAAATTGAGACTTCGAGGGGTAGAGCAGAAATCAGAAGGGTTGCTTACGTGACATTCAGTATCCACGATGAGACTGTTGTTTTGTGGTTGTTCAGTTTTCCAATGACTCTGCCATTTCTCAGAATCAATGAAAGGCTTAAAAAATGCAGTAATTTGCCCCAGCATAAAAACACTCAACTGCATAGAGTCTTTTGGACGATTCAAAGGATTGTCATTGTTCAAAAAATCCATTACTGCATGCTGGAATTGACTTTGTTGAATAATGAAACCAGCGAACCGTTCAATTTCCGTCGCTCTACTCGGTCCTAATTGAAAGACCTTGGAAGGGACGCGTGGAGTGGTTCTCTTGTACGAGTTCCAAAAACTGAGAAAAGCGTAGACCTTGTCGGCAAATGGATCTACCATACGCTTGCTGATACTAATATTTCGGACTTGAAGTGGAGTTTGAAGTTTCAAATAATCAACAGCGTCTAAAAGTTTGTCATATCGGAGGTCCGGAGGTGAAGAATCTCCAAACATCCCTTTTGGTGTTGGAAGATCAAAACTATGTCCAGAGCTTATTGATAAGTTTAGAAGATCTGGACAAGGATTTGATTTACGGCGAACTGCCAATCTATTGTTATGGGATGATATTGGGTCAGGTCTTCGTTTCATTGTACTACTGTTAGGCATATACATCAGAGAATTCCTCTCAGGTTTCACTACGTTTAATTGCGGCTTCTGGTGCTCCCCGTCTAAGAATTGCTCAAGATTAACTCTTTGAGGCTTTACAACAGCATTTGGATGTTTTCGCCTTCTACAATACATCTGCCACTTGGGAGATTCGGTAGAACACAACACTTTGTACATCTGCTCTCCGGATTTCAACATACCTGGTACCACTTCGACACAATAGACGCGAAAACTATGATACGAGTCCCGGGTCTTTTTGGATCCTAAATACCCATAATGCCATCCTTTTAAGTTACGATTGAATTCATATACAACATTGTTTTTTCCTGCGCTGTACGGCGCGCTATCCTGGCACAGTAGCCCGTCAAAGTAAAGTTTATCTTCTTCCTTTTCCTCGACTAGGTCGTGCTTGTTCAGCACACTAAGAGCAATCACGGAACCATTAGAAATGAACTGCTTCTCCTCGGACACGAATTCCGCAACCGCGAGAACCTTTTCCGTTGGTGCTCTATTCGGGAAGGAAATCCTTACCATGATGGACCTCCCACAGAATCCCTCTTGATGTCCATAACCAGCGCAACAGGCAGGGAAGCATCGAAGGTTCTTCTGGTCCTTCGACTTGTTGTTACGTTGGTAGGCCACCTGCCACTCCGTACCTTCGGCAAACGTTATAGACGGCGTCTCCATGCTTCTATTACTAATTAATCTGTTCTCGTGCAGTGGTCTATGTAATTGCGTAATTTGTCTTTTATTGTGATTGAGTTCCAAGTTTCCCTACAGTTTTACATAATAGGACTCATAGTCACTTCCGGTAATTTATGAATAGACTAAAATACTATGGATGCGATCACAACTAGCGGGTCTTTTTTCAACTTGTACGGTTTTACATAACATCCTCTTAGGACATCTCAATCGACTGGCTCTCTTATTTCACAGACTTCCAAATATTGGGTAAGTACTAGAATCTTGTTACATAAAACTCTATACATAAAGTGAGGGGGCTCTTTGATTTCAATGAAGTATCTGCTGAATTCTTCGAGAAGAAAGGGGGGTCTAAAAAGTACACACTAAGATAATATCATTTACCAGGTACTTTTTAAAACGTGCCATGAGAGTCCAACAATGCTCCCCATCCAAAATTTTGTAGCAGATCCCTTTGAGAAGCAGAGTTTGAAGTGATTGTGTCGAGAATGGATTTGTAGTGAGACGATAGAAACTGCTCGAATAGTTTCGAAAAGCTATGGCTAGGGTCAAGCTCTTGCAAAGTTCCTTGAAGAGTTAGTAGGCTGAGCTCCACATTGGCCCATACACTGGTCGAAATGTACCCATAACGCATTAAAACTGATTCACAGTCTGTAATCCAAGCATTCGCATCCCAATCACCTCCAAAATGATCCAGGAACAGTCCTTGCATTCTAAATTTAAACTCGTTAATGTCATTCCTTTTGAAAATGCCTCCAACATACTCTACGAAATGGCTACTAAACACCTCAAACGCCAGTTCTGAATTTTTGGAATGAACTGCCAGGAAAAAGATATTCAAATTCACTCTATCGAATTCTTTGAGTTCAGCTACCATGCCAAAATCCAATAATGTGAACTTTCCGGACATCTTGTGAAAATAAATATTTCCCGGGTGTAAATCACAATGAAATAAACCATTCAATAACACACACCTTAGATGGTAATGGCCTAATCGAAGGGCTAAAATAGTTGCTGGAATTTGAACTTTTTGAAACAACAAGAACGGTACATGATTTTCTTCCATCATCATCTCCATCACTAATACATTATTGGTGGATATCGTACTGTAAGGCCTTGGTATTAGAGGACATTGAGTCCAATCATCGCACGATTCTGTGTTAGCAGCGAACGATGCCATGGAGGCGGCCTCCAATAGCATATCTGTCTGACAAATGATCATCACCGAAACATACCGAAGCCGAGTGAGTAACAAATTCGCTCGATAAGAATGCTTCAATAAAGAGAGCAATCCGTGCAATAGTGTCAGACCCTTCTCCAACTCCACACGTACAGAAGGCCTCACAAGTTTCACTGCAACATATGTTCCATCAACTAGCTCGGCTCGATGTACTTGCCCTATTGTTCCGCTTGCAAACGGTTGCAAATCTATCCATTTAAATACTCGGGAATAATCTGCACCATATGCAAAAGTAATAGCTTCTTGCACTTGGGAGGGTTCCATGATCGGAGCATTATCTCTAAGAAATATGAATTTATTTGAAATCGCAATGTCCACCAAATCAGGGCGACAGGATATTAGCTGTGCTACCTTATCAACTGTAGGGTTGTCAATTGCCAAAACCCACAAAACGGCTAAATCGGCACAAAATTCGCTAGTCTTTTGAATTCGTTGCTGCTCATCGAGACAGTAAACAATACGGAACACAATGAAACCTACGAATCGAAAGCTAATCCAGTAGACGAAAAATGTGATCACAAACCATCCAAAAAACAAAATACTATGGAGAAGTCGACTTGCAAACCGTAATAGCAATTTGACGGCTTCTAGAATTTGCTTCAAAACGGTCGCAGACATTCGAATATAAAAACTCCGAAAATTATGAGTATTTCTACCGTTCTCCCCCTTGTTTAAAATGCTTCTCACAATTGAAATAGATTTCAAAATTTCAGGAGAAGAAGAAATTTCGATAGAATTCAGTTTGTCATTCAAAACATCAATGGGCGCCTCTATGGAATCCGTTGAAAGTCTCCTCAACGAAGCTCCATTAGATAATAGTAGACATAATACTTTTTCATATTGTGTCAGTGAATGCGGTTTCAAACTCCATTTCGAATGTGGTTCAACGGATGATCCTAGTTCCTTTAGATGCCTAACATATCCTAGTATGGCCATTCGCAGCGGGGTTTCATACAATACAGTGCGACTACTCATAACCACTTTATGCAAAAGCAAGAACTCACAAAAGTACAGCCTTCCGTTAAATGATGCGTAGTGGAAACATGTCCACAATTGATCATCTCTCTGGTCCAGCCAGAGTATTTCGCGTTCAATAAACTCATACAAGAAAGAGACGTCACCCTGCATGCATCCAAACCAAAATATATTCAATGATTCCGATGGATCGACGCCATCATCGTCGAATATGAATGGCGAGATACCGCCACCCATGTTACACGACTTGGAACTCCGAATGCCGAATCGTCGAAACGTGTCCAGTAAAAACGGATCTGGTATTTGTTTCTTTTGGTCGGAGGCTTTTAAAGTTTTGATATCTAATCCTAGCGATTTGATATTTTTCAGAGCTAAAGCCAGATCTTTCGATTTCATCACCCGATGTTTCGATAAGATATAAACAGGCGTAATTGTGTCATACAAAGGGGACATGATGCACCATCGACGATCTTCACTCACATGCATGATGCGTATATTAATAGATACAGAATACGTCCCGATCCAAACGAAGGTCCATGAGATCAAATTCATTCCTTCAACGAGTGAGAATCCTTCCGCTCGCTTTGGGCTGCCATTGAGCCAAAACGAAGCTGCATTTCCGTTGGCTGACAAATCCATACTCCCATCTGGCAATCTCACAAATTGCAAGGAGTTATTCTTCAGGTTTGAAAAACGTCTCGTGAGGTTGTTAGAGGCTGCAATTTCATACCATCGACCAGAGAACCATTGGGACAAGTGAAGATCTTCAGTGCATACGGCCATTTGAATTTTCTTACTTCGAAGCATCACCAGCCAAACCGTCCATAAGAAAGACGCACTTAAAGCAAACTCTTCCATCCCTGACTTTTGAAACTCACACAACCGACCTCGTTTTTCGGCGACCCCCGCTTATTCCTATTGTGAGCACCTGGCGAAGTTCAAAAGCCATATTATCAAATTGGAACTATTATATCAGCTGACCCCGCTTGTTATTGTGAGTACCTGATACATTGGCGAAATTCAAAAGTCATATTATCAAAATGGAAATGCTATATCAGTTGACTAGGGTGTCTTTATTTCCCTTGTTGTTTTAATTAAATTCAAATCTTTAATCATTTTCTGGGGTTTTTACAAGTGAGGTTTGGAGGAAGGCAAGATTTTGCTTGGCTTGAAGGATGGACGACAATTCTTTCAAAAATTCCTCAAGCACGACGTACGCTTGAACAAAACTTTGTCTCGTTTCGCTGTACAAATCAGATAATTGGTGCTGGTCAGACGCATCAGGACTGAGAGCCTTGACCACCGCCATTCGATGGGATTCGAACCCTTGACCCATGTCTTCTGCTCGTTCAGCAGCCTCTGTCCATACTGATGATAGAATCCTTGACACTGATCGTACGTCAGTACGCAATCGAAACACCGAGTCTTGTTTCAAGGAAAATTTCGAAACGGAACTAAGATTTCCCTCGCAAGCTTGTTCTAATTCAGCAGCTGAAATCTCTGTGTCGTATATATAGCTATGCAATAGAGCATGAGGACACTGGGCTAACGTGGCAATAATGGCAGTTAATTGCAGATTTTCTTGGAAGGATGTATCTAGCAGGCGTTCTAATTTATTCATAATCAAATTCATAAACTCGCTCTCTTCGAAATGTTGTGACTTGAGTGATTTTCGATTCAAACAGCGAGCTGGAGAAGCAATTCTGCTTAAGTGAAGCACACAAGGCGATGAGAATGCAGCCAATTTAGCTGCTGCCTTTTGCTGTCCATCTGTCAAATAAGATTCGAATGACACCAAATCTTCAACTTCCTTTTCGGACAATGATTTTCGATTATTATACGCTGGGGGTTTAGGTGATCCTGGGAAGCCATTTAAAAACTCGAGGGAAGGGCCGCTAGACTCAGGCCTTTTCTTAACAGGGGTTTTCATTGCATCGTTATTATCCTCCATTGACGGCAGTAGATGATTGCCATTATATAGATTACGCAGCACTAGACAATGCAGAATTCTCGGATCGTCTAACTCTAATAAACAACTGAAGAAAGCAAGGCCTCTAGCACTCACTATTGGTGACATTGAATCCAATCTGGAGACCAGCACTTTCTGAACCATTGAATCCTCCTTTGGTTTATCATCAGGGTCGTCTAAACAACTAGTGTTGATCAAAAACGAAACAAATTTCCAGCATACAGGGCTTTGAAATTCTGTTCCAACAAATATCTCGAGCAAGTCACACACGCATGACAGTGCCGCACAAGAAACAGACTCCGAGGTCACCATGAGTAATTCATTTAAGGTGTCTTCAAAAAAAACCGTTTGGAGAGTTTGCAGTAAACATACTGAGAGTTTCTGGAGATCTTCGAATTCATTGTTCGAATCTATCGGGGTCAATACTTGGTCGATGGGCAAATATTCGTATATGGGTGTGGCCACCGCGCAATAAAAACGCCATAATTCAATCAAAAACTCCCCTTTGGCTTTTTGTGATTCTTGATTTGAAGTTGTTCTCGAAAGAAACGACACACGTAAACCCTCACATAATATGCGCGGGAACTCAGAGTCGGCTACAAACTTCTGAAGAGTTGGTTCGCCTACTGATGATACGATGATCATAGTTCTCCTGGACGCAGCTCCTAGTGGTGAATTTTGAACTACATGCGGCAATAATGAAGTGAATATATCCAGCTGGTTTAGCCCCCCACGAACTTCGTAAAACGCCTGCACTCTAGGCGCATCCTCTCGTATTTGATACCATATACTTTCAAGTAGTAAAACAAGATTAATCCTGCAACTTTCATCTCCAACTTCATTTACTAGGTGAACCAGTTGTCGAAGCGGTGAATGTGCGTTTTTGTATGGGACTAAGGGATGTCTCACCTTCTCTACTATTCGTTGAACCATTTTAAGCACCAACGAAGACATGCCTTTGGGTGTATCCATTGAGGCAAGCGTATAAAGCCCTTCGAATACTTTGTGCTCCATGGTGAATTCCAAACAAGCTCGTAAAGGTCCTGACGGTCTTCCACTGTACTCTACACTCCCAAGTCCGCTTGGGGAATTAGAATCCAAAACGATACCCAAATCTTCCTGGATAAGAATGCATACCATCGCATCCAGATTCTCTGGAATATTGGTATTGGCTAATAAATGAGGATCATCTAGACTGTTGCTATTGCGCTGAATGAGAGACTCGTGCTCATCCTGGACGAGACGCCAGAGTTTACGGTACGCTTCGACAGGAAGTAAATCCTGACGACCAGCCACCGCTTGTACCTGCCTCGCTAAGTCACCAACTTGCTGCTTCAATCTATTCAACATGATTGAGACAATAATCGAGGGGGGCTACCTTGTTTCTGAGGTCGGACTGATTCCTCATCAAGTCAACACATGAGTTGCATTCTGGCTTGTGTTTTTGACTTGGGCGGTGTTGTACTAGGGAGTCCGTTGGAAGGAATCCGGGAATATGAAATAGCTAACGGTATTCCAGAAGGGTTTGTGAATGTGGCGATTGTGTCGCATGGAAAACAAGGAGCATTTCAAAAGCTGGAACGAGGGGAACTCCCGGTGGACGTTTTTATCCAGCAATTTCGAAAAGAACTGGCGGATCCAATCCAAGTCACCAGATTTCGTCAATATCTCAAGAAGAAAAATAGATTGATCCCATCAAATTTACCGGAATCGTTTGATATCGACACGGCTGATTTGTATGCAAGAATGATGTCCAAGGCTCGTACTATCAATACTGACATGTGCCATGTACTCTTTTGCCTTCGTGGCATGGGTATCAAAGTGTTTGCTCTGACCAACAATTGGAAAGAATCAGGAAACAGCGATAGCTCGTCGACCAGATTTCTTACCCCGTATTTTGATGAGATCATTGAATCAGCAGTTATAGGGATCAGAAAGCCTTCCCGGGATATATATGCCTATACAACTACTCGTTTAGGAGTTGAACCTGATCAAGTATTGTTTTTAGATGATATTGGAATCAATTTGAAAGCTGCCGGTGAATTCGGATGGCACACCATCAGGTACGTTACAACTAGATCGAAGTATTCACATTTTGAAAAACAAAAGAGTTGAAATAGGCCAGGTTGCTCTTGCCATTGAGACTCTGGCGGTTCGGTTAGGCCGAGATAGATATTTTTTCAATTCTACTGTAGTGGCCAAGTATCCAGTAGGGCACGCTGGTGGTGAGCTTGTGTGTGATGTGTTCGGACGCGCTTGTAATCCTATTGTATTATTTCTTCATGGTGGGGGGCAAACCCGACATACGTGGGAAAATACAGCAAAAGATTTCGTAGCTAGAGGATATTGCGCGGTGACCGTCGACATGAAAGGTCACGGCGAAAGTTACTGGGATGATCACCCAGTCTCCGAATTCAGAAGGTACTCAACTGATGCATATTCAAAAGATTTAGACAGCATCGTGAAGCGTATGCGTTTGCATCTGCGTCCATTTGCGTTGGTTGGAGCGAGCCTTGGCGGATTGGCCATTTTGAATTCCTCGTTGGCAAAAGACGCAGCAGCTGCGATTGTGCTAGTGGATATAACTCCCAGAATGAACAGAGAGGGTGTAATCCGCATTACTTCATGGATGAAGCATACTTCGAATTCTGGATTTGCCTCTCTGGAGGATGCCGCAGCTGCAATTCAATTGTACAAGCCGTCCTCCAAGGCCAGAGATGTTGCCTATTTAGCTGGATTGAGAAAGAATTTAAGGCAGAATAAAGACGGCAGATTCGGTAAGTAGGTTCTCGAGTGTCTGATGCTGGTATTAATATTTAGTGTGGCATTGGGATCCTAGGTTTCTGGATAACAGTCTTGACCCTTCTGAGGATGATCTTGATGCAGTTGAAGAGCGACTGTTTGCGCATGCGAGTACTACTACCACGCCATGTTTATTGGTTCGTGGCAAGCTCACAGATCTGGTGAGCGAGGAGGCGGCTAAGCGATTTGTTCACGTGATGCCCAATGCAAAATATGTCGATGTGGAACAAGCGTCACATATGGTTGTGGGTGATAAAAACGACATTTTCTCAGACCAGACCTTGCAATTCCTCTCGCAGCATTTACCAAGCGATCTAAATTCAAAACTATAATTCGTATTTTCTCAATATTTATTGAATTCGTACATAATCTATCTTTGTTCTCAACGATTTATTTAATGTAATAACAGCAAGCTTGAATCATCTTCATTTCTGCCTAGTAAAGGATCTTCAAGAGCAGCAGTAGGCGAAGCTGTAAAAGCTGGTCTTTCTTCCTCAACGATGGGTAATAATAAAATCAACACTAAAGTTCCAACCAGTTGCAAAATGGCTGTGATGATGAAAGCGAAATTATATGTGAAATTGTCGGCTAACACACCTCCCAAAAAAGCGCTATTACATCGAAGCTTTAAGATCAGTAATAAACAAGAAACAAGAGCCACTTACCTCCCACACCACCCGAACGCACTCACACTCTCCAAAGCTTTCCAGCGAGCTCGAGTTTCCTTAGGGACATTATCCATAAGAATGCTTTCATCAAGTGGATAAGTACAATTCATAATAGCTGTTCTAGCAACATATACAGGTACAATGATAGCCGCATTTTTCATGTGATCGTATTCTAACAGGGCAAGTGACACCAGTAAAAAAATACCGGAAGTTTTCGCCGCGATAATAGTTTGCAATCTTCCAAAACTGACCGATATTTTCTGGGCTAACATAGTGCATGCCAGCATTGCCAATGGGACTACCATATAAATTGCCTGAACTGAACTGGGACTCAATCCTACCTCGTTTTTGAAAAACAACGGAAAGAATTTGACGGTCATACCTGAACCTAAAGCTGTGAGAAGATCTCCAACAAATAATATGTAAGGAATTGAACTTTTGCTCACTTTGTATCCACAAATATGCGAAACGCTTCCTTCCTCATCCATAGATTCATTGCAGTCTGCGTGGGGTATTTCTTCTTCTTCTAGTAACGCCCACTTATCTTGAAGAGCGAAGGCCAGAAAAGCGGCAGGAATTTCCAATACCAGTCCAGTAATAAAAACCGTTTTATTTGATCCAACGTCCAATTGTCACCGTACGTTCTGAACAGCAAAATAGCCACTAGAGGGCCGATCACTGAGGGTAAAGTATAGGCCACCATCAACGCTGTATACCAATAAGATCTATCGCCCTTAGGTATTGAATCAGCAAATAGTGCTTGCATAGGTCCGTTGAAGATACCGCCGGACACTCCCCATACAGACATCGCGATGGTGAGGAGAACCAGACTCTGATGGGTTGAGACAGATGCTTCAATAGCGTAAACAGTGATGGCAACGGCGACCAAGAAACCAATACCTCCTACTTTGCATATCGGAGATCGTCCATACTTATCAGCGAGATAACCAACTGGTATCGCAGTGAAAAGACTCGACAGTCCCATTGCTGCTTCCACCATGCCAACCACACTGTTCGCATGGCCATCTTCGTCGTCGGCTAGCTGAAATATCCATGCAGCAAGAACAGTGCCAGTCCATATTGAATCCGCAAGACCCCAAATCAAACATAAGGCTATCGTCACATAGACATTAGTGCTCACCATAATCCTAGATTCTGGTTTCGAAACTAGAGTAGAAAGAGCCCCCCGCCGCAGCAGCTTCATCTTTTGGGTCCACGAAATAGGATGGTGAACAAGAAGCGGAAACGAAAGAATGTAGCCTGTGAAAGACTTAATGACGAAGAACACGAAGAACTTGTTAGACTTCTAAGAGAAGTCGACTGGGACCAGGTGACAAACACATACCGAAGAAATGTCATTCGAGATGATGCTCCGACAACCAAAGGTGGAAAACGGTTTTGCAGGAGTTTTATCATGGGACCGAATATGAAAGATCCGCTGAAACGTCCATCGTATTGGACGGAGTCGAATCCAGAGTTGTTTGAAAAACTGTCTCTTCTGATGAAGCGGATAGATCCGAGCCACCAGTTTACAAATATCACCATAAATAAGAACCTTCGTTGCAAAGCCCACAGGGATAAGGGCAATTGTGGAATGAGCTACATTGTTGCTCTGGGTGATTTCACGGGGGGTGAATTAGCTGTTGGTAAGAGGCGCGCTCTAGAATCTGCGAATCCCGAGGATGAACCTTACGACAAACTTGATTTGCATCGTAACATGGTTCCTTTTTTTGGAGCTGAACAGACTCATTGGACTTTGGATTTCACAGGCGAGCGATACACCTGTGTTTTTTATAACTTTCCGGAATCTCATATGCACACAGTTGAACGCCAACTAGTGGTGCCTAAGGAAAACAGTCGCTTCGCTTCCAAGCTGGAGAATTACAAAAAGAAACTTCAAGCGGGTAAGCGAAAATAAGAATTTTAACAAAGAAGAACTCCGGAAATCAACTTGAAACTACTCATTGCAGATGGAGTCTATGATATTTTGTGTACACTTTGCAGCAAGACAGTTTTATCGGTGACTTTCTTCAAGAAGCAGAACGGACGGATGTAGATGCATCAATTAAAGGTTCTAAATGGCTTGCTCACAAAAGGAATTTCTTATTCATAGTTTACACGCTTTAACTGGTGTTGCGCTCATCTATGCTGCCATATTCGTGAGTAGGGAATATTCTTTGGTCTTCGTTTTGCACTTGGTGCATAAGGAATTATTATTAGTAGTCATTCGGTTTCTTAATAAAATATATTCATGTTCAGATAGTGACAATAAGTGATTGTCGGAGTCCTATTACGAAATTTCACTTTTCGAAATTCCAGACGTTCAGAATCATTCTTATTAAGATTAATAGAACCACAAAATATTTTGATATGTTGTCCTAAACAGTATACTGATTTGTCATTTGTCCCATATGAATAGTTTCTTTTGTTGCATGCATTTCAAACGCATTCTCAGTTCCCTGCAAAGGTTTTTGAAAATTTAAGAACACATAGGTTCTAAATCATGTACTAGATCGTGCATCCAGATGTCGAAGGAAGTAGTTCTAGCACTCTCTTATATATTACGTGCCTAATTCGAAATTGATTGCCACACAATGCAGTTGCAATTCCATATTGTTCTTGATGGCATTCTTCGTTTTCTGAGACGGCATTCTTCGTTTGCTGAGACGACATTATCGCCATCGATGTTGTGGCAATTTTTGTCGTGCCATCCACCTTTCGAACAAGCGACCAACCATCGGTACCAATTTTACATACATTCAGACCCGAATGAGTTGCATTATGTATCACCGGCTTTTCTAAAACAGGAGGAAAACAAGTATAGGTTACTAGTATAGTATGTGAAAATTAATGAACATGTCCTGAGGTCTACATTGAGTCCCGTCCGTAAAAAAAATAGATGACTACTCAACATTAGCTACATAGTCACCATACTAAGGCGATCCGATGGTGATGCTTTTTTGCATCGTGCGATCTGCTGACGAGGAGATCCTTTTTAGCAGCAACTTCAATCAAAGTGGGTCTGATATGAATAGGTTCATAGCCAGGACGGTGCATGAACAATCTTCCTTCGCTAGAGAATCAGGTCGGTATCAGGACGGCGTGTTTGATTTGCCGATCAATGAAATATTTGACGAACATTACATCATCGTTTGGAAGCAGACACATGAGAATTCTTGCATGGCATTAGTGTGCCATGATGACAATTTGGTGGCGGCATATTCTTTGCTAGACATCCTCCCTTCGGTGTTTGCATCCGCATTTCGCTCCTACCTTCAGAAACGTCCACTTCAATCTGACGATAGGAATATTGAAAGAGCGGTAAGTCGAAGTTGACTATTTCAAACAAAGAGTTCTTAATTAGAAAGATGGAAACTTATCCGCATGTGGTTTCAATGTGTCTTCATTACTTTCTTCCGAAAGGGATTCTTCTTCATTTACAACCTGATCTCATTCGTCAACTGCAAATAGACGTACAGGACGCCATTGGAGTATTATAAATTAGATACAGCTCTTGAAAGTTAGCATAATGTATATATATTGCAGTTTTACTATTTATATCTATATTTCGGTTGATTGTTTGGTATCTACCGTTTCAGCGTTCGACGCGGCATCGTTTTCTATCTCGTCCTCGTTGGCTGACTTTTTTGAAGGCGGCTCAGAACGAGTGTCTGATATCGAGTCATCTAAAACTCGTTTCTTACCCTTGCTACCTTCATCCGATCTCGCTATTAACAATCAATATCTATCTCGAATCTCAAAACATTCACTCACTGGATAGCAACATTTCCAACTCTGCAACGTAGTCTTCGAACTGAAGACATCTCAATCCGGAAAACACGTCACGTGCAGCCAGAGTCCCTCTAGAATCATCTCTACAATACTCATTGGCACTAGAATTATTAGCTTACCCCCGCAATGTCCACACAGATCAAAACGTACCTTCCTGAGAGCGCCATTATGAAAATACCCCCTGCTCGAGCACATGCCTGTCTAGCTTCCTTGGTCAGAGTCACACCTGGTGGGAGTTTTCCTTTAATAATGCGAGCAATGGAAGCTAGAGGAAGTTCAAAGTCGTAGAGGATGCCTGCATCGTTGCTCATCTCTACAAGACTTTGGTCCAAGCACGGTACGGTCCCCACATTTAAACGTTGGTACGGTCCCCTCAATGATGAGTGTGCCTGAGGAGGTCAAGCAGAGGAAGAAGGTTTCGTTTGTTTCGGCTCCTCGAAAGAACGTCAGTAAGAGAGGCGCTGGTCTGCCTCCCTTACCCACCAACTGCAGAGTGTCCATTCGCTTCTCTTCTCCAGAAATTTCTTCAACAGCTGATTTGTTAAAGCTGACTTGCAACACTGCGGAAATTCTGTTTTCTAAGTTCTACGGGACCCCCATATGTTCAACAGTTGTAATAGATCTTGTAGATGAAAAGAGCGCGCTTGCATTCATAAGAGCTAATGATCGATTGCAGGTGAGTCCATCAGAAGGCATCGACGTTGTACTTTATTGTAAGCCCGCATTGAACAGACGTTCGATGCCATCACGAGTCGCTCGGTCTGGCAATGGGACCCTCGCACAAGATCCTGAATTCAAAAACTTCGTCGCATTTAATTCCCTCAAAATCACGAAACTGCCATCAGCGGAAATTCAAATGGAAGCGGTTCACAACCCCACTTGTGATAAACCAATGTCAGCGCTGCTAAAGCACATGCTGGAAAGAACTGCGAAGCAGAAAAAGAAAAATGCAAAGCGACAACAGCGCAAAGCACCTGATGAGAAGAAACATGTCAAGGAAGAGACCAAACCCGCAGGAAAGAAAAAACGCCACAACAAGCGACCTAAAAAGCCAACAAAGTAGCATTCTTCAAAGTTTAGTAAAGAGATTGTATTGGATGGAACATGTCTTCTTCGCAAGTTGATGTACAACTCTCTATAAAAATCAATTTCGTCTAATTAATAGCAAATTTTAAGGCTTTGAAAATGGACTTCGACCAAATAAAATCGAAGCTATCCCTGAATTTGGCGGTGTTGTGTTCTGTTTTGGATGCACGTCAGCATCGATGGGAATACTGGTTGTCTTGGTATCGCAAGTCATTTCACTCGTACAGCTTTCACTATCAAAGTCAGTCTCTCGAATCGCTGCACTTCTGAAAGAATCATAGTTAGCACTATCACAACTTTTAAAGCTGCCGCAAGTATCAGCGACCTCCCTCACCAACATAGAAAAGCCTTTAACAAATTCTTGGCACTGTTTTGGAGAAATGCACTGAAGGTCCCATGACCTTTCGGGTGTTACAATAGAGAAGCAAGATGAAGGGTTGATTTTGTTCTCATGCGCATGAAAGGTATCAGTGTCACAACCGGCAACGATTTGAACCATGGAAGCCAATGAGAGTTTGGCCTCATGATTGGTTCGATTCAACAGAGATTGTCTGTTGGTACGACTCCGCTTGCAGATGGTAAGGAAGCTTTGGCCTCGTTCTTGAACCAAGTAAATGTATCGCGCGTGCGGCTTCTTGCCATTTCGTGGAAATTTCATCACCGTGACACCAGTTGCAGATAAAAGTAATTTGAAATTTTGAACTTCTTCTGAAGCTAGCAAAGTTGACTGGGTCTCTTCCAACTTTGTTTTAACAGCAGCTAGAGCTTCTTCACTACTCTGCCTTTCGCCTTTTGTGGTGCTCAATTTCGATTTCAAACGATTCAATTCATCTGCAGCTCGAGTTACCTGCTCTTCTAAATAGAATTCCTCCTTTTCAAAAAGCAATGTATGGCGTTCTGTCTCTTGTCGTCGCAACTCCTTCTCTGACAACAAGGATTCTTTGAGTTCCATTATTGTATCCTGCAATTTATTGGACATATGAAGATATTCCACTTCAGTTTTCTCTATTTCTGTTTGATGCTGCTCCTTCAAAGTCAATTCCAGCCGTGAAATATCGTTTTTGTGAGTTGCTACAAGTAGTTCCACTTCCTTTCGAAGTTTGAGTTCCGCAAAACAGCCGTATTTCAAATCACGCGAGAAGGAGGCTTCCTGGATGTCGACTCGTTCAGTTTCTTTTTGCAACTTGGATTCTCGACACTCCAATTCAGCTGCTTGCATATCGTTGCATTCACGCTGTTGATTCGCAGCGTCCATTAACTGTTGAGCGCTTCCTTCCTTAACCTTAGCAATCTCACTCAAGACTTCCAATTGATTCCTCTCTTCTAGCATCATGTTATTGATAGCTTGATTCTGATTGTTCAGATCCGCAGCATTCTTCAGCGATCCCTCAAGAATACCTCGTTCCTCTTCAATAGCTGTGGTCATTGTTACCATGTCCTTTTCCAACAACTCATTCTTGTTCTCAAGGACTTGATTTCGTTCAGTCAACCGGGCCAACTCCTGCACTGCATTGCTATGTTGCTCTGAAACATGATCGAGATGAGATTGCACCAACGACTTGGCTTCATTTGCAGCGACGATTGTCTCTTCTAGTTCTTTGCTAGCCACGATCAATGTATCGTATTTGCCTCTTTCGGCGTTGCATTCTAAGATCAATCTATCTGCCTCTTCATTTTTTTCTTTCAATTGTAATTCCATCTCAGATATCGATTTCGCATGATCGGTAGTCATCGTTGAAAATCGACCCTGAAATTCGCTTTCCATATGCTTCATGTATTCTTGAAGACGAGTCGATTCAGCTTCGCTGTTACCAAGCTGTTGAGTTTTCTCCTCCACTTCCTTTCCCAATTCAAGATTTTTGAATTCTGTGTTTTGAAGTGTTGTCTTCTCTGTTTCCAGGTCTGCTTCCAATTTTGAAAGATTCGCAAGGAGTTGTTCCGTTTCTGATCTTAGCTGGGATTCCAATTCAGTTCTCTCTTTTGTAATTTGGGTGATTTCGCCTAACTTCAGCTGCATATCAGATTCCATTTGTTTTACCACTGTTGCAACTTGAGAGTTTTCGTCTTGAGCAGTTCTCAGTCTTTCTTCCGAATTTTTCAACAGCGCACTCATTTCTTGTAACTGTGTCTCGTTCATTGCAAGAGAATCTCTTGTGGTAGACAACTCATTACGCAGTTCCTCCAAAGTTACCTGCAATTTTGCTATCTCTTCATCACTAACTTGTTTGGCATTGGTCCCATCTTCAAGTTGCTGTACCTTTGTTTCCAAGGTTCCTTCAAGCTCCGCAATTTGATTGGAGAGTTTCTGTATGTTGGCTTGCGTATCAGAATACTCTTGCGATACTTTCTGCAATTCGGTTGATGTGCAAGTAAGGGAAGTGGATTCGTTTTGCAGATTTTCTGTCAGTTTCGCAAGATTGGCTACCAATTCAGTGTTGGTTGCTTTGCAAGTTTGAATTTCTTGGTTGAGTGAATTTGAAACATTTGATGCGTCTTCGCGCTCCTTTTCTAAAAGCATTTGCAACTCCGAATTCTTGATGGTAGATTCAGTAGCTTGATTTTGAAGTGCGTCAATCGTTGATTGTCGTAGCTCAAGTGTTGCTTGAGCCTCAGCGAGTTTACTGGTATTTGATGCAACTTGTTCTTGAACATTTTCCAGTTGTTTTGTTGCTTCTTCTAACTGCATTTCTAACTCAGTTTGTCTCTTTACTTGCACTTCAAGATCCTCTGTTTGCTTATGGACCTTGATTTCTAAGGATTCGATGCTAGCTTGAAGGGCGCAAATTTCTGCCTTGGATTTCGCTTCTTGCTCAGAAATGTGAAGCGCAGATTCTTCCAGTGAATTCTTTAACTCCTTCATTTCAGAGCTCTGCTTTAAATTTAGGTTTTCCAGTTCTGTTAAAGATGCAATCTTTCCATCTAATTCAATCTGCAAAACCTGGCATTTCTTTTTAGAAGCCTCAATTGCTTCTAGCGCCTCAGCATTCTCTGTGGTCGTTTTATCCAGTTCTAACTTGACCTTGTCGATCTCCTGTTCCTTCACTTTCAATATCTCACAATGTTCCACTGACAATTTAACAGCCATTTGCTCTTTCTCATCAACTGTAGCCATCAGAACCTCAATGTGTTTTGTATGAGTCTCTGTTACCTCTTCGATGGCCTTGCGACTTTCAATCTGTTGCAGCTCTACCGCCCGCTTATGCTCTTGCAGTTCTTCGTTGAGATTGATCATGGCATTGCTTGCCTCGGTTTGCACTGCCAGTCGTTCCCTTAGCAGATCAATTTCACTCCGTAGCTCTTCAATCACCAATTTGTTTGGGTCTCTGTTAATCACTGCCTTATTCACTACCCTCGAGCACTCCTGTGCATATCGTAATGTCGTCAAACTTTCATCAAAGTTGAAACTTGCCGGGCTAACAGCTGCAAGCATTGTTGTCTTAGAGTTTCCTCCAAGAGAAGGTTTCAACAACCATGTAAGAGTAGAATCCCTATAAGGAACCATTGTTTCACTATTAGAACTCGGGGGTGGGGAATTCTCCTCGTCTTCGAAGTTGAAATTGATGGTTTTCTGCTCGCAACTCTTTGACAGAGCATTAATCACTCGCCCAAGACTGTGCAATGAACGATTAATATTAGCAGCCTCTTTCAAATGTTTACCTTGAACTCCACTCGCGTTCACTCTTTCAGAACCAGCTAAATCGACCAAGTTGATCTTGGAAACTGTGTCTGTGGCGCTGGACATGTCTGATGATATACTTGTTTGGGTGAATACAAGCGTAAAAATGGCGTGACTTCTACTGGATTTTGAATTCATGTTAGTACAAGCGACCGTGCGAGCTTTTGATCCTACTGCCATCATTTCCTCAATCTCCTCCATCGTCGAGATATTCTTTGAAACAAGTCCTTCCACATATGGACCATGTTTAGGATGCTCACGAATCTTGAGATTACTTTGCGTGTCTTTTTTGTCAGTATACAAAAGATCCAAGCACTTTTCATTGTATATTTCAAGATAGGAAGCCTCCAGCTTGTATCTAGTCGAAGTGGCACAAGTGAGGGATAGATCATCTTCATTGCGTTCTTTCGTGTTCAGCTTGGACACTAGAGCAGCACAAATTCGAGGGATAAGTCCTTCAGTTCCAGGCTCTCCAAGCATCGTATGTGTTTTTCCAGACCCTGTCTGTCCATAGGCGAACACACTGGTGTTGTAACCGGACAGTGCGTTGGTCAAAACCGATTCACCAATGTCTCTAAAAACATCGTTCTGTGTGCTTTCATTTCCATAACAGAAATCAAACGAGAATTGCTTCTTTGTTCTCTTCCGACTGCTCGTACTGCTAGATGGGGAGATACTTTCCGGACACACCATCACCGACTGACCATCAACAACAACACACTCAGTAGCTCCCTTCTCTATCTCCTTCTCACTGAGTGGCCGCACTCGAATGGCTACCTTAACCGAGTTCTCAGACATGAAAGGGTGATGTATCAATCAACAATGACTAAATGAGTATTTATTTGGGTTGCTCTAAAATTCAAACTGTCACCGTTACTAGTTGTTCATAGGAAAATGGCCCCCCTTACTAAGGGGAAAATATAGATGTGAAATTTTAATTTTAATTTTCAAAACAACATTGATCATTTTAAAATACTTGAAGTAGTGCATAGAAGCCATCAAACGTGAATTTCTCAAAAAATAATTACTCTTGTTTTTAGAAAACAGCCTGAAGACAATCCATGCGGTAATCCGAAGCAACAACATTATGAGAAATCACTGAATTCGCATTGTGTCGCTTCTGATGCAACTTCATTGCATCCCTCGACTTGACAGCAATGTCGCTTGCAAACACCTTCGATGAAGTAGCCACCAATAAAATAATTTTTCTGTAACAATAAATAAATAAATGTTTTGTGCACAACTTCCAAC
>Ga0105055_10003237_pt1 | contig 24752 bp, 23 predicted proteins | sample BON03_FD_78090 | JGI IMG/M metagenome (GOLD analysis project Ga0105055, IMG submission 78090) | Freshwater microbial communities from Lake Bonney liftoff mats and glacier meltwater in Antarctica - BON-03 | ecosystem: Environmental > Aquatic > Freshwater > Ice > Glacier meltwater | place: Lake...
AAGCGCCGCCGGTTGCGGATGCCCAATCTGGTGGTGCTCTGCGATATCTCCGGCTCGATGAGCCAGTATTCCCGCGCGGTGCTGCATTTCGTTCATGCCGTGTCGAACCGCAAAGGGCAGGGTTGGGCGCATGTCCATGCCTTTACCTTTGGCACAAGGCTGACCAATATCACCCGCCATCTGGCGATGCGTGACGTTGACGCGGCACTCGCCGCCGCTGGTGCGCAGGCGCAGGATTGGTCTGGAGGCACCCGGATCGGCACTTGTCTGACCGCGTTCAACCGCGACTGGTCGCGCCGGGTCTTGGGGCCGGGTGCGGTGGTCGTGTTGATTACCGATGGGCTGGATCGTGACACGGAAGGCGGTCTGGGTCCGGCGATGGAGCGGCTGGCCCTGTCGGCGCTTCAGGTGATCTGGCTGAACCCGCTGCTGCGATGGGACGGGTTTGCGCCGCGTGCCCAGGGGATCATGCAGATGCTGCCGCATGTCAGCAGTCTGCGCGCGGGGCATAATATCGCATCACTCGAAGGGTTGGCGCAGGCACTCTCGGATCCTGGCGACAAGGGCGACAAAGTCAGACTTATCAAGACGATGCGGGCTGCGGACATGTGATAACACGGACCCGGCAGCGCGTGTTATTGATTAACATCGCCGAACGGGAACGTCTGACTGCTTTCGCTTGTTTAGCGTTCATGCCCGCGTGATGCCGGGCCCGACACGAAGGATCGATATAATGACACGCAAACCATTTCGGACGACGACCGCGCTTGCCGCGACGCTGTCGCTGGTCTTGCCACAGGTAACGCTGGTGTTACCGGCGATGGCGCAGGAAGAGGCGCTGTTCTGCCTCGATCTGAGCGCGCCGCCATGCCCAGAGGGCGAGCCGGTTGACGGCACCCCGGTCGACAGCGCGGTTGCCGCTGCCGCCGCCGCCGCCGCCGCCGCTGCGGCAGCGCTGACTGCTGCCGAGGCCGAGGCCACGCAACAGGCAGAACTGGAAGCCGCAGCCATTGCCGAAGCAGAAGCGGCCGCTGCCGCAGCAGAAGCCGCGGCGACTGAAGCTGCTGCCGCTGCGCAAGCACAGGCTGATGCCGAGGCTGCTGCCGCTGCGGCGCAGGAGGCAGAAGCGCAGGCCGCTGCCGAGGCCGAGGCGGCTGCGCAGGCAGAGGCATTGGCTGCTGCCGAGGCCGAGGCGGATGCCCAGGCAGAGGCATTGGCTGCTGCCGAGGCCGAAGCTGCCGCACAAGCCGAGGCACAGGCTGCGGCAGAGGCAAAGGCTGAAGCTGCTGCCGCGGCGCAGGCCCTGGCTGAAGCAGATGCCGCAGCCGCCGCGCAAGCGCAAGCTGACGCAGAGGCGGCGCTGATGGCCGCACGGGAGGCAGAAGCACAGGCTGCTGCGGATGCGCAAGCCGCTGAGGATCAGGCTGCTGCGGATGCGCAAGCCGCTGAGGATCAGGCTGCTGCGGATGCGCAAGCCGCTGAGGATCAGGCTGCTGCGGATGCGGAGGCTGCGGCTGATGCGGAGGCTGCGGCTGACGCGCAGTCGGCCGAAGATATGGCGGCTGCCGAGGCGCAAGCTGCCACAGAAGATCAGGCGGCTGCTGAGGCACCGGCCGCCGCGGACGCACAGGCAGCAGAGGACGCACAGGCCGCTGTGGACGCACAGGCAGCAGAGGACATTGCTGCCGCTGAAGCGCAAGTAGCCACCGAAGATCAGGCGGCTGCAGAGGCACCGGCTGTTGCGGATGCACAAACGGCTGCCGAGGCCGAGGCCCGGTCGATTGCTGATGCCGAGGCTGAAGCGGCTGCGGCTGCAGCTGTCGAGGCTGCAATGACTGCCGAGGAACAGGCGGCGGCCGAGGCTGCAGCCGCGCTTGAGGCAGAATCGGTGGCAGAAGCGCAGGCGCAGGCTGCTGCTGAAACTGCGGCAATTGCGGCGATGCTCGCGGACCCGGACGCAGTTGCGGAAGAGAAAGAAGACACCGTCACCGAGGAAGATGTGCGCAGCAGCGACGAGGACTTTGAAACCACTGTTGACGGCACGGCTGCGGTGTCGGGCGACAACGATGACGGGCTGAGCAATCTGGAAAAAATCCTGCTGCTGGGTCTGGGTGCCGTGGTCGTGGGGTCGGTTCTGAACAACGGAGACGAGGTCGTGTCGAACTCGGGTGACCGGGTGGTTGTGCGCACCGACGACGGATTTACCGTCTACAAGGATGACGACGCCTTGCTGCGTCAGCCCGGATCGACGCTGCGGACTCAGACCTATGCCGATGGATCCACCCAGACCTTTGTTGACCGGCCCGATGGCACGCAGGTTGTGACGATCCGCGATGCGCGTGGCCGTGTGCTGCGGCGGGCGCGGGTCTATCCTGATGGCACCGAAGTCGAACTGTTCGACGACCTGGAGCCAGTCGAAGCGGTGAACTTTGCCGAGTTGCAGTCGCAGCGTCCCGAGCTGCGCCGATACTCGGTGGCCGAGATCGACCGCGAGGCGCTGCGCGCCGCGCTGCGGGACGCGGAAACCTATGACTATGGGCGCACTTTCAGCCTGCGCCAGATCCGCGAGATCGAGGAAGTCCGCACGCTTGTACCGGGGATCGATCTGGACACGATCACTTTCGCCACCGGTTCCGCTGCGATCAATCCGGAACAGACCCGGTCATTGGTGCGGCTTGGCATTCTGATGGAAGAGTTTCTGGCGGAGAATCCGGCGGAAGTGTTCCTGATCGAGGGTCATACCGATGCGACGGGAAGCGATTTCTATAACCTCGCCTTGTCGGACCGGCGCGCGGAATCGGTGGCGCTGGCCCTGACCGAAAACTTTGGCATCGCGCCGGAGAATCTGGTGGTTCAGGGCTATGGGGAATCTTTCCTCAAGGTTCCGACCGAAGCTGCCGAAGAGCGCAACCGTCGGGCAACGGTGCGCCGGATCACGCCGTTGTTGCGGGATATCGCAGCGAACTGACCTCGACCGGGAGGGTGGGTTGAAACCCACCTTACCCGCGGGTTCCGGGTTGCGATTTGCCCGGTTAGGAACAAGGATCGGGGCCTGCTTTGCCAAGAGGAGGCCCCGGTGCATTTGAAATTCCATCACTATGATCAGGGTTTTGTCGGCAGGGTTCGCGGTGGCGGTCCGGATGCCAATGGCCAAAAGGCTGAAGTGACGGTGTCGGACGGGCAGGGCAATCCGTGCCGGTCCTGTCTGCACCAAATTTCTGCAGGCGCTCGTATGGTTGTGCTTGCCGCCTGTCCATTTCCCGCGCTGCAGCCATGCCGAGACGGCGGGATCTTTCTATGTGCGGATTCCTGCGTCCCGTTTGCCGGGGCGGGATTGCCGCAGGTGTTGACCGGATCGCCGCAATATCTGCTCAAGGGTTTGTGGGGGCGATCATCGTATCATCTATGGCACGGGGGCGATTGTCGCCTGCGCCGCTCTGGCCGAATATGCGCACACTGTTTTATCGCGCCCGGATGTGGCTTATGTTGATGGCAGATCGGCGCGTAACAACTGTTTTCTGACAAGGATCACCCGCAGCCATGACCCCCATCCCTGACGATATCCCGACGCTGGCGCTGGATTGGTACCGCGCAGGCCGGGGCGCCGTGCTGGCGACTGTGGTCGAGACATGGGGGTCCGCGCCGCGCCCGGTGGGCAGCCAGTTGGTGATCGACCGCGAGGGCGCGATGCAGGGTTCGGTCTCGGGCGGTTGTGTCGAGGGCGCGGTGATTACCGAAGCGCTGGAGGCGCTGGAGGACGGACAGGCGCGCCTGCTCGATTTCGGGGTGAGTGATGATGACGCCTTTGCCGTGGGTCTGGCCTGTGGCGGTCGTATCCGCGTGCTTGTCGAGCCGGTGGGCGCGGTCCTGCCTGAGGCGCTGTTGGCCGAACTGTTCGCGGCGCGCGCGGCGCGCAGGCCGGTGGCCGTGGTGACCGATCTGGAAGGACCGGAGCGTAATCTGGCGGGCCAGCTGGAATATCCGGCGCGGTTTCGCGGGGATCAGTCGGGAGTGGAGCCGGATGGCACGACTTTCATTGCCGTGCACAATCCGCCCCTGCGGATGATCATTGTGGGGGCGGTGCATATCGCGCAGCCGCTGATCGCGATGGCTCGCTTGGCCGGATATGATCCGGTCATCGTTGATCCGCGCCCGGCTTTTGGTGCGGCGGCGCGGTTTCCGGGTGAGGTGATTCTGGAGGATTGGCCGGATGAAGCGCTGGCGGCACATGGTCTGGATCCGCGCACGGCGGTGGTGACGTTGACCCATGATCCCAAGCTCGACGATCCGGCGATCACTGCGGCGCTGCGGTCGGATGTGTTTTACCTGGGCTGTCTGGGGTCGACCCGGACGCATGCCAAGCGGGTGGAGCGGCTGACCGGGGCAGGTTTCACGCCAGAGCAGATTGCGCGCATCCATGCGCCGGTGGGCTTGCATCTGGGCGCGCGATCGCCCGCGGAAATTGCCGTCAGCATCATGGCGCAGGTGACCCGGGTGCTGAGGCTGGGTTGATGCAATTTGGTCCGGTGCCATTGGTCGAGGCCGAGGGGGCCATTCTGGCGCATTCGGTGGCGGGCGATGGCTGGCATCTTCGCAAGGGGCAGGTACTGGGTACGGCCGAGCTGGCGATGCTGCGAGATGCGGGGTGTGTCGAGGTGACGGTGGCCCGGATCGGGCCGGACGATCTGCATGAGGATGAGGCCGCGACGCGGATTGCGGCGGCGATTTTGCCTGATCCCGAAGCGCAAGGCTTGCGTGTGACCAAAGCTGCGACTGGACGGGTCAATCTGCATGCGACGGGGCCGGGGGTGATTGCCCTCGATGTGTTTGCGATCCTTGGCCTTAACAGCATCAATCCGATGCTGACGCTGGCCACGCTGCGCCCGTGGCAGCGGGTAGGCGAGGGCGATATGGTCGCCACGATCAAGATCATCAGTTATGGGCTGCCCGAGGTAGATGTGGCGACTGGCTGCGCCTTGATCGGCCCCGCGATCCGGTTGGAGCGGCCGCTTTATGGCAACGCGGTCCTGATCGAGACTCAGGCGGGCCGTGACCTCGGCCCCAAGGGGCGCAATGCGCTGGCACTGCGGTTGAACCGGCTGGGCCTGACGCTGGGGCCGCGCCGGATCGTGGCGCATGACACCCCGACGCTTGCAGCAGCGATCCTGGCCGAGGCGGCGGGGCCGGAGGAGGTGATGTTTATTCTCACCGATTCGGCCACCTCGGACCCCGACGATGTGGCGCCGCTGGCGCTGCGCCGGGCTGGAGGGACAATCGTGCAGTTCGGGATTCCGGTCGACCCGGGCAACCTGCTGTTTCTGGGTCATATCGGTCAAAAACCTGTGATCGGATTGCCCGGCTGCGCCCGATCCCCCGCGCTGAATGGTGCGGATTGGGTGCTGGAGCGGGTGATTTGCGGTGTCGCGGTGACGCCTGCCGACCTTTCCGCCATGGGGGTTGGCGGGCTGCTCAAAGAAATTGCCTCAAGGCCGCGCCCGCGCGATATCTGAGCCGCAGGATAGTTGTGCCGAGTCTGGCAGTGACGAAAGATTCCTGTTCCTGCTTTCGGGGGCGCATGCTTTAACACTGTCAGGGAACGCTTTGAGGGAGGAATGCATGACACAGGTCACCATGACCGTGAACGGCAAGGCTGTGACTGGCAATGTCGAGGATCGCATGCTGCTGGTTGATTTTTTGCGGTTGAACCTGCGGCTGACCGGCACGCATGTCGGCTGTGACACAAGTCAATGCGGCGCTTGCGTGGTGCATGTGAACGGTGCGCCGGTCAAGGCCTGCACAATGTTCGTGGCCGAGGCCGAGGGCGCAGATGTCCGCACCATCGAGGGGATGGCCAATGCGGATGGATCGCTGAGCGGGTTGCAGCAGTCGTTTCAGGATCACCACGGGCTGCAATGCGGATTCTGCACACCGGGGATGGTCATGTCGGCGGCGGCGCTGCTCAAGGAGAACCCGACCCCGTCCGAAGCTGAAGTGCGGGTCTATCTGGAGGGCAATATCTGCCGCTGCACCGGGTATCATAATATCGTCAAGGCGATCCTTGCCGCCTCGGGTCAGGATGTAACGGCGATTGCGGCGGAATGATCTGCGGGGGAGGGTGGGTTCAAACCCACCTTACGCTGCCGCGTTTGCAAGTTCTCTGCCTTGGCGGAAGCGGCCCGCAGAGCGCAGCAAGAATCATGATTGCAGGTTAATATCTAGGGTGGGTGCGCCCACTCTTTCTCTCAGGGAGGAAATTCAATGCCGAAGGACAGCGGAATCGGTGCCAGCACCAAGCGGCGCGAGGATCTGCGCTTTCTCACCGGGCGTGGCAAATATACTGATGACATCCAGATCGCCGGACAGGCGCATGCGGTCTTTGTCCGTTCTCAGGTCGCCAACGGCGAGATCCGGTCGATTGACACCCGTGCTGCTGAGGCAATGCCGGGAGTTCTGGCGGTGTTCACCGGCGCGGATTTTGCGGCGGTCGGGGGCAATCCCGCAGGCTGGCTGATCAACAGCCGCGACGGCACGCCGATGAAAGAGCCCAAGCGCCCTGTGCTGGCGCATGGCAAGGTGCGGCATGTCGGTGACGCCTATGCGGCAGTGATCGCCGAGACGCCGGAACAGGCGCGCGACGCCGCAGAGGCGATTGAAGCCGATATTCACGAGTTGCCCGCTGTGGTGGATATGGCGTCAGCACTGGCAGGAGGTGGGCTGGTGCATGACGAGATCGGCACCAACCAGTGTTTCGACTGGGGCTGGATCGAGGACAACCGCGCCGCAACAGATGCGGCGATCAAGGCGGCGCCGCATGTCACCACGCTGGAACTGATCAATAACCGGCTTGTGCCAAATGCGATGGAGCCGCGCGCATCGACCGGGGATTATGATCCCGGCACCGGCGAATATACCCTTTATACCACCAGCCAGAACCCGCATCTGACCCGGTTGCTGATTGCGGCTTTTGTCATGGGAATCCCTGAAAACAAGCTGCGGGTCATTGCCCCTGATGTCGGCGGTGGTTTTGGATCGAAGATCTATCATTATGGCGAAGAGGCGCTGGTGCTGGCGGCGGCGAAAAAGCTGGGGCGGCCGGTGCGCTGGACCGCGACACGGTCAGAGGCGTTTCTGACCGATGCGCATGGTCGGGACCATGTGACGAAGATCGAGCTGGCCTGTGACAAGGAAGGGCATTTCATTGCCTTCCGCACCGAAACGCTGGCCAATGTCGGGGCTTATCTTTCGAATTTCTCGACGGCGACGCCGACGTTTCTGCATGGCACGTTGATGGCGGGCAATTACACCGTCCCGCATGTCTATGTGAACGTGAAGGCGGTGTTCACCAATACGGTTCCCGTCGATGCCTATCGCGGTGCGGGCCGCCCCGAGGCCACATATTCCATCGAGCGGGTCATCGACATTGCGGCGCGCGAACTGGGCATCGATCCGATTGAAATCCGGCGGCGCAATTTCATCCAGCCGGATCAGTTTCCCTATACCAGCGCCGCGGGTCTGCAATATGACACCGGCAATTACGATGCGGTGATGGACAAGCTGGTCGAGATTGCCGACATCAGCGGTTTTGCCGCACGCCGTGCCGCGTCGCAGGCCAAAGGGATGCTGCGCGGGCTGGGGATCAACAGTTATATCGAGGCTTGCGGAATCGCGCCGTCGAACCTTGTGGGCATTCTTGGCTCGCGCGTCGGCCTTTATGACGCGGCCACAGTCCGGGTGAATGCCACGGGCAGCCTGTCGGTCATGGTGGGCGCGCATAGCCACGGGCAGGGGCATGAGACGGCGTTTCCGCAGGTCGTCGCCTCGATGCTGGGCATTGATGCGGCGTCGATTGATATCGTGCATGGCGATACAGCAAAAATACCCTTCGGCATGGGTTCTTATGGCTCCCGCTCGCTCGCCGTCTGCGGCTCTGCCGTGGTGCGTGCGACGGAAAAGATCATTGCCAAGGCCAAGAAGATCGCCGCGCATATGCTCGAAGCCTCGGAAGGGGATATCGAGTTCAAGGAGGGCAAGTTCAGCGTGGCGGGCACCGACAAGGCGGTGAGTTTTGGCGAGGTCGCGCTCAAGGCCTATATCCCGCACAACTATCCGCTGGATCAGCTGGAACCGGGGCTGGAAGAGACGGCGTTTTATGATCCGGCCAACTTTACCTATCCGGCGGGCGCCTATGCCTGCGAGGTCGAGGTGGACCCGGAGACCGGCAAGGTGACCATCGAGCGGTTCTCTGCTGCCGACGATTTTGGCAATGTGATCAATCCGATGATCGTATCGGGGCAGGTGCATGGCGGGATCGGGCAGGGGATCGGGCAGGCGCTGCTGGAGCAGGGGGTCTATGATGCCCAAGGCCAGCTCATCAGTGCGAGCTACATGGATTACGCCATGCCGCGCGCGGATGATGTGCCGTTCTATGCAGTCGATCATTCCTGCCAGACGCCCTGCACGCATAACCCGCTGGGGGTAAAGGGCTGTGGCGAGGCTGGTGCCATTGGCTCGCCACCTGCCGTGGTAAATGCAGTGATCGACGCGCTGCAGTCTGGTGGCAAGGCCGTTACCCATATCGATATGCCGCTCAGCCCGTCGCGGGTCTGGGCAGCGATGAACGCCTGAGGAGGTCTGAACCATGTATGCATTTGACATTGCACGGCCCACGACGATTGCCGATGCCGCAGCCGCCATGGCCCATGAGGGGGCGCAGGCGCTGGGGGGCGGGCAGACACTGATCCCCTCGCTGAAACAGCGGCTGGCCAGCCCCGAGACGCTGATCAGTCTGACGGCGATCCCAGAAATGAAGGGGGTTTGTGTCGACGATTCCGGAGCGGTTTGCATCGGTGGCGGCACGACGCATGCCACGGTTGCGGCGCAGGCGGCAACGCATTATCCGGCGCTGGCCGCGCTGGCCAGCCACATCGGTGACCCGGCGGTGCGCAGCCGGGGCACACTGGGCGGGTCGCTGGCCAATAATGATCCGTCGGCCTGTTATCCGGCGGCGGCGCTCGGCTCTGGTGCGACGATCATCACCAATACGCGCACCATTGTGGTGGATGATTATTTTCAGGGGATGTTTACCACGGCGCTGCATGAGGGCGAGATCATCACCGAAGTGCGCTTTCCGGTGCCGCAACGCGCCAATTATCAGAAATTCGTGCAGCCTGCGTCGCGCTTTGCCCTCGTGGGGGTGTTTGTGGCGCAATACGCGGGCGGTGTGCGGGTGGCGGTGACGGGTGCATCGGAAAGCGGCGTGTTCCGGTGGGAGGCGGCGGAGTCGGCGCTTTCGGCCAATTTCGCGGCATCCGCACTCGATGACTTGAGCGTGGATGCCGATGGTATGATCGGCGATCTGCATGGCTCGCCGGAATACCGGGCGCATCTGGTCAAGGTGTTGACGCGGCGGGCTGTAGCTGCGGCCTGAACAGTTTGGCTGCAAAGCTCTTAGAAGGCCCCGTTGCGACGGGGTCTCTTGCTATTGTCCCGATAACGCGGGCAGGAACAGCATTACCTGCGTCCCAAAACCCGGACGGCTTTGAACGGCCAATGCGCCGCCCGATTGATCGGCGAAACCGGCGGCCATCGACATACCGAGGCCTGAGGACGCCCCCTTGCTTTTGGTCGAATAGAACGGCTCGAACACCCGATCGAGGTGGTGGGAAGCGATGCCCGCGCCGTCATCCTCGATCCGGATCACACAATATCGCCCGGGTTCGAGCTGTGTGCCCCCCTGCATGCGGCGCGGCGCGGTTTCGTTGGTCGCGTCCAGCGCGAGCCGGATTTCACCCCGGTCAGCCATGCTTTCCCGCGCATTCAGGATCAGGTGCAGCAACACCGTTTCGAGATGGCCACGATCGACAAGGATATCTGGCATGTTCTTGGGCAGGCTGGTGCGAAGCGTCACCTCGACCGGCAGGATAACTCGCAGCCGGTTGGCGAGGTCGGTGATATAGGCACAGGGATCCGTTGGAGTTGCCTGCAAACGGGCCTTGCGCGCAAAAAACAGCAATTGCGCGGTCAGGCGCGCAGCCCGGGTCGCCGCGTCATGCGCTGCGCGCAGGCTCGCGGCTTTTTCCTGCGGGTCACGCAAGGCGTCGTGCAGTTCGAGATGGCCAAGGACAGCGGTCAGGATATTGTTGAAATCATGCGCGACGCCGCCGGTCAGCCGACCAACTGCCTCGAGCCGTTCGGCGGCGAGCACCCGTGCTTCCGTTTGGCGCAGGCTGCGGCGTGTGACAAAGGTTTCACGCAGGCCAAGCAGATAATACGACAGGATGATCAGAGTCATCAGGACCGGAATTGCGACATTGATCATGGGCAGGTTAACCGATGCAAAGTCATGCGCCATGTAGAGCACGATCATAACTAGAGGGACGGCATTTATGACGGCCAATACCCGGACGGTCCCGTCGCGGGTCAGCGCATATATGGCATAACCCATGACCAAGAATATGGCGCTGAACTGGTCAAGGGTCGTGCCACCGGCCCACAAGTAGGCCGGTAAGGCGAGATAGGTTACCCCGTTCAGGCCACAGAATACCAACGCCGCGACATACTCGGCGCGCCGCGCGTCGGACCTGCGAGTCAGCAAATAGTGGTACATCGCGATTTGCAGAACGCCGAAGGCCGACAACCAAAACAACAGATAGAGGTCTCTTATCAACCATGCGACCGTTAGAACTCCGGCGCCGGTCAATGCGAAACGCGAGATGAACTCCAGCGGTGAACCGACCAGATTATCCCGTAGCGCAAGAACGCTGACCCCATCAGGGGTGGCGCCTGCGCCGCGGGTCACGGCACCACCCTGCCATTTCTTCTGGGCCATGGATGTCTGACCTGCCTCTGCGCTGCATTTGTTTGCGTCAATCATATGATTGACGCAGCCGTCCTGATACCACAAATCGCACGACCAAAGGAAAAGGCCGCAGCGGATGCAGCGGCCTTGATCCCAATCGTCAGAGTCCCGAGAATCAGGTGATCAGCGTGCGGGGCCGATCATCATGACCATCTGCCGGCCCTCAAGGCGGGGGATACTCTCGATCTTGCCGACCTCTTTTACATCTTCTGCCACCCGTTCGAGCAGGATGCGACCCAAGTCCTGGTGCGCCATTTCGCGCCCACGAAACCGCAGGGTGATCTTGACCTTGTCGCCCTCGTCCAGAAACTTGAAAACCGAGCGCATCTTGACGTCGTAATCATGGGTGTCGGTGTTCGGGCGGAACTTGACCTCCTTGATTTCGATGACTTTCTGGTTCTTGCGGGCCTCGGCCTCTTTCTTCTGGGTTTCGTATTTGAACTTGCCAAAATCCATGATCTTGCAGACCGGGGGCACGGCATTGGGCGATATCTCGACTAGGTCAAGTCCGGCCTCTTCGGCCATCATCAATGCACGTTCAGGTGTCACGACGCCGACATTCTCGCCGTCGACGCCAATCAGGCGAATCTCTGTGCCCCGGATGCGTTCGTTGATGCGGGGGCCGGTCTCACGCACGGGAGGTGCGTTGTGGGGTCTGCGGGCTATGGCCTATTTCCTCTCGGTTGTTGGGAATGTCGCGGCTGGCAGGGTAAACTTGCGCGCGTCTCACTTCAACCCGCAAAACAAACTTGTTGCCCGGTTTGAACAGCTTAGCGCTGGGTTCCCGCTTTTCAATTGCGATGTGTTCTGACATACGAAAAGTGAGGCCCGCCTGGGGGCCTGCCTGTGTGTATTTGGAAGGACAAGAATATGAGAGCGATTGTTATCATTATCGTGGTCGCGATTCTCGGCTTTTTCGGCTATCAATATGCGTCAAACGGCCGGACCCCGGCGGATGTTTTCAGCGGACGCGATCCGGTAGCAGAAGCTGCCGCTGCTGCAGAGGCCTCTGCTGCGGAGGCTGCTGCCGCTGCGCAAGCTGACGCTGCCGAAGCTGCTGCCGAGGCCGCCGCCACCGCCGAGGCGACCGCTGCAGTAGCCGTCGCCGCAGAGGAAGAAGCCGCCGCTGCCGAAGCTGCCACCGCAGAGGCCGCTGCGGAGGTTGCCGCAGCCGAAGCCGCCGCTGCCGAGGCAGTTGCCGCCGAAGCTGCTGCTGCAGAAGCCGCCGCCGAGGCTGCTGCAGCAGCTGCTGCCGACGCGACCGACGGAGAAGTGAGCGCGGAAGACGCTGCTGCCGCAGAGGCTGCTGCTGAGGAAGCCGCCGTTGCTGAAACTGCTGCTACCGAAGACGTCGCTGCCGAAGATTCCGCGACCACCGAGCCCGCAGCGCCGGCCCTGTCGACCGAGGAAATACTTGATCCCGCCAACTTCAACCTGGAGCAGGTTGTGGCGCTGATCGATGGTTCCAACCTCGATGACGCAACCAAGACCCAACTCAGGACCGCCGTGACGACAGCACAGAATTTTCCGGGGCTCCTGCCGGATGTGCTGACCCGGATCCGCAACGCTCTCGCTGAGTAGGCCCGCCCCGACGATGTGAAACAAAAGGTGCCGCCAGATTCATCTGGCGGCACCTTAACCGTTTAGCGTGCCCGCGACGACAATTTTCAGCCGACGAAGGCCTTTTCGATGACAAACTCTCCGGGTTCGGAATTGGCGCCTTCGCGCAAGCCTGCCGCTTCCAGCAAGACTTTGATATCCATGTTGAAGGCAAGCGAGCCGCAAACCATGGCCCGGTCGGTTACCGGGTTCAGCGGCGGCACTGAGAGATCCTTGAACAGGGTGCCATCGGCAATAAGCGCGGTAATCCGGCCCATCCGCGGGCTCTGTTCGCGCGTGGTTGTGGGATAATATCGCAGCTTTCCGGCGACCATCTCGCCGATCAGCGGATCATCGGTCAGCCCTTCGATCAACTCACGCCCATAAGTTAGCTCGGCCACGTCGCGGCAGGTATGGGTAATGATCACCTCGTCGAACCGCTCATAAGTCTCGGGATCGCGCAGGAGCGAGGCAAAGGGCGCAAAGCCGGTGCCTGTGGCAAAGAAATATACCCGTTTGCCCGGCAGGAGCGCGTCGTGCACCAATGTGCCTACCGGCTTCGGCCGCAGAATCAGATCATCGCCCGGCTGGATATGCTGGAGCCGCGATGTCAGGGGGCCGTCGGGCACCTTGATCGAATAGAACTCCAATTCATCGTCCCAGGATGGCGAGGCAATTGAATAGGCGCGCAGCAGAGGCCTGCCATTATCGCCCATCAACCCTATCATCACGAACTCGCCCGATCGAAAGCGCAGGGATTTTGGCCGCGTCACCCGGAATGAAAACAGACGGTCGGTATAATGGCGTACCGCAGTTACGGTTTGCGCATCCGGTATGGCGGCGATCTTGGTGGCGGAGGCTTCGGTCACGGTGGTCAACTCGGTCATGATTATCTGGCGGAGATCCCGCCGCCCTTTGTCATAGGCAATGTTGGGTGAGGGGGAAAGCGAAACTCAGTCGCGCAGCCGCGACTGATAGTCATGGGCTCGCCAGTCGGCGCGGGACAGCCATTGATCCTCGGTCTGGCGCGCAGCAAGGTCGTCGCTGATCTCAATCTCGTCAAAGCCCGCGCGCCGCGCCATGGCATATTGATCGGCGAGGACATGGCCCTGCGCGCGCAACCGCCCTGCGTAGCCCATGGCACGCAAACTGCGTGCAATGGTGAATCCGCGCCCATCGCTGAAGGCCGGGAAACCGATACGGATCAGGCTGATCCGTGCCAGTGCAGTCCGTAGCAGGGCCGGGTCGCTGCCGGGCATCAAATCGACCGCGAGATTGGTTGCATGAGCCTCTGCCGCAAGATCCGCCAGCGCGACATAGGGCGCGGCAACGTCGTCGGGAACAAAACCCGTATCATTCACAATCACGGTCATACCTGTCTTACCTTTTTCTGTCGTAATGGCTTCATTCTGGCAAAAATACTCAACTGCGGCAGCCGCCTCAGGCCGCAACGCCAGTATTTCGCACCAGTCTGCCATCGACGAAATGGATACCGCATTCATCCTTGGTCAGATTGCGCCAGCGCCCGGCGCGTGGATCCTCGCCGTCGTTGACGCGGGTTGTGCACGGCGCGCAGCCGATCGAAGGAAAGCCCTTGGCGACCAGCGGGTGCCGGGGCAGCCGGTTTTCGGTCATGTAATCCTGCAGATCGGCAGAGGTCCAATGCGCCAGTGGGTTGACCTTGATCCGGATATCCGCTTCACTCTCAAAGAAATCAATAGTTTGCCGGGTCTTGCCCTGATAGCGTTTGCGCCCGGTGATCCAGGCGTCGAAATCGCCGAGGGCGCGTTGCAGCGGCTCCGTCTTGCGCAATGCGCAGCAGGCGTCAGGATCGTGCAGGTGCAGGATATTCTCGTTGTCGCGAGTAAACAGATCGTTCCGCTTTGCCTTGACAACGCGCACATCGGAGAGTCGCAACCTCTCGGTCAGTTCGAGTTGATAGGCCAGCGTTTCGGCAAAGAGCATTTCGGTGTCGATGAACAAGACCGGCGTGCTGCGCGCCATGATCGATATAAGGTGCAGCAACACGACCGATTCAGCGCCAAAGGAACTGACCAGGGCGATTTTTCCGACCTCTTTATCGCTGAGCGCATGTTCCATCACCGCGGTGGCGCCGTGATGTTTGTAACGGTTGTTCAGGGCCGCCACGCGGGTGGCGACGGGTGCATCAAGCGGCATCTGCTTCCTCCTCGCTTGCGTAAAGCACGGCTTTGAACGGATCGGGACCCAGCCTGCGGAAGCTCTCAAGAAAGGTTTCCTCTGCGGATAGCCGCAGGATGAGATAGCCCAGTACCAGCCGTTCGATAGCGGGCACGATGTCGCTGGCGCTGAAACCGGGGCCGGTCTTTTCGCCGATCACCGCGGTTTCGGTGTGATCGCCGCCCAATGTGATCTGATAATTCTCCACCCCGGCCCGGTCGAGCCCAAGGATACCGATATGCCCGACATGGTGGTGCCCGCAGGCGTTGATGCAGCCCGAAATCTTGATCTTGAGCGGGCCAACCTCATGTTCCAGCTTGAGTTCTTCGAACCGCAGTGCGATTTCCTGCGCGATCGGGATCGAGCGGGCAGTGGCCAGCGCGCAGTAATCCATGCCGGGGCAGGCGATGATATCGCTGATCAGCCCGATATTGGCTGTGGCAAGCTCGGTCGCGCGCAGGGCCTGATAGACCGCCGGCAAGTCGGATTTATGTACATGCGGCAGGATCACGTTCTGTTCGTGGCTGATACGCAACTCGCCGTGACCATAGGTTTCGGCCAGATCCGCCATGACCCGCATCTGGTCAGATGTGGCATCGCCGGGTGTGGCGCCGTGTTTCTTGATCGAGATCGAAACGATCGCATAGCCGGGCGCCTTGTGTTCGGCCAGATTGGTATCGCTCCATGACCGGAACGCCGGGTTTGCCAGTCGCGTCGCCTCGTAGCCGTCGGTTGGAGCAGCGCGAAAGGCCGGGGGGGCAAACTGCGCCTCGATCTGGCCCAGAATCTCTTGGTCCACTCCAGAGAATTGCGGGCGCAGCTCGGTGAACTTTGCCTCGACCAGATCGCGGAACGCCTCTAGCCCGTTCTCGAAAACGGTGATCTTGATCCGGGCCTTGTATTTGTTATCGCGCCGACCCAAGACGTTGTAAACGCTAACGATTGCCTCGCAATAGGGCAGCAGGTCCGCGACGGGAAGGAATTCGCGGATGACCTTGCCGACCATCGGGGTGCGGCCAAGGCCGCCGCCGACGATAACTTCGAAACCGGCCTCGCCCGCGGCGTTCCGCAGCATCCGCAGACCGATGTCATGCGCCTTGGTCACAGCGCGGTCGTTCGGGCTGCCCGTGACCGCGATCTTGAATTTGCGCGGCAGGAACTGGAATTCCGGGTGGTCGGTGGACCATTGCCGCAGCAATTCAGCGACGGGGCGCGGGTCGGCGATCTCATCGGCGGCCGCACCGGCAAAATGGTCGGCGGTCACGTTGCGGATCGTGTTGCCCGAGGTCTGGATTGCGTGCATGCCGACATCGGCCAGCGCCGATAGCACATCGGGCACATCCGCGAGTTTGGGCCAGTTATACTGGATATTCTGGCGCGTGGTGAAGTGGCCATAACCCTTGTCCCAGCGGTCGGCGATCATCGCCAATTGCCGCATCTGCGCCGGGTTCAAGGTGCCATAGGGAACCGCTACTCGCAGCATGTAGGCGTGCAGTTGCAGGTAGAGGCCGTTCATCAGGCGCAGCGGCCGGAATTCATCCTCGGTCAGAGAACCGTCGATGCGCCGTTCAACCTGTGCGCGAAACTGTTCCACGCGGGTGCGGACGAATGCCTCGTCGAAGTCATTGTAAACATACATGATTTAAAGCTCCACCTGTTTGCCGTGGGCATAGTTTGACGGGCCGCGCGTCCGGAACGCCTCGCGGAAATGGGTGGGTTCGGGGCCGTCGGGGCCGGGTTTGGCATCGGCGAGATAGGCGCCGACCACCAGATTGCGCTGGCTTTGGGCATGCAACAGGCGGATGGCGCCATGCGCCTCGTCCTCGATCAGTTCGGCCTCGTGGATGTCGCGGGTCCAGCGGTCATCTTCGGTGAGCCAGACAGCGTCGCCTTCGAGCAGGGCATTGGCGGTGACGACTTTGGGGGTGAAGCGGCTCATAGCGCTATCTCCTGTGGCAGGGCGGCGAGGGTTGCCGCAACGTGGCGCGGTGCAAGGCCGTAGAGGGTGAGGGCGGGGCCGGTCAGGTTGGTATTGCTGAGCGTCGGTTCCAGATCGCCCAATGTTATCAGGAGGATACGTTGATCCGGACGCGAGGCGTTCTCGACCACGGTGACCGGGGTTGCCGGGTCGGCGCCGTGCATCAGCAGGCGGCCCTGGATGAAACGGGCGGTTTTTTTGCCCATGTAGACGGCCGCAACCTCGCCGGGGCGGGCCAGTGCGCGCCAGTCATGTTCGGCAAAACCAGCGGTGTCGTGCCCGGTGAGGAACCGGACCGCGGAATTGCGCCCGCGCCGGGTCAGGCTTTGCCCGATACTGGCGGCAGCGGCGGAGGCGGCGGTGATGCCGGGGAGGATTCGCCAGGTGATACCGGCGGCATCACAGGCGGCGATTTCTTCGTCAAGCCGCCCGAAAACCGTGGGATCTCCGGACTTTAACCGGACAACCTGCGCGCCGTTCGCGGCATGGGAGACGATCAGCGCGTTGATGTCATCCTGCGATATGGAGGCGCCGAACCCCTCTTTGCCGACGTCGATCATGATCGCTTCGCGACGCGCGAGATCGCGAATTTCAGAGGTGACCAGACGGTCGTAGATCACCACATCGGCGGCATCGAGTGCCTTGCGGGCCTGAAGCGTGAGCAGGTCCGGGTCGCCGGGGCCGGCGCCGACCAGATCGACATGGCCAGGTTTTGGCGCTGCGTTCAGGTGCCGGTCGAGCAACATGGCAAGTGCCGATTCTGTCCCGGTTTGTCCATGTTCGGCAAAGGCTTGCGGGCCGATCTTGAAGTAATACTCCGCCCAGAAATCCCGCCGTTTGCGACCCATTGGCAGGGCTTCGGCGGCGTGGCGGAAGGCTTTGCCGATGCGGGCCAGCAGGCCGAGGGTTGTGGGCAGGCGCGCTTCGATGTCAGCTTTGATCTGACGCGCCAGAACCGGGGCCGCGCCTTCGGTGCCGATGGCGATCACGACGGGGTCGCGGTCCACGATCGCGGGGGTAATGAAGGCGCTATCCTGCAGATTATCAACGATATTTACCAACGCACCGTCGGCGCGGGCGAGGGCGGCGACGCGGGCGTCTTCGGCGGGGTCGTCATTTGCGGCGTAGAAGAGGACGGCGCAGAGGGCGTCGCCGGGGCTGAGCGCACGGTGGTGCAGTTTCATGTGGCCGGAAGCGGCAAGCCGTTCCACCTCTGCGCTGGGTTCTGCTGCAAAAACAGTGAGATGCGCCTCTGTCTTGAGCAAGAGCCGCAGTTTGGCGAGTGCTGTTTCGCCGCCCCCGGACAGCACGATCCTGCGCCCGGCGACGGCGAGGAAGATCGGAAAATGCTGCATGACTGGGCCTCTGGCGATTGCGGGTTTCTGATCCCAATATAGAACATTATTCCACGATTTGACCATTGCGCTGCGCAGATAAGGACGTATGTTCGGTTTTATAGCCGAAAGGTGCTCGTTGTTCATGAATCACGGAGACTGAAGAATGTCGTTTCGACCGGATGATCTAGACCGGAAAATTCTGATTGAGTTACAACGGGATGCGAGCCGGTCGCTGGATGAGATTGCCAAGGCGGTGGGGTCTTCGAAAACGCCGGTGTGGAATCGGATCCGCAAGATGCGCGAGGCGGGGGTGATCATGCAGCAGACGGTGTTGCTCGATGCGGAAGCCCTTGGTTTTGAAGCGACTTTTTTCGTTTTGATCCGCACTTCGGAGCATGAGGCGGCCTGGCAGGCGACGTTCCTCAAAGCGCTGCAAAACCGCCCGGAAGTGCAGGAGGCGCATCGTCTGGCGGGGGATATCGATTATATCCTGAAGGTCCGGGTCAGGAATGCGCGGGCATATGATGCGTTTTATCAAGCACTTATCGCGGAAGTGCGGGTGCATAATGTCACAGCGCTCCTCTCGATGGAGGAGATAAAGTCGACGGTGGCGCTGCCGTTGTGACCGGCAAAGATTAACAGAAGTCGGCACGTCGGTATTGCGTCGGTATTCCAGCGGTATTCCAACGGGGTGAATCTGCGGTATTTTGCGTGCCGAACCGTCAGATTTCGACCGGAAGTGACGCCAATCCGTGAAAGTGGAATACGTCCGCGTAGTGGGCCGGACCGGCCAGCCGAAGGTTGGGGCAGCGGTCGAAGAGTACGCGCAGACCGATCAGCAGTTCGAGCCGTGCCAGCGGTGCGCCGACGCAGAAATGGATGCCGCCGCCAAAGCTCGTGTTGGCGGGGCCGGTGCGGCCCGCGTCAAAGCGCGCGGGGTCGGGGTAGATGTGCGGGTCGCGGTTGGCAGCACCGAGCAGGCAGCCGATCATGTCGCCGCGTTTGAAGTCGTGCCCGTAGAAATGCGCATCGGTATTGACCCAGCGGGTGAAGATATGGAGCGGCGGGTCGTGGCGGATGATTTCCTCGACCGATGCTTCGGTGATGGGGACGGGGCCGGTTTCGAGCAGCGTCTTGACCCCGTTGCCCATGGTGTGGACCGTTGCCTCGTGCCCCGCGTTCAGCAGCAGGATGCAGGTGGTGATGAGTTCGTCGGTGGTGAGTTTTTCGCCCGCCTCCTCTGCCGCGATCAACTGGGTGATCAGGTCGTCGGCGGGGTGCAGCCGTTTTTCGGCGATGTATCCGGTGATGAAGCCGGTGAAGGCATTGGTGGCGGCGATGGCCGCATCCTCGGTCGTGCGGGTGCGGCTGGCCTGATACATGCTGACCATGGCGTTGGACCATGCGAGCAGGTCGTCGGACCGGGATTCGGGCACGCCGAGCAGCCGCGCGATGATCACGACAGGCAGGACGCGGGCGTAGGCGTCGAGCAGGTCGAAAGGTCCGCTGGGAAAGCGGTCGATCAGAGCGTGACAGAGCGATTCGATTTCCGGCCCGAGTGCGGCGATCCGCCGTGAGGTGAAGGCGCGCAGCACCAACCCGCGCAGGCGGGTGTGCCGGGGCGGGTCAAGCTCGAGCATGGAATGCGCCTCGACCGCGTAAAAGGGCGCGAGATGCGGCGGGATGCCGGGCGCGAAATCGGCAGGAGCCTCGCGTCCGAAGCGCCGGTCGCGCAGCAGGGCGGTGGTGGCCCGGTGCGAGACGGAGCAGACCATGTTGTAATCGTCCCAGAGGAACAGATCGCCCCCGGCCCGCGCCCGGTCGTAGAAAGGGTAGGGGTCCTGCACGAAGTCAGGATCGGTGGGCGATTGGTGGAGCCGCTGCATCAGGCGGATTGCAATGCGCTGATGATCGGCGAGAAATCGGCGGATTTGAGGCTGGCCCCGCCGACGAGAGCGCCGTCCACATCGGCCACGCCGAAGATATCGGCGGCGTTGGAGGGTTTGACGGAGCCGCCGTAGAGGATGCGCATTTGCGCGCCGTCATCGCCATAGCGCCGAATCAGGGCGGCGCGGATGAAGCTGTGGACCTCGCCGATCTGGTCGAGCGAGGGGACAAGCCCGGTGCCGATGGCCCAGACAGGTTCGTAGGCGATGACCGTGTTGGCGCCGGTGGCGCTGTCGGGGGTGGAGCCTGCGAGTTGGCTGCCCGCGATGTCGAGCGTGCTGCCCCCCTCGCGATGTGCCAGCGTTTCGCCGATGCAGATGATCGCGATGAGGCCGGTGGAATGGGCGGCCTGCGCCTTGGCCAGCACCTGTGCGTCAGTCTCGCCGTGGTCGGCGCGCCGTTCGGAATGCCCGAGGATGACGTGGGAGGCTCCGGCGTCCTTGAGCATTGTCGCCGAAATATCGCCGGTATGCGCGCCTTTGGGGTTGGCGTGGCAGTCCTGACCGCCGAGGCTGAGCGGGTGGCTGCCTTTGGCCTGATGCATCTGGCGCAGGAGCGTGGCGGGCGGGCAGAGCAGCAGGTCGATGGTGGGGGCGGGATGTGCGGCCATCAGTGCCGCGACCTCGGCCAGATTGGCGCTGAGCCCGTTCATCTTCCAGTTTCCGGCGGCGAGTTTGCGGCGCATGGCTGTCTCCGTTTGCTTTGCGGGGGTGTTAGCAAGCGCGGGGGCCGGGGGAAAGGTCTGGAGGCAGCCCAGCGTCGCGTGCGCGATTGCTGTGGCCTCTTCCGGGTCGTCCTGCGGGCTTTCGGGCAGATAACAGTAGAGCATCGCACCCGCTTTGTCGTTGCTGCGGGTGTAGGTCCATTTCTCTCAACCCCCGGCCTCCATCCGGGTGGCCATTTCGCCGCGCCCTTTGAGCGGGATCGCGCCATCGGAGCTGAGCAAGCCAAGGATATTGCCCTGCCAATCGATGCAGAGACCGCCCATCATCATGCGCGTTGTGCGTGGTCGGAGGCCGGAAAAGACGTCAGGTGCCGCATCAATCGCTGCGGCCGAGACGGCCATGTTCAGGCTCTGGCGTTTTGGGCCGAAAGCTCTGCCTCGTCCTTGAACTTGATCGATTCGCCGCAGCCGCAGGCATCGACCACATTCGGGTTGCGAAACTTGAAGCCGGATTCGAGGAGCGAGACCTCGTAGTCGATCTCGGTGCCGAAGAGGAACATTTGCGCCATTGGCGCGATCATGACGCGCGCGCCGTCTGATTCGACGATTTCGTCGAATTTGTTGATCTCTGTCACATAGTCCATGGTGTATTCCATGCCGGCGCAGCCGCCCTTCTTGACGCCGATGCGCAGCCCCTGGTGGAGATCGCGCGCCATGAGTTTGGCGATCTGCGACGCCGCGCGGGGGGTGATGCTGACCGCTTGTTTACCGGGGATGCCGAACATGGGGTGCTCCTTTGACCGGGAACATAGGGATTCCGGGCCGTTGTCTCAAGGGTGTTGTCTCAAGGATGATCGCGGGGTGGGTGTAAGGTGGGTTTCAACCCACCCTACATGAAGCCAAGTTCGAGCCGTGCCTCATCCGACATCATGTCCATGCCCCATTGCGGCTCGAATGTCATGGCGACATCGACCTGTTTCACGCCGGGAAGCGGTTCGACCGCAGAGGCGACCCAGCCGGGCATTTCGCCTGCGACCGGACAGCCGGGTGCGGTGAGGGTCATCGTGATGTTGACCGCGTTCTCGGGGCTGATCGCGATGGTGTAGACGAGGCCCAGATCGTAGATATTGACCGGGATTTCGGGGTCAAACACGCTTTTGCACGCCTCGACCACGGACTCGTAGAGCGGATGATCCGTGGTGGAGGGCGCGATCAGTGGCGTGCCTTCGAGATTGGTTTCGGTTCTGGACATGTGCCCTCCGCTCTAAACCTGAGTAATCATATAGGGTTTCTCGGGCCGGGCGTAAAGGGTGCGCTTGTCCCGCGCCTCGCCTTGATGAGGGAAACCAGTGCCGGGTCCGGTTGGCGAAGGCCACGAGCGTCAACATCGCCGGTACCTCGACCAGCACGCCGACGACCGTGGCCAGCGCCGCGCCGGAGCCGGGCCCGAAGAGGCTGATCGCGAAGGCGACCGCGCGTTCAAAGAAGTCACGCCGGGCAGAAAGGCCACGAGAGGCGCGGGGCAAACACCATGATCACGTCAATCACGCTGACCTGCACCAGCGTGGAGGTGGCGTCGCCCCGCGTCAGGCTGGACCAGACAAACACCATGGCGGTGCCCGGGAAGAGATGCGCAGGGCGGGGGTCGCCCTGCGCGGGATGCGATGGTTCAGAAACCGGTGGAGCGGGTAGCAGGATGCCGTCGGTGTCGCGCAGCGTGTTTTGATCGACGATTGTCACGATCGAGCTTTCGTTGAACGGTTCGCTGACGGGAGCGATATTGAGCGCCGGCACGCCAGCCATCAGCTGTCCGGTCCATTGCACACTGTAGGTGCCGCCGGGACCCGAGGTGACGATGTATGTGCCGGTGCTTTGGATGTCGACTTGCAGCGCCTGACCTTCGATGGTGACCTGAATCGCGCCCTGAATGGCGCAGGTCTTGTCGGCGTTGAAGGTGGAGGCGAGCCGCCCGCTGCCCAAGCCCACACCTTCGGCCGGCATCATCCCCTCCTGCACCCATGTGCCGAGGATGAATTGCCCGAAGTTGACGGCATCGGGAATCGTGTTGGGGCCGACCGGCTCTTCATCCTGAAAGAGCGGTCCAAGTGCTGCCACCTGCGCAGCGGGAAGCCAGTCGGTCATGCCGGGCGTCCAGACGAATGTTTCGGGTGTGAGTGTGCCTGCGGCCATCCGGGCGCGCAGTTCCATGGTGCCGCCCCGCGCGCAATGACCCCGATGTCCCCGACCAGAAAGCCATTCGATTGCGCCATGACCGGCGTGCCGGTTCAGAATGCGGCCAGCGCAACTGCTGTAGCGACGATATGGGTTGTCCGCCTTGCATGGCGGACGATGAGCGGGCCAAAGTCCTGCTGTGCAAATCAATCGCGCTTTGAACGGGTTGTCCCCATTGCAAAATCCCCCCTGCTGAAATCACGTCGTCAAATAAATAAGAGGCAAGCATAGCATGAAACCGCTTTGCGACCAAGCCGGCGGTTGGCGCTGTGTCGCTGGTCAGGCGAGCCGGGCCGGTTTGATCCGCATCGGGGCGAGCCGCAGTTTCCTCTCGATTTCCAGATAAAGCGCTGCGGCGAGGTTCTTGCCCGATGCCTTTTCGATGCCTTCGAAACCGGGGGATGAGTTCACCTCGAGCACCTTGGGCCCGTCGTGTCCGCGCAAGAGATCGACGCCCGCCAGCCCCAGACCAAAGGCACGCGCGGAGCGCAGGGCGGCGTCACGCTCTGCCCGGCTGATCTTGACCGCTTCTGCCGTGCCGCCCAGATGCAGGTTGGAGCGGAAATCATCGCCACTGGCGGTGCGCCGCATCGCGGCCACGACCCGGCCTGCGATCACGAAACAGCGGATATCCTCGCCCGCCGCTTCCTTGACGAATTGTTGCACGAGGAAATTGGCGCGCAATCCGCGAAAGGCGGAAATCACCGATTGCGCGGCCTTTTTGGTTTCGGCGAGGACGACGCCGCGCCCCTGACTGCTTTCCAGCAGTTTGACAATGAGTGGCGCGGAGCCGACGAGGCCGATAAGATTGTCGGTGTCCTTGGGGCTGGAGGCAAAGGCGGTGGTGGGCATGCCGATCCGGTGTTGCGCCAGCACCTGATGCGCGTGCAGTTTGTCCCGGCTCGCGGTGATCCCGACAGAGCCGTTGACGCAATAGGTGCCCAGCGTCTCGAATTGCCGGATCACGGCGGTGCCATAGGGCGTGACGGAGGCGCCGATGCGCGGGATGACGGCGTCGTAGCGGGGCAGGCGCGTGCCATCATAGTGGATCTCGGGTGCCAGCGCGTTGATCGCCATGTAGCAGCGCGCGGTGTCGATCACATCGACGCTATGGCCGCGTGCCTCGCCCTCGGCCAGCAGTCGCCGGGTCGAGTAATTCTCGGGTTCGCGGCTGAGTATGGCGATGCGCAGGGGGCGCGGTTGTGCGGCCTCTGACAGCGCGGCGGGGGTGTAGACGTCATAGCTGCGCTCGGCCTGGAGGAACCGGTCGGCGGGCTGGACCAGCACCCGTTCGGACAGTGCCTGCCGCCCGAGCAGCATGCGCGCGGTCATGGCGGGGCGGTGGGTCAAGGTGACTTCGATCGGCCAGATCGCGCCGCCGACCTCGATCCTTGTGCCGATGACATAGCGCAACTCGGCCTCTCCATTGGAGGAGGTGACCTCGCGCCGGTCAATCACATCGGCGGTGCATTGAATCACCAGATCGTCATTGCCGGGGATCGGATGCACCGCAAAGCGCACGCGGGGCCGGTCGGCGGTGCCGAAGGGCGTGATGTCGAAGGCATGCAGTGCCGAGGTTTTGGCGCCGGTATCGACCTTGGCCCGGATTGCGGGCAGACCGAGGTCCGGCAGACCCAGCCATTCCTCCCACCCGAGCCGGATGCGGCGGGAATCGGGGGTGGTGGTCATGGCTGCTCCTTTTCATTTCGCGCCTGTCGGGTAACAAGGCGCGCAGGATTAGGGAAGGCACGAGAATATGACAGGCCGGTTTCAGTTCACGGTAGGCGCCACGGATGGCAAGGCCCGTGCGGGCGTGATTGCCACGCCGCGCGGCGAGATCCGGACCCCGGCCTTCATGCCGGTCGGCACTGCCGGTACGGTCAAGGCGATGCTGCCCGAGAGTGTGGCGGCGACAGGGGCGGATATTCTGCTGGGCAA
>Ga0105055_10003240_pt1 | contig 24741 bp, 18 predicted proteins | sample BON03_FD_78090 | JGI IMG/M metagenome (GOLD analysis project Ga0105055, IMG submission 78090) | Freshwater microbial communities from Lake Bonney liftoff mats and glacier meltwater in Antarctica - BON-03 | ecosystem: Environmental > Aquatic > Freshwater > Ice > Glacier meltwater | place: Lake...
CGGGTGCGGGGTATGAAGCCGAGGGCGGACAGCCCGGTCTCGGCCTCCACCTGCTCGGCGGTGCGGAAGCCAGTTTCCAGCCGGTCACGGATCAGCGCCACGATGATGGCCACCAGGCCGGCGGCGAAGAAGGACAGCACCAGCAACTGCCGCTTGGTGGGCGGCGAGGCACCCAGCGGCACGGTGGCCGGGGAGATCATCGAGGCATCGGGCTGCTGGCCGTCGCGTTGGTTGGAGTTCTGCTCGGACCGGTTGAGCGTCTCGGTATAGACCAGCCGCGCCGCCTCGGCCTCGCTCTCCAGTTCGCGCAGGCGTATCTCGGCCTTGCTCTGGTCGGCCACCTGGCCCTGCAGCGTGGCGAGGCTTTCGCGCAGCGAGATTTCCCGCGCGCGCGCCGCGGCCACCTCGCTGGTGATGCTGCCGACGATCTTGGCCACCTCATCGTCGATGCGCGCGCGCACGTCGCGCTCCTCGGCGCGCAGGGCCAGCACCGCAGGATTGGAGCCGAGCCGGCTCTGGCCCAGACCTGCCTGGCGGGCGCTGATCTCGGCCTGCTGGGTGCGCAGGCGCTGCACCAGGGCGGAGGCGACCACCTCGGGAATGGCGTACAGGCTGCCGCGGCCGCGCTGGGCCTCGCGGATCTGCTCCAGGCTCACCTCGCGCTGCAGCCGGTCGCTGGCGGCCAGGATCAGCTGGGTGTTGAGCTGGGCGAGTTGCTGGCCAAGCACCGTGGCGCGCTTCTCGCCGGGGCCGGATGAGGTGCGGTCCTCGATCAGGCCGTTCTGCTCGCGGTAGTTGGCCACCTCGCGCTCGGCCTCGCGCAGCTTGGCCTGCAACGGCGCCAGCCGCTGCTCCAGGAAGTTGTTGGCGCGCTGGACGGCAAGGTTCTTCAGCTCCTTGTTGAAGGTGAGGTACACGTCGGCATAGGTGTTGGCGATGCGCGCGGCCAGTTCGGGGTCTTCGGCGCGCGCCTGGATGCCCACGACGTAGGAGCGGCTGTCGTTGACCACCGTCAGTCTTTCGTTGGCCAGGATGGCCGCGGTGGTGCGCAGCTTCTCGTTCTCGGACAGCAGGCGCGGCGCCGGCGGCGGGTATCCGGCCAGCGCCATCAGTGGCGCGAACTGGCCTGCCAGCCCGCCAGGACGCGGCGACAGGGCGGCGGCGTATTCCGGCTCGCGCATCAGGTCGAGACGCGCCGCGACATCCAGCGCCAATACCTGCGAGCGCAGGATATCGACCTGGGTCTGCACCTGCAGCAGGTCGGATTGGCTGCCGCTGACGATGGCCTGCAGGTCGGTCAGCGCGTTGCGGCGGGTATCGATCAGCACCAGCGCGCGGGCGTCGTAGGTCGGCACCAGGCTGGCGATCTGCACCGCGGCGCCGGCCATCAGGCAGGTGACGATGATGAAGATCAGCAGCTTGCGCCGCCACAGCACGTCGATCAGGCGGAACGGCGAGATCGTCTCGGGGGCCCGCGCCTCGTCCAGGATATCGACCTGAAGCCCTTCGCCAGGACGGGTCAGCGACATGGCTCAACCTTCAGCGCGGGCAAGCCCGGGGTCACCGGTGGGCGCGGCAATGCCCCGGGACCGCACAGGCAGGGACGCAGAGCGGCGGCGTCTCTCATGACCCGGTATGGTTCCCGTCGTACTGGAAAGTCGAATGCCAAGCCGCGAGAATAGCAACGAGAGATGACAAGGTCCAATTCCCTGAACGATACTCCTGGCGGGCAGGAAGCCCATCGGCACGACGCCGGCCGGCACGCCGCCCATAAACCGCACTAAAATGAAGAATCTGCAACCAAAAGGCGAAGCTTGAACACGGCGGCGCTTCGTTACGCGAGAACAGGAACCGTCCGGGTGGATTGCAAGTCGGCTCGGCCCGGCCGACGATGCAACGACGGGATACGGCGTCAGCGGGGGCAGGTGGGCAACAGGGGCGGCAGGAGCACGGCGCGTCGGGGGCGGCCAGGGGCGGCCCTGCTGTTGCTCGGTACACTGTCGGCCATGCCGGTGCAGGCGCAGTTGATCGACCGCTACTTCCCCCCGGGCGTCATCGGCTATGGCGCGGCGCCGGGTGTCACGGTGCTGTCGCGCGACCGCCTGGCCTATGAGCCTCTGGGCGTTCGCGCGGGCGGCGTCGTGGTGCGCCCCACGCTGTCGACTGCCTTCGGCTACACCAGCAACGCGCTCGGCCAGGCTGGCGGACGCGGCAGCGCGGTGGTGCAGACCTCGGCCAGCCTCCTGGCAGGAACCGATTGGGGGCGCCACACGGTGGGCGGATTTGTCAGCTTTGACGACCAGCGCTACCTCGCCACCAGCGGCCAGTCCGCCACCGCCTGGACCGTCTCGCTCGGCGGCACCGCGGAGATCGGGCGCGACCGGCTGGTGCTGGCGGCCTCGCATCTCGCCCTGTTCCAAACGGCGCGCGCGCTGGATGGGCTGCCGGTGGACCGACCCGGCCGGTTCCGGGTGAACGACGCACGCGCCAGCTACACGATGACCTTCGGCCGGCTGTCGGTGGCGCCGGCACTGACGCTGAGCGACACACGCTACGACGACGTGTTCGTCGGTGGGCAGAGGGTGGTGCAGCGCTACCGCGACCGCATCGCCACGGACGGCAACGTCACCCTGCGCTGGGAACTGGCGCCGCGGCGCGACGTGGTCCTGGACCTGCGGGCCACCCGCTTCGACCATGCCCGGCGCGAACCGGGCCAGCCGAGCCGCAATGCCACCACCGTCGCGTTGCTGGGCGGCATCGACTATGCCACCGATGCCGTGTGGCGGGTGCGCGCGCTGGCCGGGGTGCAGCACCGCCGTTTCGCCGATGCCAGCCTGCAGCCGGTGACCGGGCCGATGGCCGAGGCCTCGGTGATCTGGACACCCTCGGGCCTGACCACAGTAACCGGCACCGTGTCCCGTCGCATTGAGGATGCCGCCGAACTGACCGCGGTGAGCTACATCTTCACTGGGGCGCGGGTGGCGGTGGACCATGAACTTTACCGCAGCATCCTGCTGAACGCCGCCGTCCACGTGCAGCAGGCCGATTACCAGCAAGGCGGTGGGCGCGACCGCTATCTCGGGGTCGGCCTGGGGGCCACCTGGCTGATCGACCGCCGGCTGCGCGCCTCGGCCACCTGGGACTGGAGCACGCGCCGCGCTGATGGTGGGCGAGCGGTGGACGAGGGTATCGCGCTGCTTCGGCTGCGCTTTGCGATGTGACATGAATATCAGGAAGCTAAAATGAACCGCATACGGACTGGCATGCGCATGGCCGCGCTCGCACTGGTGCTGCTGCTGGCCGCGTGCAGCCGCATCAAGGACCTGCCGCCGGTGCCGGTGGGGGGCGACGCGCTCTACCGGCTGGGCGTGAACGACCAGGTGCGGCTGCTGACCTTCGGCGAGGAATCGCTGACGGAAATTTTCCGCGTCAACGACGCCGGCAACATAGCACTGCCGCTGCTGGGCCCAGTGCGGGCGCAGGGCCTGACCACCGACCAACTCGGCCGGCAGATCAGCGAGGAACTGGCCCGCCGCGGCCTGCTGCGCGACGCCAGTGTATCGGTGGAGGTGGTGGAATACCGCCCGGTGTTCGTTCTGGGCGAGGTGAACCGGCCAGGCCAGTACCCCTACCAGCCCGGCATGACCGTGCTGAGCGTGGCGGCTGTGGCCGGCGGCTTCACCTATCGCGCGGTGCAGGACCAGGCAGCGGTGGTGCGCCTGATCGAGGGCCAGCCGGTGGAAGGCCGCGCCACCCCGCTGACCGTGCTGCGGTCGGGCGACGTGGTGACGATCTACGAGCGTCGTTTCTGAAATGGAAGGTGCTACCAGCCGAACGAGTAGGTCAGCGACAGTGCGGTGAACACCTGGTTCACGTCGCCGCGTCCCTGGACCAGCGGCGAGTCGGCCGCGCCATTTTGCAGCCGGCTGTATTCCACCAGGCCAGTCAGGCTCAGGTTGCTGGTCAGCGCATAGGTGGCGAAGGCGGCCGCGCCGACGGAGGTGACGCCGGCACCGGGCCGGTGGGTGGCGTAGCCGGTGCGCGCGGCCTGGTTTGCGTCCACACCGAAATAGCGCCGGGTGAAGCTCTCGTCGCCGAGGTTCAGCCGCGGGCCGAACGACAGCACCATGCCGTCGACTGGGCGCAGCACCGCGTCGGCACGCAACTCGGCAACGATGCCGTCGTGGTCGCCCACGCCGCGCCGGACCTCGCCGCCCAGGCGGAAGGAGCCCGACCGGTATTCAAGGAAGCCGCCGACCTCGGGCGTCCAGCCGATATTGCCCATCCCGTTCAGCGCCGCGTTGGAATTTTGGTAGCGTGGGAAACGCAGCCGCACCACCGGGCCGGCGCGCCACCCCGTCGTGTCGAGCAGGTTGGCGCCCAGCGACGGCAGCCCGCCGGTGGTGGAGATGAACACGCTGTCGCGCCAGCGCACGTCCACCTGCGGCAGTACCATGGCGACCGTGCTGCGCGAGCCCGTGTAGTCGGGCCGCAACGCAACGCCGATGCCCAGCGAAACCCGAAATGGACCGGTATGAACCGCCCCGGGTTCGGTCACCGGATCGGGTGCCACGGGCGCCAGCGCCTGGGCACGAGCGGCGCTGGGCGCGATGGTCACCGCCGCCGCGACCGCCGCCAAACCGACCCAACCCGCAAGCTTCATCCAAGCCCCCCCACCCCTGCAAGATCGGTCTTTCGTCGCCATTGTGCAATGCAGAAGAAGGGCTGGCTTGCTGAATTTCGATCACATTGCGGGGCGGCAATGCGGCGCTCATCCTGGCGCAAGGTATCCGCATCGCCGCGCGTTATGCGGGTGCGCCCAACGCACGGCGCGCCTCGGTGGCCAGGACGTCAGCACGCTCGTTCATCACATCCCCTGCGTGGCCGCGCACCCATTTCCACTCGATCTTGTGCGGCTTTGCCGCGTCCAGGATTCGCCGCCACAGGTCCATGTTGGCCACCGGGTCGCCGGCGGCGTTGCGCCAGTTCTTGCGCACCCAGCCCTGGTGCCAGCGGGTGATGCCGTTGCGCAGGTATTCGCTGTCGGTGTGCAGGACCACGCGGCACGGCCGCTTCAGGCTCTCCAGCGCCTCGGCGGCTGCGGTGAGTTCCATGCGGTTGTTGGTGGTGGCCGGCTCGGCGCCGGACAACTCGCGTTCGATGCCGCGGAAGCGCAGGATCGCCCCCCAGCCGCCGGGGCCGGGGTTGGGCCGGCAGCCGCCATCGGTCCAGATCTCGACGACCTCGGCCGGACTCGCGTCAGATTCCGAGGGCATGCTCGTCCCGGGCAGTAAGGAAAAAGCGCAGACGGCGGATGTATTCCAGCGGGTCCTTGCGGGTGACCATGGCGCCGGGCGGAGTGTTGATCCAGTCGAACAGGCGGGTCAGCGCGAAACGCAGCGCCGCCCCCCGGCACAGCACCGGCAGCGCCGCGCGCTCGGCCGCGGCCAGCGGGCGGATGGCGTTGTAGGCGGCGAGCATGGTACGGGCCTTGGTGATGTTGAAGGCGTAGTCCGGCTCGAAGCACCAGGCGTTGAGGCAGATGGCGATGTCGTAGGCCAGGATGTCGGTGGCGGCGAAATAGAAGTCGATCAGCCCGGAAAGCCGTCCATCCAGGAAGAAGACGTTGTCAGGGAACAGGTCGGCGTGGATGTGGCCGACCGGCAGCCCCTCGGGCCAGGCAGCGAGGGTGGATTGCAGCACAGCCGCCAGTTCGTCGCACAGCGCAGCCGTGGCGGCATCGCCGCCGCCGGCGATCGAACCGCGCGCGCGGGTGAGCAGCGGCGCCCAGCCGGCGGGGCCCAGCGCGTTGGGGCGGGTGGCAGCATAGCCCTGGCCGGCCAGGTGCAGCTGGGCCAGCGCTGCGCCCACCGGGGCGCAATGTGCTGGGCGCACGCGGCGCGGCCAAACGCCGGGCAGGAAGGAGGTGATGGCGGCGTGCCGCCCGGCGAGATGGCGCAGCGCCAGCCCGTCACGCCCGTGCACCGGTTGCGGACAGGTGATCCCGCGCCCGGCGAGATGTTCCATCAGCCCGAGGAACCACGGCAGTTCGGCCGGGTCGACGCGCTTTTCGTAGAGCGTCAGGATGTAGTCGCCGGTGGTGGTGCGCAGGGAGAAGTTGCTGTTCTCCACGCCCTCGGCGATGCCACGGAAGGCGACCGCACTGCCGATGTCGTATTCGGACAGGAACGCGGCCAGTGCCTCGTCGGAAACCTCGGTATAGACGGCCATTCGGGTGGGTCGGTCGCGCTGCGGGTCAGCCGGCGAGTTCGGCGGGCAGCTTGAAGACCACGTCCTCCTGCGTGACGACCCGTTCCTCGATGACGAGGCTGAAGCGTTCGCGCAGGCGATCCAGCAATGCATCGACCAGCACCTCGGGCGCAGAGGCGCCGGCGGTGATGCCAAGTGTGGACACGCCCTCCAGGCTCGCCCAGTCGAGCGCATCGGCGGTGGGCAGCAGCAGGGCGCGACCGGCCCCGCCCCGCTCGGCCACCTCGCGCAGGCGCTGCGAATTGGAGGAATTGGCGCTGCCGATGACCAGCACGAGGTCGGCATCCGCGGCGATCGCCTTCACCGCGGCCTGGCGGTTGGTGGTGGCGTAGCAGATGTCCTCGCGCTTGGGCCCCTGCATCAGCGGGAAGCGGGCACGCAGGGTGGCAACGATCTCCGCAGTGTCGTCCACCGACAGAGTGGTCTGGGTGACGAAGGCAAGCCGCGCCGGGTCGGCCGGCTGCACCACGCGCGCCTCCTCCACGGTCTGGACCAGGGTCATGGCGCCCGGCGGGATCTGTCCCATGGTGCCGATCACCTCGGGATGGCCGGCATGGCCGATCATCAGGATGTGGCGGCCGGCCGCGACGTGGTGGCGTTCGACCTCGCGATGCACCTTGGAGACCAGCGGGCAGGTGGCATCGAGAAAGGTGAGGTTGCGGCGCATCGCCTCGGCCGGCACGGCCTTGGGCACGCCATGGGCCGAAAACACCACCGGCGCGTCGGGCGGCACGTCGGCCAGTTCCTCGACGAAGATGGCGCCCTTGGCCTCCAACCCTTCCACCACCGTGCGGTTGTGGACGATCTCGTGGCGCACATAGACTGGCGGGCCGTGGCGGCGGAGCGCCTCCTCCACGATGCGGATGGCGCGATCGACGCCGGCGCAGAACCCGCGCGGGCCGGCCAGCAGCACGCGCAGGTGCTGCAGGGCGAGGGGCTGGGGGAAGCTGTCGGGCGGGGCTGGCTGTTGCATGTTGTCCATCGTGCGGCTCCGACGCAGTATGCCTGTGCCGCTGGCGCCAAACAATGCGCCTGTGCCGTACCGGAGTTGCCGATGCCCCGCCTGGCCACCGCCACCGTGCTTGCCCCCGCGTTGATCGCCGCCATGCTGCTGGGCGGCTGCAGCGAAAAGCCGGTGTTCGCCCCCGCCTGCCCGCAACTGTCGCTGCTGGCCGAAGGCGCGGACCTCACGCGGTTCGCGGGTGCGGGGCGCGATGTGACCGACCGGGTGCTCGATGCGCGCATCGTGGGGGTGGACGCCAGTTGCGAGCCAGGACGCCGGCGCGGCGAGGTGGTGGCGCAGCTGCGCGTTCGAACCGCGCTGACCCGCGGGCCGGTGGCGAGCGGCCGCACCGCACAGGTACCGTATTTCGTCGCGGTGATGGACGGCGAGACGGTAGTGGACCGCCGCGCCTTCACGCTGCAGGGCGAGTTCCCGGCGAATGTTGACATTGTCCAGGTGGCCGGCGACGAGCTGGAACTGCGCTTTCCCGCCAGCGCCGGACAGGAGGCCAGCCGCTACCGGATCTATGTGAGCCTGCAGCTGACGCCGGAGGAACTGGAATACAACCGTCGCGTGGCGCTGCGGTGACCCGTTTGAGCCGCACGATGCCGGCGGCAGCCGCAACGAACGCCGCCACGGCCGCCACCCGAGGGGCGCAAAAGACGTCCAGACGTTGCGACAGTGCCCTATTTTTCGAGATTTGACCAAAATTTAAACTCTCGCCGTCAAAAATGCGCTGTCTTTGCAAGAAAGGCAGCGCGATGATTGTTTTCCAAAATACCGTGTACGGTCCCGGCCACTGGGGCGTTATCTATTTGTTCCACCACCTCGGAACGGTGGATTTCGTCGCATCCGACACGCTTTCCGTCACCGGCTCGATCGACGCCATCGGGGACACGGTCAACGTCGACTACCAGGGCGGCACCTACCCGTTCATCGTCTCGGCGTACGATTCCGATAACTCGATCGTGCTCGAGTTCTCCGGCAACTATTACGTGCTGTCGAATTCGCCCCTTTCCGTGGGGCAGGTGATCAGCATGACCACCGACGGGCCGGGCGACTATGCGCCACCGCCCTGTTTCGTGGCCGGCACCGCGATTCTGACCCGCCATGGCGAGGTGCCGGTGGAGGCGCTGCACATCGGCGACCAAGTGGCGGCGGTGGTCAGCGGCAAACTGACATCGGTGGTCTGGATGGGGCGTCGCACCGTGGATTGCACCCAGGCGCGCCATCCCGCAGAATTGTGGCCGTTCCGGATACGTGCCCACGCTTTTGGGCCCGGCAGGCCGCATCGCGACCTGTTCCTGTCGCCCGACCATGCCGTACATGTCGAGGGTGTGTTGATCCCAATCCGCCACCTGGAAAACGGCTGCACCATCGTGCGCGAGCCGCGCGACACGGTGACCTATTTCCACGTGGAGCTGGAGCGGCACGATGTGATGCTGACCGAGGGACTGGGCACGGAAAGCTACCTGGACACCGGCAACCGTGACGATTTCGTCGGGCTGAACCGTGACCCGGCGACCGCGGAGGAGCATGCAGCCGCCTCGCAGCAGATCTGGGCCGACCACGGCTGCGCACCCCTTCTCACCTCCGGCCCGTCGGTGCGCACCGCGCGGGCCAAGCTCGCCGCCCGCGCCACCGCGCTGGGGCATCGCGCCACCGACGATCCCGGCCTGGTCGTGCGGGTGGGCGGCACCAGCCATTCGCCGGTGCGCGACGGCTGGTCGTGGCACTTCAACCTGCCGGCCTCCAGCGAGCGGGCGCGCCTGGTCTCCACCAGCTTCGTGCCCGCGACACTGCAGCCGGGCAGCGCGGACCGCCGCTGCCTGGGCGTGCCGGTGACGCGGATGATGGCCGACGGACGCATCGTTCCGCTGCACCACCCGGCGCTGGGACGCGGCTGGCACCTGCCGGAGGACGGGCTGCGATGGACCGCGGGGGCCGCCGAGCTGCCACCGCTGCGCCACCTGTCGGTGGTCCTGGCGCCAATCGGCCGGACCCAGGCCCATCCCCGGCTGTTGCCCGCGGCGTGACGCAGCGGCCTTGAACGGGGGCGACTGATAAGCCATACATCGTCCGTTCGGTTCAATCCGGGCGGGAGAGAGCGATCGGGCGCGGCAGCAATGCTGGTGCGATCGCCGCCGAAGGCGCAACCGGCCCCCGGAAACGCTCAGGCAACCAGGACCGCTACGGGCACACGGACCTCTGGAAAGCCGGCCAGTTGAGCAGGCCGCACCGACGGAGTAACGGCCAGGCTCGCGCCAGCCCGAATCTCTCAGGTTCCGCAGACAGAGGGGGGTCGCAATCCGCCGGCATTTTGCCGGTGGGCGACCTGTGTGTGGAGCACAACCTTGGCCGACGACAGCACCCTCAAGACAACACCGCTCGATGCGCTGCACCGCGAACTCGGCGGCAAGATGGTGCCCTTCGCGGGCTATGCCATGCCGGTTCAATATCCTGCTGGCATCCTCACCGAACACCTGCATTGCCGCGGCGCGCTGCCCAACAGCGGGGCCGCCCTGTTTGACGTTTCGCACATGGGCCAGGCGAGCATCCTTGGCGCGGGCGCGGCGGCCGCCCTGGAGCACCTGGTACCCGGCGACATGCAGGGCCTTGGCGCGTGGCGGCAGAAATACACGCTGCTGACGCTGGAGTCGGGCGGCATCATGGACGACTTGATGGTCGCGAACCTGGGCGCCGACCGCCTTTTCCTGGTGGTGAACGCCAGCCGCAAGGACATCGACCTGCCGCATATAGCCGCCCACCTGCCGGCCGGGCTGCGGCTGGAGCGCCATGAGGACCGGGCGCTGCTGGCGCTGCAGGGGCCGGCCGCCGCGGCGGTGATGGCCGAGCTCGCTCCGGCGGCGGTGGACCTGCCGTTCATGGGCGTGGCCGCGGTGACGCTGGCCGGCGCCGACTGCCTGGCCAGCCGGTCGGGCTACACCGGCGAGGACGGCTTCGAGATCTCCATTCCCGCAGACCGGGCCGAGGCTGTCGCCCGCCTGTTGCTGGCCCAGCCGGGCGTGATGCCGGCCGGGCTTGGCGCGCGCGATTCGCTGCGGCTGGAGGCTGGGTTGTGCCTTTACGGCAACGACATCGACGAGACCACCAACCCGGTGGAGGCGGCGCTGATGTGGACCATCCCCAAGCGCCGCCGCGCCGAGGCGAACTTTATCGGCGCCGCACCGATCCTGGCCGCCCTGGCCGCCGGTCCTGCGCGCAAGCGCGTGGGCATCCTGCCGGAGGGCCGGGCACCGGCGCGCGGCCATTCCCCCATCGTCGATGCCGATGGCGGCGCGGTCGGCGAGGTCACCTCCGGCGGGTTCGGGCCGAGCCTGAACGGGCCCTGCGCCATGGGCTATGTGCGCACCGACCTGGCCACCCCCGGCACCGCGCTGTCGCTGATGGTGCGCGGCAAGCCCCTGCCCGCCCGCGTCGCCGCCATGCCTTTCGTCCCGCACCGCTACATCCGCTGAAGGAGCCTGCCCCGATGACCACCGTGCGTTACACCAAGGAACACGAATGGGTGCGGCTGGATGACGGAATCGCCACCGTCGGCATCACCGCGCACGCGCAGGACGCGCTGGGCGACGTGGTGTTCGTCGAACTGCCGGAGCCTGGGCGCGAAGTCGAGGAGGGCGAGGCCTGCTCGGTGGTGGAGAGCGTCAAGGCCGCGTCGGACGTGTATGCCCCGCTGGCCGGGCGCGTGGTCGAATCCAATCAGGCGATCGTGGACGACCCGGCCCTGGTGAACCGCGACAGCGCCGGCGAGGGCTGGTTCTTCAAGATCGCGCTGTCCGACACGGCGGCGTTCGACGCGCTGCTGGACGAAGCCGGCTACACGACCTTCCTGGAGACGCTGTGATGAGCACCGACCCGCTCGCCGAACTCGCGGCGCTGGAGGCGCAGGACAGTTTCGTCGCCCGCCACGTCGCCCCGACCGAGGCAGAGATTTCCGCCATGCTGAAGGTGGTTGGCGTGGCCAGCCTGTCGGAGATGGCGGCGCGCACGGTCCCCGCCACCATCCGCATCCAGCAGGCCATGGACCTGCCGCCGGCACTGGACGAAGCCGGCACGATCGCCGAGCTACGCGGTCTGGCGGCGATGAACACCGGCGAGAAGTCGCTGATCGGCGCCGGCTACCACGGCACCATCACGCCGCCGGTGATCATGCGCAACGTGCTGGAGAACCCCGGCTGGTACACCGCCTACACCCCCTATCAGGCCGAGATCGCCCAGGGCCGGCTGGAGGCGCTGGTCAATTTCCAGACGATGATCTGCGACCTCAGCGGCATGGAGATCGCCAACGCCTCGCTGCTCGATGAGGCGACGGCGGTGGCCGAGGCGATGGCGATGGCGCACGCGCTGGCCAAGGCCAAGTCCGACGTGATCGTGGTGGCCGGCGACCTGCATCCGCAGACCCGCGCGGTGCTGAAGACGCGCGCCTGGCCACTCGGCATCACGCTGTTGGACGTGGCCCCCGGCGACACGGCGGCCATTGCAGCGGCGAAGCCGTTCGCCGTGGTGCTGCAGTATCCCGGCACATCGGGGCAGGTGCGCGACCTGACCGCCGAAATCGCCTCGGCGCACGAGGTAGGCGCGCTGGCGATCGTTGCGGCCGATCCGCTGTCGCTGGCGCTGCTGACGCCGCCGGGCGAGATGGGCGCGGATATCGTGGTCGGCTCGGCGCAGCGCTTCGGGGTGCCAATGGGCTTCGGCGGTCCGCATGCCGGCTACATGGCCACCAAGGACGCGTTCAAGCGGGCCATGCCCGGCCGCCTTGTCGGCGTTTCGGTCGATGCGGCGGGCGCGCCGGCCATGCGCCTCGCACTACAGACCCGCGAGCAGCACATCCGCCGCGAGAAGGCGACCTCCAACATCTGCACCGCGCAGGTGCTGCTGGCGGTGATGGCCGGCATGTATGCGGTGTGGCACGGGCCCGAGGGGCTGAGGCGGATCGCCCGGCGGGTGAACCTGCAGGCGCGCCTGCTGGGTGCGGCGGCCGCGCAGGGCGGCATGAAGCTGCGCCACGATGCGTTCTTCGACACCATCGCCATCGAGGCCGGCAATCAAGCCGATGACCTGATGGCGGCGGCGGTGAATGCCGGCTTCAACATGCGCCGGCTGGATGCCACCGGGGTTGCGGTGGCACTCGACGAGACGGTGACGCGCGAGGAACTGGCGCGGCTGGCGCTCATCCTCGGCGGCGGCCTGACGTCGGCACCCGAGTCGATCCCGGAGGCACTGGCGCGCCGCTCGGCGATCCTGCAGCAGGCGGTGTTCAACACCCACCACGCCGAGCACGAGATGCTGCGCTACCTGCGGCGCCTCGAGGACAAGGACATCGCGCTGAACCGCAGCATGATCCCGCTGGGGTCGTGCACGATGAAGCTTAACGCCACCGCCGAGATGATCCCGGTGACCTGGCCGGGCTTCGCCGACATCCACCCCTTCGCGCCGGCGGGGCAGACGCGCGGCTACAAGGCGATGATCGATCGGCTGTGCGACTGGCTGAAGGTGGCCACCGGCTTCGCCGGCGTGTCGATCCAGCCCAACGCGGGCAGCCAGGGCGAGTATGCCGGGTTGCTGGCGATCCGCGCGTGGCACGAGAGCCGGGGCGAGGGACAGCGGGATATCTGCCTGATCCCCTCCTCGGCCCATGGCACCAACCCGGCCTCCGCCGCGATGGCTGGCTACCGCGTGGTGGTGACCGGCTGCGACAAGGACGGCAACGTGGACATCGCCGACCTCAAGGCCAAGGCGGCGCAGCACAAGGACAAACTGGCCGCGCTGATGGTAACGTATCCGAGCACGCATGGCGTGTTCGAGACCGAGATCGGCGACATCTGCCAGGTGATCCACGACCATGGCGGGCAGGTCTACATGGACGGGGCCAATATGAACGCGCAGGTGGGGCTTACCTCGCCGGGGCGGATTGGCGCGGATGTGTGCCACCTGAACCTGCACAAGACGTTCTGCATCCCGCATGGCGGCGGCGGGCCGGGCGTGGGGCCGGTCTGCGTGGCCGAGCACCTGGTGCCGTTCCTGCCGAACCACCCGATGCGCGCGGATGCCGGGCCGGCAACCAGCTACGGCCCGGTTTCGGCCGCACCGTACGGCTCGGCGCTGATCCTGCCGATCAGCTACGCCTATATCCGCATGATGGGTGCGGCCGGGCTGACACGGGCGACCGAAGTGGCGATCCTGAACGCCAACTACATGGCCACCCGCCTGCGGCCGCATTACCCGGTGCTGTATGTCGGCGTCTCCGGCATGGTGGCGCATGAATGCATCATCGACTGCCGGGGCTTTGCAGCCACCAGCGGCGTGCAGGTGGAGGACATTGCCAAGCGCCTGCAGGACTACGGCTACCACGCGCCGACCATGTCGTGGCCAGTGGCGGGCACGCTGATGATCGAGCCGACGGAGAGCGAGAGCAAGGCGGAGCTTGACCGGTTCTGCGATGCGATGATCGCCATCCGCCAGGAGATCGCCGATATTGAGAAGGGCGTGCTGGACCGGGTCGACAACCCGCTGAAGAACGCGCCACACACGGCCCGCGAGGTGACGGTGGAAGCCTGGGCGCACGGCTATTCGCGCGAACGGGCCGCCTTTCCGTTGCCGTGGGTCGCGGCGGCAAAGTATTGCCCGCCGGTCAAGCGCGTGGACAACGTGTACGGCGACCGCAACCTGGTGTGCACCTGCGCGCCGCTGGAGGCCTACGCCCAGGCGGCGGAATAGCAGTCTCGCCACCCAAGCGGCTGGCGGGGCACGACCAGGTGCCCCGCCAGCCTTCTTTGTGCGCGGCAGCGGGCCGGATCATGGCGTATCGGGCCGTGGCGTTCGGCCGGGACTGCCGCTCCGCGTCCCGGCGCTGGACAGCGCGTATCAGCGCTCCGGCAACCGGGCAGACGGCAAGGCGAGAAGGAACTGTAGCGGATCCTTGCGCGATGCCAGGCGGCGGCCTTCGTGAGCTTGGCGGGCGAGCAGCGTGTTGAAAGCCAGGCGGGTGCGCACCGCCGTCGACAGCGCCTCGCGCGGCGGTTCGCAGGCAGCTTCGGCGGCGGCAGCGGCGTGGCGTGCGGCATTCAGGCGCCGGTCCGCTTCGGCAGACCAGGGCGCGAGGTCCACGCCCGCCAGGAGCGTGGCAGCGAGAGCCGCGGCCGCATCGCGCTCCCGCTGCACCACCGAACCGGCTGCCGCCATGGCTTCATGCCGATGCAGAACGTCCTGTTGCGCGTCTGCCAGGGCAGCCTTTGCGGCGGCTTCCTTCGCCTTGAGGATGCGGGCGACCAGGCCCTCGGTGGACTGCTTCATGGCATGCGGCCAGCGCGGCGCCTGTTCCTGCGCCCACCAGGCCGCGGCTGCACGGCGGGTCGAGACGCCCATGCCGCGTCGTGAGGAGAGGTCAGGCGCGGATCGACCATGAGGAACCTGGACGGCTGAAGCTGCGGGACATGCCATCACCCTGCCGGAAAATACTGAACGCAGCGTGAATTTCGCCGATTGTGCGTCGCGCATCGCGCACGTCCTGGTCCGAGACGCTCCGCCCGCCGACCAGCCAATGAGTCCGACAGCTTGCTCCGTCCATACATTTTCTACTGCCTGCCCGCAACCAAGCGCTGCTTCAGATGGCGTCGGACGGCGGCCGCTGATACAAATGGCATATGCAGAATACCCGGACGCTTTGGCGCTCGCCTCTCCTCGCCCTGTCGCTCCTGACAGCCTGTGGCGCCGCCGAGCCCCAGATGTCAGCCGCGCCAAGCCCTGATGTCGTGGTGTCGAGCGGGTCCACCACGGTCACGGCCACGCCCGGACCACGGCGAAGGCCAGCCGTGCCCTCCACCTCAGGCGCGCTGCTGACCGGCCGCCACGCGGTGAACCTGGGCGACCTCGATGCCGCCGCCCTGGCGTACCAACGCGCACTCGGCGGCGACATGCAGAACGAGGAGCTCCGCCAGCAGGCCTTTCTCACCAGCCTGATGGCGGGGCGGCCGGAGGCGGAACGCCTTGCCGGGCTGCTCGGGCGCAACCAGGCGGCGCAACTGGTGCTGGCCGGGCGCGATGCCCGGGCCGGCGCCTGGGCGCAGGCCGAGGCCCGCTTCGCCGCCTTGCCGCGGGAAGGCGCCACCGACGTGATGCGGCCGCTGCTGATCGCCTGGGCCCAGATGGGCCGTGGCCAGCCCGACACGGCGCTGGCCACGCTGCAACCGCTGATCGACAACCGCCGTTTCCGCGCCTTCTACGCCCTGCATGCCGCACTGATCGCCGATCTCGCGGACCGCAACAGCCACGCCGACCGGCTGTACCGCACCGCGGAAACCGAGTTCGGCAGCGCAGCCCACCTCCAGCTTGGCAGGCAGCTCGCCAGCTGGCAGGCCCGCCGCGGCAACCGCACCGAGGCCGAGGCCACGCTGCGGTCGATGACCGAAAGCGGCGGCGACCTTTCCCTCGCGCTGCCTGGCCTGGTCGCCAACATGGCCACGCCACAGGTGCGCAACGCGATTGATGGCCTTGCCGAGACCTACCTGGTGGTCGCCAGCGTGCTGCGCGGCCAGGACACCAACGATTTCGCCCTGGTGCTGACCCGCTTGGCGCTGCAGCTGCGCCCCGATTTGGTCAGCGCGAGGTTGCTCGCCGCCGACCTCATCGCCAGCGGCAAGCGGCCGGAGGGGGCGCTGGACCTGTTGTCGCAGATCAGCATCGAGGATCCGCTGCATCCGGTGGTACAGATGCGCCGGGCCCGGCTGCTGCAACGCCTCGATCGATCCGACGAGGCGCTGCGCCTGCTGGACGAGGTGGCGCGCGCCCACCCCGACAGTCCCGAGCCGCATGGGCTGGTTGGCGACATCCTGCGCATCAAGCGGCGATTCGCCGAGGCTGTACCCGCCTATGACAAGGCAATCGCACTTTCTGGTCCGCCGCAGCAGTCGCATTGGCCGCTCTACTACGACCGTGGCGTCGCCTTGGAGCGGTCGAAGCAGTGGGAACGGGCCGAGGCCGATTTCCTCAAGGCGCTGGAGTTCGCGCCGGACCAGCCCTACGTGTTGAACTATCTCGGCTACTCCTGGGCCGAGCAGGGGCGCAATCTCGACCGGGCCCGCGAGATGATCGAACGCGCGGTGCAGCAGCAGCCCAACAACGGTGCGATTGTGGACAGCCTGGGCTGGGTCGCGATGCGCCAGGGCGATGTCGCCACCGCGGTCCGGCTGCTGGAGCGCGCCACCGAACTGGAGCCTGGCGATCCCACCATCAACGGCCATCTGGGCGATGCCTACTGGGTCGATGGACGGCGGCTGGAAGCGATGTTCCAGTGGCGCCGGGCACTGAACCTCAAGCCCGATGACGACGAGAAGGCTCGCATCGAGGCCCGGCTGCGCGAAGCCGAGCAGACCCTGGCCACCGCCCCCTGAACCCGCCGCGCCCGACTGCCACCATGCTGCGCGAGCCAGCCCGGGCCAAGGTCAACCTCTACCTGCACGTGGTTGGCCGCAGGCAGGATGGCTACCATCTGCTCGACAGCTTGGCGGTGTTTCCGGCCGTGGGCGACGTGCTGCATGGCGCCCCGGATGACGCCCTAAGCCTCCAGGTTTTCGGGCCATTCGCTCCGGCGCTGGCGGAGGAGGCCGACAATCTCGTGCTGCGCGCGGCTCGCCTGCTTGCCAAGGCCCGTGGCGTGCGCGCAGGTGCGCGTCTGGTCTTGGAAAAGAACTTGCCTGTGGCCAGCGGCATCGGTGGCGGCAGCGCAGATGCAGCGGCGGCCCTGCGGCTGTTGGCCCGCTTGTGGCAAGTGGACATTCCCGACGGGTTGGCATCGGCGCTGGGGGCGGATGTGCCAGTTTGCCTGAAAAGCCGTCCGGCGCGCATGACCGGCGTGGGTGACGTACTGGCCGAGGCGCCGGCCTTGCCCACATTCGGCATGGTGCTTGCCAATCCCGGCATCGCAGTGCCGACACCGGCGGTGTTCGCCGCGCGGGCCGCTTCGGGCGCCGGCTACTCTGCGCCAGCAGACGTGCCACCGTCATGGCCGAGCGCACAGGCGATGGCCAAAGACCTGGGCCGGGCAAGCAACGACCTGCAAACAGCGGCCGCAGCCATTTGCCCGGCGGTGGGTGAGACACTCGCCGCCCTTGCGGCCATGCCCGGCAACCGCCTTGCCCGAATGAGCGGCAGCGGCGCCACCTGTTTTGCATTGTTCGATAACAGTAAGGCGGCAGAGGATGCCGCGGCCACACTGGCGCGCCCCGATCGATGGGTATGGGGCGGCAGCGGGATTTGCGGGTGAGCGATCCTGAACTGCCGAAGGGACCATACCACTTTCTGCCAAAGTACTCTAATAGCGGCCACAGATGGGGCGTCGCCAAGTGGTAAGGCAGCGGATTTTGATTCCGCCATGCGGAGGTTCGAATCCTCCCGCCCCAGCCAGTTCCCCACAGCGATACCGTCTCTTAGGGTCATTGCACGTCAGAAAAGTGCGAGGTTTCAGAAGGGTTTGGCGGGAGGCGGTATGACTGGCGTCGAGCCCAGATGGCCGAATTTGGGTCTCTGGAGGGCCAAAGTCTCCGGACGGTTTGCCTAGCTCGATTTAGCATGGCGACGAAAACCCATTGTAGATCAATGCGTTGGTCAGGACGTGCGGATTGCCGGTTCGATTCCTCCCTGGGCCGCCAGTTGCGATGCGAGAACCGCTCTCCGGCGGAGTGGGGCGTGGAAAGTCTAGGAATCCTGCGGTTTTGCAGGTTCGACACGTGCTTGGGTGATCTACGTCGCACGTGCCACCAAGGTATGGCTCGCGTATGATGGGCGGTGAGAGGTACATGGCTATCGCTATCGTATCGCATCCTGCTTAGGGCGCTGTCCTGCTAGAGGCATGCAACCGGAAAGATTCGGAAATGTTGCTGACCAACGAGAGGCACTACTATGCCCACTCGCGCGCCGGGCAGCCTCTATCCGATTGGGAGCCTCTTGGTGAGCATTTGCAGGCGGTTGGAGCGCGGGCGGCCGGGTTCGCGGCGGCGTTTGGCTGGGCCGAGTTGGCACGGGTGGCCGGCGTGCTGCATGACATCGGCAAGGCATCGTCGCATTTCCAGGGCTATATCAGAGGCACCGGAACCAAGGGTCCGGATCATTCGACGGCTGGCGCTTGGGAAGCCGTGGCGGCGTATCCTGGGTCGCTCGGCCGCATACTGGCCTTCCTCATCGCTGGCCATCATGCGGGGCTGGCCGACTACGCCCAATTGGCGGGGAGATTGGCTGCGACTTACCGGTTTCCCGCGTACGGCGGCTGGCAGGATCATTCCGGCCTCCTGCCACCCGCCGCGGCCTTGCTGGGCCGACCGCCGGTGGCGACGGGGGCGAAGGGGTTCGGCGCGGCGCTGCTAATCCGCATGTTGTTCTCCTGCCTGGTCGATGCCGATTTCCTCGAGACCGAGCGGTTCTACGACGGCGGCGCGGCGAAGCTGGCGCGCGGCGGATACCGGGAGGTCGCGGAGTTGCGCGATCGCCTACGTGGCTCCATGGCGGCGATGCGCGCCATTGTCCCTGCCTCACCATTAAACGCGCTGCGCGGCGCCATCCTCGATCACGCCGTGGCGCGAGCGGCCTCAGAACCTGGGCTGTTCACGATGACGGTGCCGACCGGCGGCGGCAAGACGCTGGCGTCGCTGTCCTTCGGCCTAGAGCATGCAGTGCACCATGGGTTGCGGCGGGTGGTTTACGTCATTCCGTTCACCTCGATCATCGAGCAGACCGCCGCGGTTTTTCGCCAGGCATTGAGGTCGGACGACGACGTTCTGGAACACCACGCGAGCTTTGACTGGAACCGGGCGGCGGCGGATGGCGACGAGGGCGCCGACGGCCTGGGCAAGCTGCGCCGGGCGGCCGAGAACTGGGACGTGCCGGTGGTGGTGACGACCTCGGTGCAGTTCTACGAGAGCCTGTTTGCGGCACGCACCTCGCGCTGCCGCAAGCTGCACAACCTGGCCGGCGCCGTCATCATCATCGACGAGGCGCAAAGCCTGCCGCTGCATCTGCTGCGGCCTTGCGTGGCGGCGCTGAAGGAACTGGCGGCCAATTACCGGGCCAGCGTGGTGCTGTGCACGGCGACCCAGCCGGCGCTGCGCCGCATCGACGAATGGTTCGATCTCGACGCCGGCCGGGAACTGGCGTCCGATCCGCAGCATTTGTTTGCGGCCCTGCGCCGGGTGACGGTGGAGCGGCTGGAGGGGCTGGTGGATGACGCCGCCATCGCCTCTCGGTTCGAAAGCCAACCTCAGATGATGTGTATCGTGAACAGCCGGGCGCATGCCCGGGCCCTGTTCGACCGCATCGCGGGACTGCCGGGCGCCGTGCACCTCACCACGCTGATGTGTCCGCGCCATCGGCGCACGGTTCTGCTGGCGCTGCGGCAGCGGCTCAAGGACAAGCTGCCGGTGCGGCTGGTCGCCACATCGCTGATCGAGGCGGGGGTCGACATCGATTTCCCAGAGGTCTGGCGCGCGACGGCGGGGCTCGACGCGATCGCCCAGGCGGCTGGTCGCTGCAATCGCGAGGGGGAACTGACGAGCGGGCGGGTGGTGGTATTCGAACCGGCCGAGGCCAAGCCGCCACGGCCGCTCGAAGCGGCCTTGCAGGCGGGACGTAGCGCGCTACGCCAGCATGCCTCGGACCCGCTCGGGCTCGCGGGCATCGAGGCCTACTTCCGCGAACTCTACTGGCAGAAGGGGGATGCTGCCCTTGACGCGCCGAAGCTGGATGGTCAGGTCTGGCCGATCCTGCCGGCGTTGGAAGAACGGGCACGCAGTTTCGAGTTCCCGTTCGCCAGCGTAGCCCGTGCCTTCCGCATGATCGACGATGTGATGGAACCCGTCATCGTGCCGTGGCGATCGAGGCCCGATGACGACGAGGCGGATGCGCTGCTGCGGCGGATAGGGGCGATGGAACGGCCGCTGGCCGGCGACTTGCGGCGGTTGCAGCAATATGTGGTGTCGATCCCGCCGAAGCTGCGGCTGGACTGGCTGGCGCGCGGGGTGCTGAGCCCGGTGCATCCTGGCTTGGGCAACGAATTGCTGCGATTTGCCGATCTGGAACACTACCGGCCGGCGACTGGGGTCGATATCACCGACCCGCTGCTGCGGGCGGCGGAGAGCAATGTCATCGGGTAGGTGCCATAGCTCAGGATCTGTTGTTCCTATCACTTATAACGAACGATTTCCTGACTCATCCGTGCTGCTCGCCTAGATGACCGTTGAACGGAGTGACATTTATGCAGCAGCGGCCGCTTCGCATTCGGATCAACCTCACATTCGGCCCGTCAGGGATTGAGGTCGTTGTCGACATAGAGCCTCCACCAGTCGTCCGGCGCCGCACGCGGCAGCCGGGTGTGGATCGAAACCTATCTCTGATTATGAAGAGACGTGACTTCAAGCGAAGCCTTTCAGCGACTGCCGCACGTCATGTCGGTGGTTGCTGAAAGGGGCTCGACAATCGAAGTCGTATTGAATTGCTATAAAAACAGCGAGCCTCGATAGGGTTCTGGAGGCCAAATGTCCTACGGTGTGCGGCTGCATGTGTGGGGCGAATTCGCCTGCTTCACGCGGCCTGAAATGAAGGTCGAACGGGTCTCCTATGACGTGATGACGCCGTCGGCGGCGCGCGGTATTCTGGAGGCGATCCACTGGAAGCCGGCGATCGTATGGGTGATCGATCGCATCCATGTGTTCAAGCCGATCCGTTTCCAGTCGATCAGACGCAACGAGGTGGGCGCCAAGATCAGCGCGGTCACGGCCGAGCGGGCGCGGCAGAACGGCACAACCATAGGGCTGGGATTGCAGGTGGAGGCTGAACGGCAGCAGCGGGCGACGACCCTGCTGCGCGATGTCGGTTATGGTATCGAGGCGCATTTCGAGCTGACGGCGAAAGCGTCCGCGGAAGACACGCCGGCCAAGCATCTGGCGATGTTCCAGCGCCGCGCCGCCGCCGGACAGTGTTTTCACCGGCCCTGCCTCGGCACCCGCGAATTCGTCGCTGATTTCAAACTGATCGGCCCCGATGACGCGCTTCCCGCCTCCAATCTGCCGCCTGAGCAACGCGAGCGTGATCTCGGCTGGATGCTGCATGATATCGATTTCGCCGATGGCGCGACGTCGCGCTTCTTTCGCGCGCGACTGACCGATGGCGTGCTCGACGTCAACGCCTGCCTCGCCGAAGGGGTCGTCGCATGACGGTGTTGCAGGCGCTCGACAGCTACTACGAGCGGCTAGCGCGGCGCGGCGATGTGGTGCCACCGGGCTATTCGGTGGAGCCGATCGGCTTCGTCATCCAACTCGCCGAGAACGGCGGTGTGCTGGATGTCACCGTGTTGCGTGACGCGGGCGGCAAGAAGCCGCGGCCGTTGCGGGTGCCCAAGTGGTTCGGCCGCTCGGGTCAGGGTTCCACGCCTTATTTCCTGTGGGACAACACCGCCTATGCGCTGGGCGTGAGCAGCAAGGACGCGGGCAAAACGGCGCGCGACCATGCCGCGTTCAAGGCGCTGCATCTGACAACGCTGCGCGACGAGACCGACCCCGGGCTGGTGGCGTTGCGCGGCTTTCTCGAAGCCTGGACCCCGGAGCAGTTCATGGCGCCGCTATTCTCGGAAGCGATGCTGGCCTGGAACGTCGCCTTCCGCTTCGGCGACGAGCAGACTTGGCTGCACGAACGCCCGGCCGCCGCGGCTCATATTGAGCGTCTGCGCGGCAGCGGGCCGGCGGAGGCGAGCGTGTTTTGTCTGGTCACCGGCGCGCATCTGCCGCCGGCGCGGCTGCACCCCAAGATCAAGGGTGTCGACGGCACCGCCTCGGCCGAGGTGCCGCTGGTGTCGTTCAACCTCGATGCCTTCGAATCCTACGGCAAAGTGCAGGGTGGCAACGCGCCGACCTCGGCGACCGCCGCCTTCCGCTACGGCGCCGCGCTCAACCGACTGCTCGACCGCAACGCGGCCCGCAACCGCATCAAGATCGGCGACGCCACGGTGGCGTTCTGGGCGGACGCCAGCGGCGTCGGCGAAGTGGCCGCGCGTGCCGCGGAGGACGCCTTTGCGGCGATGTTTGCACCGGCCATCGTCAAGGACGAGGATGAAGATGCGGAGGAAGCCGCGAAACTGCGCGATGCGCTCGATGCGGTGGCCCATGGTCGCCCGGTCGAGGCGCTGGCGCCCGATCTGCGTCCCGGCACGCGCTTCCACGTGCTCGGGCTGGCCCCCAATGCGGCGCGGCTGTCGGTCCGCTTCTGGCTCGATGACAGTTTCGATGCCTTGGCGCGCCGGCTCGGTCAGCATTTCCAGGATCTGCGGATCGAGCCGCCGCCTTGGCGCGTCCGCCCGCCCGCAATACAGCGTCTGCTGGTGAAAACCACGGCGCTCCAGGAAAAGTTCGAGAACATCCCGCCTTTGTTGGCCGGAGAAATGACCCGCGCCGTGCTGACCGGCACCCGCTATCCGCGCACGCTGCTGACGGCGGCGCTGATGCGGCTGCGCGCCGGGGATGATGCCGGCTCGGGCTGGCATGCGGCCGCCATCCGTGCCTGCCTCGCGCGCGACCACCGACTGGGCTTTGAACCGGAGGAGACCCAAGTGAGCCTCGACAAGGACAACCCGAATCCGGCCTACCAACTGGGTCGGCTATTCGCAGTGATGGAGACGGCTCAGAAGCTGGCCCTCGGCCGGGTGAACGCCAGCATCCGCGACCGCTATTTCGGCGCCGCCTCGGCCACCCCGGCTACCGTCTTCCCGCTGCTGTGGCGCGGCGTGCAAAGCCATCTCGGCAAGCTGCGCAAGGAGGGCAAGGGCGGCTGGATCGAGCGCGAGATCGACGAGATCGTCAGCCATCTTCCGCCCGAGATGCCGCGCTCGCTGCGCCTGGAAGCCCAAGGCCGTTTCGCCATCGGCTACTACCATCAGCGCCGCAGCGCGTTCGCCGGCCGCGTCGTCGAGGACGTCGAAGACATCAAGGGAGACGATGATGACAACGCCTGATACCGCGCCGGTGACACAACGGCATGAATTCGTACTGTTTTTTGACGTCATCAACGGCAATCCTAACGGCGATCCGGATGCCGGCAATATGCCGCGGCTCGACCCCGAGACCAACCAGGGGCTGGTGTCCGACGTGGCACTGAAGCGCAAAATCCGCAACTACGTCGCCTTGGCCCGCGCCGATCAGCCCGGCCATGAGATCTACATGCGTGATGGCGCCACCCTCAACAAGGAGCACGCGCGCGGCTGGGCGGCGGTGCTGCCGGATGTCACAAAGGCCGCTGATATGAAGAGCCTCCCGAAAGAGGTGGCCAAGGCGCAGGCCCTGACGCGCTGGATGTGCGCCAATTTCTGGGATATCCGGAGTTTCGGCGCGGTGATGACCACCGGAGTCAATGCTGGCCAGGTGCGCGGACCGGTGCAGATCGCCTTCGCCCGTTCGCTCGAAGCCATTATGCCGCTCGAAATCTCCATCACCCGGCTTGCCGCCACCACCGAGGCGGACAATGAGAGCAAGGGGGGACGCACCATGGGCCGCAAGCACATCGTGCCCTACGGGCTCTATCGCGTGCACGGCTTCGTCTCGGCGCCGCTGGCCTCCCACCCGACCAAGGGCACCGGCTTCTCCAACGCCGATCTCGAACTGCTGTTCGAGGCGCTGGGCAACATGTTCGAGCATGATCGATCGGCCGCCCGCGGCGAAATGACGACCCGCAAGCTGGTGATCTTCCGCCACGCTACCGCGCTCGGCAACGCTCATGCCCATTTGCTGTTTGACCGGGTCAAGGCGTGGCGGGTGTATCTGGGCGAGCGCCACGAAATCGGCGATCGCGGCACCGACAACTGGCCGCCGGCGCGGCGCTTCGAGGACTACGCGATCACCATCGAGCGCGACGGACTGCCGGACGGCATTGAATTGATCGAGCGGTAGCCGCCCGATGGTGCCGCCGGCCGATGAAGCAACCGAGGAGGCGCTGATCCCGCTCTCGGCGTTGCAGCATCACCTCTATTGCCCGCGGCAGTGCGCGCTGATCCATGTCGAGGGGCTGTGGGCGGAGGATGGCGCCACGGCGGAAGGGCAATTGCTGCATGCGCGGGTCGATGCCGGCCGCGCCGAGACCCGTCCCGGCGTGCGGGTTGCGCGCGGCCTGCTGATCCGTTCGCTGGCGCTCGGCGTGGTCGGCCGCGCCGATGCGGTGGAGTTCTCGGGCAAACCGCCGCAACCGTTTCCGGTGGAATACAAGCGGGGCAAGCCGAAATCCCATCGCGCCGATGAGGTTCAGCTGTGCGCCCAGGCGATCTGCCTTGAGGAGATGTTCGCCACCCCGGTGCCGGAGGGCGCGCTGTTCTATGGCCAGACCCGTCGCCGCCTGCGCGTGGCCTTCGATGCCGAGTTGCGCGCGTTGACGGCACGGGTGGCGGCCGAGGCGCGGGCGAACATCGCCGCTGGGCA